>Ga0256841_1001386_pt1 | contig 21175 bp, 27 predicted proteins | sample 356308metaG_FD_185971 | JGI IMG/M metagenome (GOLD analysis project Ga0256841, IMG submission 185971) | Hydrothermal vent microbial communities from Mid Atlantic Ridge, Atlantic Ocean - 356-308 | ecosystem: Environmental > Aquatic > Marine > Hydrothermal vents | place: Atlantic Ocean: Mid... | reverse complement strand
GTGGTGGGCGGTACTGGACTTGAACCAGTGACCTCCCGCGTGTGAGGCGGGCGCTCTGGCCAGCTGAGCTAACCGCCCAGGCCAGCCCGAATCTAGCATCGCGCCCCCCAAATGTCAAGGTTTCCGATGGGAATGGGGTAAACTGGGGCCATGCGGGTGCGCGCGGTCGAGCGGGCGGTGCGGAGCCGGTGGTACGGCTGGCTGCGGCTGGAGGACGGCCGGCGGTTGCTGCTTTCGGGCGACGCCGCCAAGTGGGTGCGGGAGGGGGAGGAGCTTGAGCTCAGGACCCGGAAGCGGAGCAGGGTCCTCGACTGGGACGAGTTCGAGCTCTTTCGGACTGACGGCACGCCAATCTGGCCCCCCTACGCCCGGCATCTGGAGCACCCCCGGCAGGGGTTCTCCGGAAGGGTGCTCTACGCCTACCGCCTGGTGGCCCGGGAGGCGCGGTTCGCCTACGACTTCGAGGCGATCGCCGAGCTCGAGCAGTTCCACTACGCCTCCGACCACGCCACCGTGGCCCTCTGGCAGTGCCCGGGCGGCGAGGTGATCGCCGCCAACACCCGTCCGGTCTGCCCCCAGGGCGAGGCCCGGCTCAAGGAGATCCGCGGCTCCACCCCGGCCAGCCGGTTTTTGGTCCTCGAGCTCGCCGAGCGGCTCCCCTTCGAGCCCCGGATCGTGGGCTACTTGCGCCTCGACCCCCCGATCCCCCGGGTGCACCGCCGCCTCCCCGACGGGAGCGTGGAGCGCGACATCCGGGAGCGGGTCTTCCCGGAGGACTGGTTCCACCCCACCTTCGACCTCAAGGACGCCCTCGCCGAGGCCCAGATCGAGGGCGAGCTCGAGGAGGCCGACTGGCGGGAACTCTCCGGGCGCGTCCTCGACCGGGTAGAGACCGCCGCCGCCCGGATCGCCCGGGTGGTGGTCCACCCCGACTATCGCTCCGACGGCCTGGGGGCGCTTTTGGTCCGGCTCGCGTTGGAGTGGGCCGAGGCGCGGCGGGTGCCCGAGATGCGGCGGGAAAAGCACCTGGTCTGCACCATCGCCCAGATGGCCCGGTTCCACCCCTTCTTCGAGAAAGTGGGCTTTCGCTACCTCTGGGAGACGGCCTCGGGCCGGCCGGTGCTGGCCTACCCCCTCACCCAGGAGGCCCGGGAGCGCCTGGAGCGCTTCCTCCGGGAGGACCCGGTGGCCAGGGAGCACGGGGGGCGGCTCTACCGACCCCGCTACGGGCGGGCGGCGCCGCTTCCGGCCCCGATCGAGCTGAAGGGGGTCGCCAAGGCCTACCGCAGCACCCTCGACCTCGAGGCCCTGCCCGAGGGGTTGCGGGCGGTCCTCGAGGCCTTCGGGGTCCGCCGCCGGGTGGTCGAGCGCCGGGTCCTCCGGGGGGCCAGCGTGCGGTTCGAGCCGGGTTCGGTGAGCGTGCTCTGGGGGGCGAGCGGGGCGGGGAAGACCACCCTCCTGAGGCTCCTCCTCGGCGAGCCCCCCGACGCCGGCGAGGTGCGGCGCCCCCAGGCCCGCGTCGCCGCCTTCCTCCCCGGCGAGCGGGAACCCGCGCTGGGCGAGCGGGCGGTGCTGGAGGCGGTTTTCGATCGGCTGGGGGACGTGACCGCGGCCATCGAGGTCCTAAACCGGGTGGGGCTTTCCGACGCGGTGCTCTGGCGGGCCCGGCCCAAAGAGCTCTCCACCGGGCAAAAGGAGCGCTTCCGCCTGGCGCTCCTCCTCGCCGAACGGCCGGCGCTTTTGCTGATCGACGAGCTCGCCGCCCACCTGGACCAGGCCACCGCCCGGCGGGTGGCCCGCGGGCTCGGTCAGTTCGTCCGCGAGGCGGGGATCACCCTGGTCGCCGCCACCCACCGGCCGGAGGTGCTCGAGGCCCTCGAGCCCGATCGGGTGGTCTACGTCGGCTACGGCTCGGTCTGGGCCGAGGTTGCGCGTCGGCAGGGGCCGGGCGTAGACTCGAGGCGATAGGAAAGGGGGTATCTATGCGCAAGCTGGGACGATTGGCGGTTGCGGCATTGGCCCTTGGTCTATTCTCCGGGGCCGGGGCGTTTAGCCCCGGGAACGTCGAGTGCATCGCCCCGGCCAACCCCGGCGGCGGGTGGGACTTCACCTGCCGCTCGGTCGGCAAGCTGCTCTACGACCTAAAGCTCGTGCCCCGGCCGGTTAAGGTCACCAACATGCCCGGCGGCGGCGGCGGGGTGGCGTTCGCTCACGTGGTGGCCAAGCGGAAGGGCGACGCCAACCTCCTGGTGGCGGCCTCGCCGGCGACCACCCTGCGGCTGGCCCAGGGCAAGTACGGCAACTTCACCGCCGACGACGTGCGGTGGTTGGCCGCTTTAGGGGCCGACTTCGGGGTGATCGCGGTGCGCACCGACGCGCCCTGGAAGACCCTCGACGACCTCATCGCCGACCTCAAGAAGGACCCCGCCAAGATCGCCTTCGGTGGCGGCAGCGCGGTGGGCGGCCAGGACCACATGAAGGTGCTGCTTTTGGCCAAGGCGGCCGGCATCGACCCCTTGAAGGTGAAGTACGTCCCCTTCTCCGGCGGCGGCGAGGCCCTGACCTCGCTCCTCGGCGGCTTCGTCCAGGTCTTCCCCGGCGACGCCTCGGAGACGATCGAGCAGATGAAGGCCGGCAAGGTGCGGATCCTGGCGGTGCTCTCCGAGAAGCGGCTGGCCGCCCTGCCCGACGTACCCACCGCCAAGGAGCTCGGCTACGACGCGATCTGGGCGGTCTGGCGGGGCTTCTACATGCCGCCCGGGGTGCCCGACGACGCCTACGACTGGTGGGTCGGCACGATGAGGAAGGTGGCCGACTCGCCCCAGTGGGCCAAGATCCGCGAGGGCCGGGGGCTCGCCCCCTTCTTCAAGGGCGGGTCCGAGTTCGAGGCCTTCATCAAGCAGCAGGTCAAGGACTTCCGCGAGCTCTCGCGGTCGCTGGGGCTGATCAAGTAGCGCGGTGAACCCCGATCGAGCCGTCGGCATCCTACTCTTCTTGCTCGCGGTGGGGTACGGCCTCGAGGCGCTGGGCCTCGAGGCCGAGTACCTCGCCGACCCCCTCGGCCCCAAGGCGTTCCCCCTGCTGCTCGCTGCCGTGCTCCTGGGCCTTTCGCTCCTCATGGTCGCCTTTCCGGGGCCCGGCGCCTGGCCGGGCTTTCCCGCCTGGGCCCGGCAGGGGGTCGCGCTTTTATCCTTCGTGGTCTACGCCTACGCCCTGGTGCCGCTGGGGTTCGTGCTGGCCTCCAGCCTCGAGGTCGGCCTCCTCGCCCGGTTGCTCGGGGCCGGCTGGGCCAAGGGGCTCGCCGCCGGGTTCGCCTTCGCGCTGGCGCTCTACCTGACCTTCGTCTTCGGCCTCGGCATCCCCCTGCCGCTGGGGGCCTGGTGGCCGGGATAGGAGGCCGCCTTGGACGTTCTTACCCAGCTCGCCCACGGCTTCGCCGTGGCCCTCACCCCGCTCAACCTCGCCCTCGCCTTCGCCGGCGCCTTCCTCGGCACCCTGATCGGGGCCCTGCCGGGCATCGGGCCTGTCAACGGGGTGGCGATCCTGATCCCCATCGCCTACGCCCTGAAGCTCCCCCCGGAGTCGGCCCTCATCCTCCTCGCCGGGGTCTACTACGGCGCCGAGTACGGCGGGCGGATCTCCAGCATCCTGCTCAACGTCCCCGGCGACGCCGGGGCGGTGATCACCACCCTCGACGGCTACCCCATGGCCCAGAAGGGCAAGGCCGGCGAGGCCCTGGCGCTCTCGGCCCTCTCCTCCTTCATCGGCGGCACCCTCTCGGTCGTGGGCCTCACCCTCTTCGCTCCCCTGCTCGCCCAGTGGGCGATCCGCTTCGGCCCCGCCGAGTACTTCGCCCTCATGGTCTTCGCCTTCACCACCCTCGCCAGCCTGGCCGGGCGGAGCCCGGTCAAGGCGCTGGCCTCGAGCGTCTTCGGGCTGATGCTGGCCACGGTGGGGCTCGACCCGGGCAGCGGGGTGCCCCGCTTCACCTTCGGCCAGCTCAAGCTCTACGACGGGGTCGACTTCCTGATCGTGGCCATCGGGCTTTTTGCCATCAGCGAGGTGCTGGTGCTGATGGAGCAGACCTTCCTGGGAAGGGGGGGCGCGATCCGGGTCGAGACCACCCTGGTCTCGCTCAAGACCTTTCTGGCCTCGCTCTGGAGCATCCTCCGGGGGGCGGCGATCGGGTTCTTCATCGGGGTGCTGCCCGGGGCCGGGGCCTCGATCGCCAGCGCCATCGCCTACACCACCGAAAAGCGGCTGGTCGACCGCGAGGGCACCTTCGGCCAGGGGGACCCCCGGGGGGTGGCGGCCCCCGAGGCGGCCAACAACGCCGCCGCCGGCGGGGCGATGGTGCCGATGCTCACCCTGGGGGTGCCGGGCAGCGGCACCACCGCGGTCCTCTTGGGGGCGCTGATGATGTTCAACGTCACCCCCGGGCCGCTGATCTTCCAAAACCGCCCCGAGGTGGTCTGGGGGCTGATCGCCTCGATGTACATCGGCAACCTGATGCTCCTGGTCCTGAACCTCCCCTTGGTCGGGGTCTTCGCCCGCATCCTGGCCATCCCCCGCTGGTTTCTGGTGCCGGCGATCGCCACCCTCTCCTTCGTCGGGGTTTACGCGGTGAACAACAGCGCTTTCGACCTCCTGTTCATGACCGGGATCGGGGTCTGGGGCTACCTGATGCGGAAGTTCGGCTTCCCCCTGGCCCCGATGATTCTCGGGCTGGTGCTCGGCCGCTTGATGGAGGTGAACCTGCGGCGGGCGCTGGCGATCAGCGGCGGGGACTGGGGGATCCTCTTTTCCAGCCCCATTGCCAAGGTGCTTTGGATTCTGGCCCTGCTTAGCCTTTTCTTCCCTTGGCTGGTAGGTCGTCTGGCCAAAGCCCGCTGAGGTCCACCCACATCATCCGCCCCCGGCGGGGGGGCACGGGGATCGGCTCGGGGTAGCGCTCGGGGTGCGCGAGCACCCAGGCCCAAAGGGGCTTGCCCTGGGCGTAGGGAAGGAGGAACGCCCGGTCGGCGAGGTGCTTTTCCCGGTGGGCGAGGAGCTCCTCCGGGGTAAAGGGGCCGAGGGCGTCCACCACCTCGACCTGGCCGATCAGCCGGCCGCCGGTGACGATGCCGATGGGGCCGCGGATGCGGGTGGGGTGCTTTCGGATCTCCCAGGTCTTTTTCCCCTCCACGATCCAGGAGGCGTAGGGCTGGCGCACGATGAGGCCTCGGCGGGGGCGTTCCACCCCCTTATTATGGGGCTTGGCGTGCGACGACTTCTCCCCCTGCTGGCGATCCTCGCGGCCTTCCTCGCGCTGGCCCAGTCCCCCACCGACCGGGCCGCCCAGGCGGTGCGGGCCTGGCTTTCCGGAAAGTACCGGGTGAACCCGATGGAGGCGGTGGGCCGGCCACCCGAGGAGGCCTTCAAGCTTCTGGAGCGGAGCCTCGCCTTCCCGCCCCCGCCGCCGGGGCTGGAGGTCAACCTCAAGGAGCCGGAACTGGAGCGGCGCGGCCCCGAGACCTGGGTCCGCTTCCCGGCGGTGGCCGGCGGGGAGAGCGGCGAGGTGGTGGTCCGGCTCAAGGACGGGCGGGTAGTCGGGGTCGCCTGGCGGCCCCAAGGCGGCCTCCTGCCCGCTTGGCTGCTCCGGCCCTGGGCCGGACCGGTCTTCGTGCTGCTGGGGTTTTTGCTCCTCCTCTCGCTCGTTCGGGGGCGGCTCCGGCCCTACTGGCGGGAGGCGCTCCGGCTGGTGGCCGAGCGGCGCCGGCTCTTTTGGGCCACCCAGGCGGGCCTTTTCGCCACCTTCTTCCTCGGCGCCCTGGCGGCCTACGCCGACCCCCGGGTGGCCCGGCTGCTGGGGGAGCTCCTGGGCACCGGGATCGGTCAGATCGGGCTGGAGAAGGCGGTGCGGAACGGGCCCCTGGGGCTCGCAGCGGTGATCTTCTACTGGAACTTCACCCGCGGCCTGCTCCTCACCACCGCCCTGCCCGGGGTCCTCTTCGGGGTTCCCGCCCTGCTCGTCAACCTGGCCCGCTACTACGTGCTGGGGATGGCGCTCTCGCCGGCGGTGATCCCCCCCGAGCGCTTCCTGCTCCACCTGCCGGTGGTGCTCCTTGAGCTCGGGGCCTACAACACCGCCACTTTCGGAGGGCTGGCCCTGCTCGGCGACCTGCTGGCCGGGCGGGGCTTTTCGGCCGGGCTCCGGACCCTGGGCCGGAGCCTGGTCCTGGCCACCGCGCTGCTCTTTTTGGCGGCGGTCTACGAGGCGTTCGAGGTGCTGGCTTGAAGGTCGCGATCGTCGGCGGCGGCGCCTGGGGTACCGCCCTGGCGGCGGTGCTGGGAGCGCGGGGGGTGCCGGTGGCCCTGCTCCTTAGGAGCCGGGAGCGGGCCGACGAGGTTCTCAAGGCCCGCGCAAACCCCCGGCTTCCCGGGGTGCGCCTGCCCCCCTACGTGCGGCCCACCGCCGTACCCGAGGCGGCCTTCAAGGACGCCGAGCTGGCGGTGGTGGCGCTGCCCTCCAGGGCCCTCCCCGAGGCCCTTAAGGGCCTGCCCCCGGCCCCCGCCTACCTCTCCACCACCAAGGGGCTTTGGTTCGAGGGGGGGCGGCTCCGCCGGGCCAGCGAGGTCGTCGCCGAGGCGGTGGGGAGCGACCGGGTGGCGGTGCTCTCGGGGCCCAACCACGCCGAGGAGGTGGGCCGGCTTTTGCCGGCGGCGGCGGTGGTGGCGGCGCGGGACCCCGGGCTCGCCCGGCGGGTGCAGGCGGTCTTCTCGGGGCCGGTGTTCCGGGTTTACACCGGGCCCGACCCGGTGGGGGTCGAGCTGGGCGGGGCGCTTAAGAACGTGGTGGCCCTGGCGGCCGGGATGGTCGACGGCCTGGCGCTTGGCGACAACGCCAAGGCCGCCCTCCTCACCCGGGGCCTCGCCGAGATCGTGCGGTTCGGGGTGGCCTTCGGGGCCCGGCGGGAGACCTTCTACGGCCTCTCGGGGATCGGCGACCTGGTGGCCACCGCCACCAGCCGGCACTCCAGGAACCGCTGGGCCGGCGAGCGGATCGTCCGCGGCCAGGACCTGGCCGGGGCCACCGTCGAGGGGCTCCCCACCGTGCGGGCGGTCCACGCCTGGGCCGGGGAGCAAGGCGCCGACCTCCCCATCGTCCGGGCGGTCTACCGCATCGCCTTCGAAGGGGCTGATCCGGCCCGCGTGCTCACCGAGCTGATGGGGCGGGCGCCGAAGGAGGAGTAGGCGATGGGGGACGAATGGGCCTTGATCCAAGGCCCAGCCCCTACCGCCCACCCCCGCCCGTTTACGGCTCCTGCTCCGGGTCCGGCGGGAAGTCGCCCCGGGCGTGCTCGACGTAGAGGGTGGCGTCGATGTACTCGTACTTCATCTCCTCGGCGAGCTCGGGGGTGACGTGGGGGCGGACCTCCTCGAGGATCGCCTTGGCCTGGTCGAGGATGTCCTCGGCCTCCTCGAACCGGCGGTCCTTGGACGCCTTCTCCTTGGCGTGCATCAGCATGGTGCGGAAGAGGGTGAGCTTTTCAAAGGGGTCGTGCTCGTTCACCGGTACACCTCCGCCAGGAGGCCGAGAAGGGCGGTGTTGAAGGCGGCGGGGGCCTCGAGGTTGGTCATGTGGCCGGCCCGGGGGACGAGGAGCATCCGTCCCCGGGGCAGCCTTTCCAGCATCCGGATCCCCTCCCCGGGCGGGGTGAGGGCGTCCTCCTCGCCAAAGAGGAGCAGGACCGGGAAGTCCATCCGGGGGAGCAGGTCGAAGGAATCGGGCCGGTCGCGCATGGCGATCAGGGCGCGGGCCACCCCCTCGGGGCTGGCCTCGCGGATCATCGCCTCGACCTGGGAAACCAGGCCGGGTTGGCTCCGCCGGGTGGTGGGCCCCAGCACGGCCTCGAGGAACCCCGGGAGCAACGCCGCCGGCCCCTCCTTCCGCACCGCCTCGGCCTGGCGAGTCCGCTTTTCTCGGCCCTCGGGGGGGTCGGCGCCGGCCCGGGTGTCGGCCAGCACCAGGCCCAGAAAGCGGTCGGGGGCCAGGTCGAAGAGGCGGAAGGCGACGTAGCCGCCCATCGAGAGCCCCACGAAGACCGCCCGCCGGATGCCCAGGACGTCGAGCTCCTCGAGCACGCTCTCGGCGAAGCCGACCAGGCTTTGGGGTCCGGCCGGCTCGCCGCCGAAGCCGGGGAGGTTGACCGCGTGGGCCGAGTAGCGGCCCTCGAGGTCGGCGAGCTGGGGGGCCCACATCCGCTGGGAGAAGGGGAAGGCGTGCAGGAACACCACCGGCCGGGCGGGGATCATGCCTCCTCCCATTCCCGGGCGGCCAGGCCCCGCTCGATGAGCTCCTTGGCCAGGGCCTCGTCCCGCACCACCACCCAGTTCTCGCCCTCCAGGCTGCGGGCCAAGAGCGCCTCCCGCTGGGCGGCCTGCTTCCAGCGCTCCATCAGGGACCGGTCCTCGGCCAAGAGGGGGGTCACCTCCCGGGCCCGGAAGGCCTTCACGAGAGGGCCTCCTCCAGGGCGTGCCAGGCCAGGGTGGCGCACTTGACCCGGGAGGGGAGCCTCGCCACCCCGGAGAGCGCCGCCAGGTCCCCGAGCGCGGGGTCCGGCGGGGCGCCCTCGACGACCATCGCCTTGAACCGCTCGGCGAGGTCCCGGGCCTCCGCCACCGTCTTCCCTTCCACCGCCTCGGCCATCAGGTCGGCGGAGGCCTGGCTGACGGCGCAGCCCTCGCCCTGGTAGCGGACCGCCCGGATCCGGTCGCCGTCGAGCTCGACGAAGAGCTCGAGCTGGTCGCCGCAGGCGGGGTTATGGCCGCCGGCGGTGCGGGTGGGGTTTTCCAGCCGGCCCCGACGGCGGGGGTTCTTGTAGCGGGTCAGGATGATCTCCTGGTAGAGGTCCTCGAGGATGCCCATGCCAACCCCAGTCTAGGTCATTCGATCCAGCTGGCGAAGAAGCGGCGGGCCTCGTGCAGGACCGCCGCCAGCCGGTCGACCTCCTCCTCGGTGTTGTAGAGGTAGAAGCTCGCCCGGGTGGTGGCCGCCACCCCGAGCCGGCGGTGGAGGGGCTGGGCGCAGTGGTGCCCGCTCCGGACCGCCACCCCCTTCTGGCCCAGAAAGGTCGCCAGGTCGTGGGCGTGCACCCCGGGGAAGGCGAAGCTCACCACCCCGCCCCGGTCCTCGCCCTGGGGGCCGAAGACCCGGAGGTCGGGGACCTCGCTGAGGGCGGCCAGCGCCCGCCGGGTGAGCTCCCGGTCGTGGCGCCAGACCCGGTCCATCCCGACCCCGATCAGGTACTCGGCCGCCGCCGCCAGCCCCACCGCCTCGGCGAACGCCGGGGTGCCGGCTTCGAACCGGGTGGGCGGGGGGGCGAAGGTGCTCTCCTCGATCGTCACCCGCTCGATCATCCCCCCGCCGGTCAGGAAGGGGGGCAGCTCCTGCCAGAGCTCGCGCCGCCCCCAAAGGGCGCTGGCCCCGGTGGGCCCCAGCATCTTGTGGCCGCTGGTGACGTAGAAATCGGCCCCCAACGCGCGCACGTTCACCGGCAGGTGGGGGGCGCCCTGGGCGCCGTCGACCACCACGATCGCCCCCGCCCGGTGGGCCCGCTCGGCGAGCTCGGCGACCGGGTTCACGGTGCCGAGCACGTTGGACATCTGGGTGAAGGCGAAAATCCGCGGCTCCTCGCCGAGGAGCCGGTCGAGGGCCGCCAGGTCGAGCCGCCCCTGGTCGGTGATCGGCACCGCCCGGATCCGGGCCCCCTTCCTCCGGGCCGCTTGCTGCCAGGGGACCAGGTTGGCGTGGTGCTCCATCTCGGTGACCAAAACGGTGTCGCCCTCGCCCAGGTAGCGCTCGCCGAGGGCGTGGGCCAGGAGGTTCATCCCCTCGGTGGCGTTCCGCACGAAGACCACTTCGTCGGGGTCGGGGGTCCCGAGGAAGCCGGCCAGGGTGGCGCGGGCGGCCTCGAAGGCCTCGGTCGCCGCCTCCGAGAGGGGGTAGCTGCCGCGGTGGACGTTGGCGTAGGCGGTTTGGTAGAAGCGGGCGAGCGCCTCGATCACCGACCGGGGCTTTTGGGCCGAGGCCGCCGAGTCCAAAAAGACGAGGTCCGGGTGGGCTTCGAAGACCGGGAAGTCCCTCCGGAGTGCACGGGGGTCCATGGACCGAGGATATACCAGTTTCGTGCGCGCGCTCTGGGGTGGGGGTGGACCGCGATCCCGAGGCCAAGGGCGTGGACGCGCCGGGTCTCGTCACCGAGGCCGGGGAGCTCGATCGCTTGCTCGAAGAGCGCAGGGCGATGATCCCCGAGCTCTGGCGGCTTACCCTGGGGGAGCCGGTTCCCCCGGTGCGGCTCGGGATCGAAACCGAACCCACCCGATCCCAGGGCGTGGCCGACCGCGCTCCCAGGCTCAAGGGCCGCTCGCGAGAGGCCGGGTGCCGTTTCGTTCGGCTGGGGAAGGGCGTTTGGCACAGCCCTAACCCTGGGCGGTGGTTTGCGGTCGACGGCGAGATTCGCTCCCGGCACACGGCGAATGGGGTCTTCGAGCAGGCGGGGCCGCCCAAGGCGTTTTAAACTAACCACGTGGCAACCCGTCTTCCCCCCGGCCAGCGGCGGATCCTCCAGAAGGTCGCCGAGCTCGGGGAGCCGGCGCTGGCCGCCGACCTCGCCCGGGCCCTCGGCATCAGCCGGCAGGGGGTGCGGGCCCAGCTTTTAGCCCTGGAGCGCAAGGGGCTGGTGGCCCTCGACGCCCGGCCCCGCCACGGCACCCTGGTGCGGCTCACCGGGGCCGGCCGCCGGGCGACCGGGCGGGCCCTGCCCCTGGTCGGCGAGGTGGCCGCCGGCCCCCCGGTCTTCGCCGAGGGGGCGGTGGAGGCCTACGCCGAACGGCTTTCCGACCTTCTTCCGGTCGAGCCCGGTGACTTCTTGCTGCGGGTCCGGGGCGACTCGATGATCGGGCTCGGCATCCGGCCCGGGGACTACGTGGTGGTGCGGCCCTTCCAGGGCGAGCCCCCCAACGGCGCGGTGGTGCTGGTGCTCCTCCCCGGCGAGGAGACCGCCACCCTCAAGCGGTTTTTCCGCCGGGGGGGCGAGGTGGCGCTGCGTTCGGAGAACCCCGCCTACCCCGAGCTTCGCTACCCCGCCGGGGCGGTGCGGGTCCAGGGCGAGGTGGTGGCCCACCTCGGGGTGCTGCCTAGAGGGCTTCGGCCAGGCGCCTGAAGAGCGCCGGCGGCTTTGGGGCGCCGCCGCCGTCGGCCCAGGAAAACCTCAGGTCGCGGATCGGTCCCTCCCCGACCCCCATCCCCCGGGGAAACCGCGGGCGGTAGTCGAGGGGCCCGGCGAGGGCCTCCCAGTCGGCGTAGGCCTCGAGCTCCCGGGGGTGGCCGGCGGCGTAGACGTAGCGGGTGCCCCCGTCGACCCAGACGAAGCGGGCCGCCGGGGGCAGGGGGTCCTCCAGGCCCCCCGGCCGCCGGAAGAGCCCTTGGGCCCGGGCCGGGCGGAGCCGGAGGGTGGCCTCGAGGGCCTCCCCCAAGAGCCCGAACGAGCCCACGAAGGGGCGCACCAGGTCGTAGCCCTGTACGTTCTTGATCACCCGCCCGCCGGCCCGGATCGTCCGCCCCGAGGGGCTTCGGAAGACCAGGCCGAGGACCTCGGAGGGAAAGAAGAAGCGCTGGCCGAACCCGCCCCGGGCCAAAAGCCCCCCAAGCCCCCCCGGCAGCTCGACCGGGGGGAAGGGGGGGACGAGCCCCCCGGGGACCGCCTCCCAGATCGCCAAAAGCGGGGTGTCGGCGGTGGCCACCAGGTACTGGTCGTCGGGCTCGACGGCGAGGACCGGCACGTCCCTACTCTACGAAAAGCCGGCAGCGCCGGGGGAAGGGGTCCCGGGTCCAGCCGCTCTTTTTTCCGAAGCGGAGAACCCAGCCGCTTCGGTAGTCCGGCCAGGGCATGAGCCCGGCCCTTAGGGGCGTCCCCTTGGCGAAGGCGGTCCAGTAGCGGCGCATCAGCCGGCCGGTGGCCTCGGCGGCCGCGAACTCGGGGGCGCTCACGAAGACCCCCCAGAACGGCCAGACCGTGAAGGTGTCGAAGACGAAGGCCACGTCGAGGCCGTGGAAGGCCCCGGCGAAGGGCCAGGTGGCGCTTCGGTAGGCGAAGAGGTAGGCGTGGGTCGCTCCCCGGTGGAGCCGGGCGGCGCGGTAGGTGGGGCAGAGCAGCACCCGCTCGGTCTCGAAGGCGAAGAACGCCGCCAGCGGATCGGCGAACCGCCGCCGGTAGACGGCCAGGGCCCGCTTGGGGTCGACCCCCCGTTCGGCCGCCAGGCGGGCGAAGTCGGCCCAGGTGCGGGGCCCCACCGCGTAGAGGGCGAGGTTGAGGGCGAACTCCTCGGCGTTGGCCCCGGCGATCAGCGGGACGTCGGCCCCCGCCCCCCGCCGCAGGGCCTCCTCGGGGGGAAGCTTGAGGACGTAGCCGTCGAGGTGGGGCTTGAAGGGGGCCTTCTCGAAGTCGGCCAGGGGGTCGATCCGGTCGAGGAGGGTGAGGTAGCGCTCGACCGGCAGGCGCCGCCAGCAGGCGAGGTCGGCGGGGTCGCAGCCGAGCCGGCGGCCGATCCGCTCGGCGGCCCGGTAGCCCGCCTCCAGGCTGCGGGCCTGGTCGCAGCCCCCCGACTGCAGGATCACCCGGGAAAAGAGTCCCTTGGCCAGCGGGCTGGTGAGCAGCGCGCAGGCGCTCATCGCCCCCGCGCTCTCGCCGAACAGGGTCACCCGTTCGGGGTTCCCCCCGAAGGCGCGGATGTGCCGGCGCACCCAGCGGAGGGCGGCGATCTGGTCGAGGAGGCCGTAGTTTCCGGTGGAGCCGTCGGGGTCCTCCTTGGCCAGGCCGGGGAGGGCCAGAAACCCCAGCGCCCCCAGCCGGTAGTTCAGGGTGACCACGATCACCCCCCGCCGGGCCAGGGCGGCGCCGTCGTAGATCGGGCTCGCCCCGCTGCCGCCGGTGAAGCTGCCGCCGTGGAGGTAGACCATCACCGGGAAGCCGCCCTCGGGCGGGGGGGATTCCGGCACCCAGAGGTTCAGGTTCAGGCAGTCCTCGCTCTGGGGGGGCAGGGGGGCCCCCAGCCGGACCTCGATCGAGCCCCGTTGGGGGCAGGCCGGCCCCGGCCGGCGGGCGTCGAACGTTCCTTTAGGCAGCGGGAGGAGCCGGGGCCGCTGGAAGCGCCCGGCCCGGGCGTAGGGAAGGCCCAGGAAGCGGGCCACCCCGCCCTCGTCGCGGCCCACCAGCAGCCCGCGCCCGGTCGGCCAGTAGACCTGGGCAACGGCGGCGGCCAGGAAGAGCCCGACGGCCAGCAGCCGTTTCACGCCTTCTCGATTTTAAGCGGCTCCCCGAACCAGAGCGTGCGCTGGGGGAAGGGGATCTCGATCCCCTCGGCGTCGAGCCGCTTCTTGATGCGCCGGTTGAACTCCCGCCCCACCCCCCACTGCTCCTTGGCCCGGGTGGTGAAGAGGGTGCGGATCACCACCGCGTTGTCCCCCAGCCGGTCGACCCCGAGGACCTGGGGCGGCTCGGTGAACCGGTCCCGCCACTCGGGATCGTCGTAGAACCTCGCGGCCTCGTCGCGGACGACCTCGAGGACCCGGTCGACGTCCTCCTTGTAGGCCACCCCCACGTCGACCACCGCCCGGGCCCAATCGCGGCTCATCACCGTGACCCGGTTGATCTGGCCGTTGGGGATGAAGTGGACCTTGCCCTCGAGGTCGCGGAGCACGGTGAGCCGCAGGTTCATCCGTTCGACCCCGCCGGCCAGGTCGCCGACCTTGATGATGTCGCCGACCCCGTACTGGTCCTCCAGCAGGATGAAGAACCCGTTGATCACGTCCCGCACCAGGTTCTGGGCGGCGAAGCTGACCGCCAGCCCGGCGATCCCGGCACCGGCGATCAGGGCCCCCACGTCGATCCCCAGGTTGGCGAGGGCGAGCAGGACCCCGAGGGTCACCACCAGCCCCTTCAGGGTCGACTGGACCACGTTGGCCAGGGTCTCCTTGCGCACCCGCTGGCGCTCGAACGGCCCCTCGCCCCCGAAGCGGATTCGCCCGGCCAGGGCGTCGACCAGGCGGTAGCCGGCGTAGGTCGCCACCCCGATGAAGAGCACCGAGAGGCCGCGGGATCCCAGCCAGCGCACCAGCAGCCGGCCCCAGGTGGCGAAGGGCTCGATCGCGAGCTCGAAGAGGTGGAAGAGGAAGCTGACCAGCGCCAGCGCCACCAACAGCGCCCAGGCCCGCCCCAGCCAGCGCCAGAAGACGTCGTCGCGGGGGTCCCGGGTGAGCCGGGCCACCCATCCGAAGGCCCGCGCCCCGGCCCGCCCGATCCAGAACGCCAGGAACAGGGCGAGCAGGGCGACCAGCAGCTTGACCCCGAGACCGGCGCCGGCCAGGGCGGTGAGGTCGAGGCCGTCCATGCCCCTAGTTTAGGTGGGCCAGGCGGTCGAGGAGCCCCGAGCCCGCCAGCCGGTGGGCCCGCACCAGGGCGTTCTTCACCGCCCGCCGGTCGGAGGCGCCGTGGCCGATGAAGACCGCTCCCCGCACCCCGAGCAGCGGCATCGCGCCGTACTCGGCGGGGTCCATGCGGGCGGCCAGGGCCTTGAGGGCGTCCCGGACCAAGAGCCCCCCGAGCCGCCCCTTGGGGCTCGCCGCCAGCGCCGCCCGGACCCAGCGGAAGATCGTGCGGGCCTCGCCCTCGGCGAGCTTTAGGACCACGTTGCCGGTGAAGCCGTCGGTCACCACCACGTCGGCCTTGCCGGAGAAGAGGTCGTTCCCCTCGATGTTCCCCACGAACCCCGGGACCCGCTGGAGCAGGGGGTGGGCGGCCAGCACCAGCTGGTTGCCCTTGGTGGGCTCCTCGCCGATCGAGAGGAGCCCGACCCGGGGTTGGTCCAGCCCCGCCAGCGCCCGGGCGTAGGCCGCTCCCATGCGGGCGAAGGTGAGGAGGTGGCCGGGGCGGACGTCGGCGTTGGCCCCGGCGTCGATCAGGAAGAACCGGCCGGCGGGGGCGTCGGCGGGGATCTCGGCCAGGATCGCCGGCCGCTCGATGCCGCGGATCCGCCCCAGGAGGAAGAGGGCGGCCGCCATGGTGGCGCCGGAGTGGCCCATGCTCACCGCCGCCTCGGCCTCCCCCTCCTTAACCAGCCGCACCGCCACGTTGATCGAGGCGTCCCTCCGCCGCCGCACCTCGGTGGCGGCGTCGTGCATCCCGATCACGTCGCCGGCGGGGATCACGGGAAGCTCGCCGCCCTGGCGGGCGAGCTCCTCCTTGAGCCGCGCCTCGTCGCCGACTAAGACCACCGGGACCCCCGCGGCGGCGGCCAGCAGGGCGCCGGCCACGGTCTCGGCGGGGGCCCGGTCGCCCCCCATGGCGTCGAGGGCGACCGGCCTCATGCCTCGGGGGGCAGGTGCCGGGCCAGCTTCTGCTCGAAGTTGCGCTTGGGCTGGGCCCCCACCCAGACCTCCACCGGTTCGCCGTTTTTGAAGAGGATCACGGTGGGGATGCTCATCACCCGGTAGCGCATCGCGGTGCGGGGGTTCTCGTCGACGTCGAGCTTGGCCACCTTGAGGCGGCCGGCGTACTGCTTGGCGAACTCCTCCATGAAAGGGGCGATCAGCTTGCAGGGCTGGCACCAGTCGGCCCAGAAGTCGACGAGGGTGAGCCCGTCCTTTACGGTCTTTTCAAAGGTGTCGTCGGTGAGCTCGAGGATCTCGGCCATACGGGCTACACTCTATACCGTGCCGCTGCCCCCGAGGGTGCACCGGGAGGCCCGCCGGCTCTGGCGGGAGGGCCGCTACTGGGAGGTCCACGAGGTCCTGGAGCCCGCCTGGCTCGCCGCCAAGGGCCCCGAGCGGGAGCTCCTCCAGGGGGTGATCCAGCTCGCCGCCGCCCTCCACAAGGCCCGGACCCACCGCCGGGGGGCCGAGCGGCTTTGGAACAAGGCCCTCGGGCATCTGCGCCGGGTGCCGGGCCTCGACGCCGAGGCCTTCGCCGCCGGGGTTCGCGCGGCCCTCGAGGACCCCGACCGCCCCCCGCCCTTCCCCCTCGATCAGTAGGCGATCTGCATCCGGAGGCCCCGCTCGTCGTACTCCGGGGTCTCGGGGGCGAAGCCGGCCTTGCCTCGGGCCAGCCGGGCGGCCGTCCAGACCAGCACGCTGGCGTCGAGGAGGTCGGTGAGGAGGGGGCCCCGGTCCTCCAGCCCCTGGAACCAGCGCCACCAGCCGGCCCCGAGCCGGCGCCGCAACGCCTCGATGCGGGCCATCCTGCCGGCCTTGGTGCGCTTGGAGTCGCGCACCGCCGGCCAGCCTCCGGCGGCCAGGAAGCTGAGCTCGGGGTGGCCCTCCCAGACCCGCTCCTGGAGCTTGGGGGTGAGGGCGGCGTCGACCTCGCGGAGCCGGGGGAGGAGGCGGTAGACCTGGAGGTTCATCCCCGCCGGGGCGTTGAGCCTTTGGGCCTCCTCCAGGCTGGTGGCGGCCAGGGCCCGGCGGCTGGGGGTGGGGAAGACGGTGGACCGGCGCTTGAGCGGCAGGAGCTCCCGGGCCGCCCGGTCGGCCGCCCGTCCCCCCGGGGTGCCCGCCGCGGGCAGGCCCATGGGCACGTCGACCACCACCAAGCGGGCCTCGCCGTTGTCGGCCAGGAGCTCGTCGAAGCGGGGGTAGAGCCGCCGGTCCCAATCCCCCCGGTGGAGGCGGACGGCGAGCCAGCCTACCCGGGCCCAGTCGACCCCGACCAGCATCGCCGCGAGCTTACCCCAGGCGGGCCTCGAGGTAGGCCTTCAGGGCCACCGGGTTGTTACGCTCCGGGTCGCGGGCGGCGAGGAGCAGGGTGAGGGGCCCTTTCCGGGCCAGCGCCAGGAGCTCGGCCACCGGTTCGGGGTGGGCGTCGAGTTCGGCGCGGTAGCGGCGGAGGAACGCGGGCCGCTTCTCGGGGTCGTGGGCGAGCCGGCGCCGGAGCTCGGGGCTGGGGGCGACCGCTTTGAGCCAGCGGTCGATCCGCGCCTCCGAGCGCTTCAAGCCCCGCGGCCAGAGCCGGTCGACCCGCACCCGGGTGCCGTCCCCCGGTTCGGGGGGCAGGTAGACCCTCTTGGTGCGGATCATGCCCCTAGGGTAAGTGCAAAACCCCCGGCCTTCGCCGGGGGTGCTTGGCTCCGCGCTTGCAACCCTCTTCATAATCGCTCCCAACTAGCAGGAGATCACCCGACATTTTGATGGGTAGTGTCTTTCCAAAGAGCGGCACATCCCAGAGGGAGCGGAAGCGGGGTTGATTTGGACTTCCGCCCGTTCCGGCCTGAGTCCGGATGTCACAAGCCGTGTCGCAAGTTTGTTGCAAGCATGGGAGGTCACAGCTCCGTGACACAGCTTGTCACACCCCCAACCTGGCCGCCACCTCCTCGCAATCTGGGTTCTCGGCGTAGAGCTTCTCGATCTCGTTGCGCGCCCGCCGGCGCTGACCCATGCCCTCGTAGACCAGCGCCCGTTCGTACCGGAGCGCCCGAAGCAGCTCCTCGGGCTGGCCCTTCTTCCGGCGCAGGGCGCCCGTCAAGGTCTCCCGCGCAGCAATCAGGAGCCTCAGCCCGCGCAGGGCCTTGGCCTTGTACAAGAGCAGCGCGGTGTGGACCGGCGTCTCGTTCTCGATGCCTTCGGCCAACCGCACGATTCTCTGATAGGTGGCCCGGTCATTGGGTCGGGCTTCGAGGAGAAGCTCGGCGAGGGAGAGCTTGACCACGACGTCGTCGGGTTCGAGCTGCTCGAGCCGCTCCAGGCAGCGGATCGCGTCTGTCCAGCGCCTTTGACGCTGGTAGACCTCGACCAGACCGAGCGGCACGCCCCGCAGGTCAGGGCCCACGTGCGCGGACACCTCCTCGGTGATGGGGAAACTGATGAGCGCGTCGATGCCGTATTTGGCGAAGTAACGGCCGAGCTGCTCGGGATTTTTCGCGGCGACCTCCAGGTAATGGCCAGCTTCTTCCAGCCGCTCTTTCTTGAGTGAGAGGAAGCCGGCGAGGTATGCGCCGTCAGCCAGATGGACGGCTTGCCTGAGGTGCGCAAGCGCCAGCCCTTCGTTGCCAAGGGCCAGCTCCCGAAAACCATCCACCAGAGCTTTCTCATTGCTTGGCGTGACGAGCCGTTTGAAAAAGCCGAGAGTCAGACGGTCCTTTGGGTGAACTGAGGGAACGGTGCTCCGCCGCCACCCCGCTTGCTTTTCGAGGATCGCTTGCCCCCGAGCGTGGTGGTGTAGAAAAGGCCGGTCCCGGGAAGGCCCACCGTGGCCCGGGTACCCCTTGGACCAAAGGTGAGCTTGTCACCTCGAGGCCCGAACGAGAGCGACGCCCCCGACTTGCTCAGGTTTACCGTCACCCCCGGAGCGATTTTGATTCGTCTCCAGAATCTGAAGCTCATCCGGAACGTCCTGTTATCCTTCGGGCGGATACGGATCCTTGCCGTATGTGTGTTCCGTCTGGATCGTACCGTCCTGCTTGTGAATGATCACCTGTCCAAGCGCTTGCTTCTTCGCCAATTCTTTGGCACGGGCTATGGCCTCGGCCTTCATGGCGTGGCTGCTGGACGCCCTTGACGCATTTTCCTCTTTGACGCTCCAGCCGCCGTCGGACCGAGGAAGCACATAGTAAATCTTTCGTTTTGGCATTGTTTCACCCTCCCTTGTGTCCCTCCCTCCTCCTGCAGCCGGAACCGTAACGATCGAACCGCTACCGGATACGACCTCGGCCGGATTTAGATCTCTTAGCCGAGGGCAATCTTTCCCGCCATGAAACCTTTGGCACACTCGTAGTGCCAGTTCGTTTTGGTTTTCGTTTGATACCGGATCAACGTACAACCGGGCAACTCGGGTGGTGAATCCGACTTGTAGTACACGAACCGTCGGCCCCGATATTCCCTAGTGAGATTCTGGAAGAGTGAAAGGTAGTCTTTTCCACCAAAGAAAACGAGATCTTCATCGATATCACTTGGAAGCATACGGAAATCATTGTAATGCTCCTTTTTGGAACGCTTTTTGTATTTGTCTGCGTTGGCGGAGAAGGTGATGTCGTATTTCGGCGTTAGGAAGTCTGCTCGGATAAGACCCCAGCCTGCAGAAAGTACGAGGATATTGTCCACACCATAGCGGTTGACCAGTTGTCTATATACCTCGGGACGATACAGCCGGTATGCCGGCAACAGTCCGAACCGATTCTCTCCGGTGGCGTTGTAATCGACCAGCAAGTCGCGCCAGGTTTGGCCGTGGCGTGCCGGATCGTCGGGACGGGCATAGATGCAGGTCTCTGAGGGTGGGGCAAAGTCGGGCCTTGCGACGAACAATACAGGTCTTGCACGATCATCTGTCAGCGTACCCGCATCAGGAACCTTGCTGGCGGCGCATTGGATGACAATCTTCATGGTGCTCCCTTCATCCTTCGTACCAGTCGTTCCAGCTCATCGAGAAAAGCCGGATCATACGGTTCATCGACGTGATTCTGGTTCCATAACCCGGAAGCACGAACCTTTCCCCGGTTGCAATGGGAACCAAGCCAGTAAGGTGACGGCGCATCAAGTGCAGGTTTGCTATAGTTGCTGAGCAAGGCGATAGCATTTCGTTCGGTGTAAGCTCGAAGGCTGTTCGGGCCAGGCGGGTCGGGAACCTCGAGCCACAGAAACGGCATCTGGCCAATGGTTATGCTCACAAGCTCTTCCAGTTGCTGCTCTTTCTCCCGAACGGATTTCGTGGCAGAACCGCCGCGCCCCCAGGTTGGCACCGTCATCCCATTGGTCGCAGACAATGCGGTGCCTACGAGCAGACGGAATATGGATCCCCTGTGGTCCCCACCTCCTGTCTTCGCCGATCCACGGTGCTGTACAAGCCGCTTCCAGAGCGTCGTTTTGGAGCCTGGTTTGAGCGCATGCGTGCCGACCCGGACGATTCGAGGACCGGTGCCGGAATCGCTCCGAGTTTCGCCGTGTTCTTGGAAGAAATAGACACCGCGCTCGGGCCACTCCATGTGGCCAGAGCATTCGGCCAGTATTCTCGGCCCACCAGTTTTCTCAGCTAACATATCGAGAATTTCATAGAAGCGAATCAGGTCATTGAGTCGCTTATCTGGGAGTGCCATGACCCACTTCCCTTCTCCGCTGGAAGGTTTACCGTGCGGTGCATGATGAGGCTCTGATCGAGGCCAGGTCGCAGCATATCAAGTTGAAGGGGGCGTTTGGGACAAGACGGTTTTCATCATCTTGTCCAGATAATCGTTCTCGTTTTCTTCACTAAATAAAATGTGCCAGCTTTCCATTTTTTCCTTGTTGACGCCCCATAGCTTTTCCATCTCATGCGCGGGTGTATTCGAGATCAGGAAAGCATCGAGCACCACGTCAGGGTCGCCGAGACGCCGCTCGATCTCCTTGATGGTTTTGTAAAAGCGCACCTTGGGGTCATTCCGCCCGATGTTTCGCAGGCCCTTCGGGTCGATGAAGATCACGTGCTGACGGTCGTCCGCTAGCAACCAGAGAATGAAGTCGGGGTGGAAGTTGCCGGCTTCGAAGAACCCCACACCCCGCCCCTTGCTCTGGTTGCGCAGCAGGTAAAGTTCTTTGCCCTCGAGGAGGCGCGGGTTGCGCTCGCAGAAGGCCTTCAGGTCCTCCACGAATTTGCGTTCTCCTTTGTTGAGCTGCACTGGCGTGATTTCCACGGCGTCGCCCTCGGCGGACAGCAACGGTTGATAGAGGTGTCGATCAAAGAAAATCGCCTTTAGCCCTCGGAACTCCCACGGCTTCAGGTTGCCCTTCTCGATCGCCTCTTTAAGCGCTTTCAGCTTGGCGGCGATCTCCTCTTCGGACGCCTCGATTCGGATGCGATAACCGGATTGGCTATCGTTGGCCTTGGGGAAGTTCGGGTCATCCTCCGTTAAATTCCTATACTCCAGGTGCGGCAACTCCCACTCGCGCTTGCGAAAGGTGTAGTAGCGCTCAGTGTACTTCTTGAGCAGGGCCAACGCGATCTCCTGCCACCGTCGCGTCTTATCGAGCGAATCGAAGGCCAGCTCGCCCTCGGGAATCAGCAGGCGGTACCAGGTGGTGTCGGTGAGAAGCCGCTGTATGCCGCTCCGCGTAAGATTGAGGTTATACCACCCGCGCTCGGCCTTGAAGCGTTCCAGGTCAAAGTAAAGACGGTCA
>Ga0256841_1001385_pt1 | contig 21198 bp, 14 predicted proteins | sample 356308metaG_FD_185971 | JGI IMG/M metagenome (GOLD analysis project Ga0256841, IMG submission 185971) | Hydrothermal vent microbial communities from Mid Atlantic Ridge, Atlantic Ocean - 356-308 | ecosystem: Environmental > Aquatic > Marine > Hydrothermal vents | place: Atlantic Ocean: Mid... | reverse complement strand
CGACCAGCACACCGCACAAAAGAACGAGACGCTTCATGTTCATGGAAAAGAGGGAGAGAGGGACGGCGCGCGGGTAGAACCGACCAGGCGAAGCCGGGTTTCGACCGGCGGTCGGGCAAAAAAAAAACATCCTTCAACAGAAAACGGGGTGACCCCGGCACGAACCGGAGCCACCCCGTTAAGCCTTCTCTTGAAAACGGTTTAGAGCGTGACGCTCGCCGTAATCATCTGGACGTCATCGAAGAAGTCCGTCGTGCGATAGGCGTAGTCCACTACCAGGTTCGTACCGCCCAGGTCCAGGTTCAGGCCCGCGCCGAAGTTGGCGCCGGTGAAGAACGTCAGATTCTGGTCCGTCTCCTGCAGCGAGTAGCCGCCGCGGACGAACAGGATGTTGCGGAAGCCCAGTTCGAGGCCGCCGGCGAACTGATCCTCTTCGAACGAATTCGAGCGGAAGTTGCCGTAGACGTTGACCAGGGCTCCGGCGCCCACTTCGCGGCTGTACGCGATGCCGAAGTTGAGCATCGAGGGGAGCTCGAAGTCGGCTCCGTCGATGGACAGCGCGTTCGGCGTGGCGTTGGCCGGCTGATTGGCCAGGCGTTCGAGACGCACCAGGCCGGTGCCGTCGTATTTCACCTGCGGGCCGAAGTTCTTCAGACTGACGCCCAGACGCAGGCCGCTCTCTCCGACGGCGTAGGTCATGCCTGCGTCGAAGACGAGACCCGTGGCGTTCACGTCGTCGATGCTTTCATTGAGCACCTTGAACGTGACGCCCGCAGCCATACGGTCCGTGAACTGACGAGCATACGTGATGGCCGCCGTGATGAAGGTGGCCGTCCACGTCACCGACCCGATCTCCGGGCTGTTTTCCGTCGTGAGCGGAATGTCGCCGAAGTCCCAGGAGGTGAAGGTGATCGCCAGGTTGTTGTTGCCGAAGCGCTGGGCGATCCCGAAGTAGTTCACGCCAATGTTGGCCACGTATTCGGTGCGGCTGAAGATGGCGTTCGTGCCCGGGTTGAGGGCCAGGCCGGCCGGGTTGGAGTACATGGCCTCCAGCCCCGACATGTTGTTGGCGCCGGCGGTCATGGCGTTTCCAAGCGCGGTCGTCTGTGCGGTCACGGGAACGAGCAGGTGATCGGCGCCCGCCGTCCCTCGCCGCTTCTTGTCGCCTGCCTGCGCCTCCGGGGCCAGGAAGCCCACCAGAAAGGCCGCCAGCAAGCCGTATACGAGAAATCTCGTTCTATTTGCTTTCATCGTAAACCTCTGTAATTGCATTCGATGGTACGTTCGTGCATCCGGCGGCTTAGAGCAGGTCCAGCTGGATCCGCTTCTTGATGACGCCAAACTTAAGCACCTTTTCACCGACACCGGGGATCTCGATATGGATGAGATACATCCCGCTGGCGATGGGCAGCGCTTCATCGGTCTGCAGGTCCCAGTTCACGAAGTTCGTGTCGGGATCGCGTTTCTCGATGACTTTGATCAGCGTCCCGCTGAGCGTGAAGACCCGGATGGTCGCGCGCTCGGGCAGGTTCGTGATCCGCACCACGTCGTTGAGGTTGCTCACTTCATAAGCCGAGGCGCCCTTGTAGGGGTTGGGCACGACGGTGATCTCGTCGATGGCGTTCTTCAACGCCGTCGCGTTGTTCGTCTCCGCATTGAGCCCTTCGGTGCTGAAGGCAAACACGTCGCCCGGAAGGTTCGGCTTCGTCGTCAGGAAGCGGGCAATCGTACCGGTAAGGTCGCTGCCCGGGTTGACGTAGAAGACAATGCGCTGGATCGGGCGGTTGCGGCCGAAGTCAATCAGATCTTCGTTCGCGCCGCCGGTGAGGTCGAACACGTTGGGGCAGTTGTTCGGATCGGCATCGACCAACGGCTTGACGAGCGCCTCCCAGTCGGCGTACGTGCCGGTCGGGTAGTAGGCATAGATCCGGTCCGTGCCGGGGAAGCCGACGCCGAAGGGATCTTCGGGAATCTCGCCCGGGGCGAACTCACACTCGCCGCCGTTGTCCGAGAAGATGTTCAGGATCAACTGAACGTCGTCGCTCGGGTCGTTCACGCCGAAGGGGCCGGTCGGGCCGATGTCCCACACCTCGACGGGCGCCCAGATGGCGTTCCCCGTGGTGAAGGGATGGTAGCCGTACGAACCCTTTTCGGTCCACCGGATCTCGAAGTCGTTCGGCGCAAAGCGTCCGATGCGTTCCTCCGGACCCACGCTCGGGGTCCACATGATGTACTCCCCGGTGCTGTTGAACGAGGGGTAGAGGAAGTTGCCGCCGACCTGGTCGCAGCCGAAGGTCGAGACGGCGCCCGGGCCGCACGGGTCAAAGCCACCGGGGCCCTGCACCTCGATGAAGGCGGGGTCGCCGTCGAGGTCGAGGAAGCTCGGTTCGGGGCCCTGAATGCTGAACGAGAGGCCGTCGAGCAGGAGCACGTTCTCGCGCTGCGGAGCGGGCTGCCCCGTCCGTCCGATGGCGCCGTTCGGGCCGGGGCCGCCGTCGAAGATCTTCTCCGAGCCGCGGAACACGTCGTAGGTCGTCACTTCTTCGTCGGCCTTGGCCACACGCACCTCGCGCTGCTGCGCCAGGGGTGAAGCCGTCTCTTCCGGCATATCCTTGAACTCGGGGGCCTGCTTGGCCGCCCCTTTGCCCGTATCGACGGAGTAGAAACGAACTTCGTAGTTCGCCGAGGGCACAGAGGCCGGATCCACGATGTCGACCGTCACGCTGCCGCCGCCTTTGCCGGCTGCGAGTTCGGCTACGATGTCGGCTCCGGCGCCGCCGTCTTCCGTCGCGGCGACGGCCTCTTCCGAGAGCACCGTTCCGCCGTTGCGCGCGTCAATGCGCGAGGGCACGGCCACCACCAGGCTCAGCGGGCTCGAGAAGATCTTGTTTACGGCCGTCTCGGGGTCGTACGCGAAAGCCTGCACGCCGAAGTAGTATTCGGTGTAGTTGGTCAGGTTTTCGATCTTGATCGAGTGGGCCAGCCCGGAGTCTTTAAGACCGGGCGCGCCAAAGAAGGTGATCCCGTTCGGGAGCGTTTCGAGCGTGTTTTGCTCCACGACGCCGTTCTTCACGTCGAAGATGGCGATCTGCTGGGCGTCGCTGAGCTTGAACTCGGACGTGGGGAACTGGAAGACGCGGTAGCCCTCGAAGGTATAGGTGCTGCCGAGCGGGTTGTCCGCCGTATAGGCTTCCAGGTAGTTATTGTCCGTGGGCAGGTTCGTCCACTTGAGGATCACCGACTCATCGAGTTCGGTCACCTCCACGCGCGGCGAGTTCGGCGGCGCGGGCAGTTTGAAGTCCGCATCGAAGGCCGACTGCGCCAGCGCATCGGCGTCGCGCATCTTGGCCACCGAATCCAGATTGTCCGCGCCGAAGCCGGTCACGATGCCGTAGACGATTTCCTGCACGTCGCCGGGGTTCATCGTGAAGGGCCCGGTCGACATCAGGAAGCGGCGGTCGCTCGGCGGGTTAGCCGTTCCGGCGCCGTCGATGTTGAACTCGCTCCAGAACGACTGCGTCACCGGGTCGCCGGGATACATGAAGTCGGCGGTCTGCGTGCAGTTGTTCGGGTTGTATCCGTTGCCCCCGAAGCACATGCGGGAGCCGTCCTGCCAGATGCCCCGGAGGTAGTTGTACCAGTCCGAGGTCAGGTCGCGCGGGTTGCCGAAGTTGCTGGTGTCGTTGTTGTAGAACAGGTAGCGCGTCATTTTGAGGCGTTTCTTGTTCTCGAACACCGTTCCGTCGGGGTCGGTATGGCTTTCTCCGGGGGCGTCGACGAGCGGGCCCTGGAAGAAGTCGTAGCCGAGCGCCGGCGGCGCTTCTCCGTACCCGTCCGAGCCTTCGTCGTCGTTGTCGGCGTTGTAGACGTAGCCGAGGCCGAGCGTCGTGTCGGAGCCGACGTAGTCGTCGGTGGCGTTGCCGAGGTCGGGGTCGGACCAGATGCCGAACCAGGTGTCGGTCATCGGCGCTTTCCCCTTGTAGATCATTTTGTACTTGTAGAACGTCGTGTTCCCCAGGTCTCCGGCCAGGTTAAAGGCAAAGGCCGAGACCTGCACCTCCAGCCCCATGGCGGACGTGCCGGTGGTGGCGTGGGTGCTCCCGACGTCGTTCATGACCCACCAGGCCATCTGGTCGCCCTCGATGTCGGGGAGGTCCCCGTCGGCGAGGTTGTAGACGCCGTCGCCGTTGGCGTCGATGAACGGCGCGCCCAGATCGGCGGGCCATTCGACGATGTCGGCCGAGGGCGCGGCGCCTTCGGCGAGCGCATTGATCTCGGCGCGGCTGACCTTCCAGATACGGTCATACTTCGAGCAGTCCCCGTCGCCGGGAAGCTCGCCGTCTGCCGTGAGAGGGCCGGGCCAGAATTCCCACCGCGCATAGTCGGCGGCGGCGGCGCGCAACTGGCCGTTGACCAGGCCGCCGATCCAGATGCCGGAAGCAAAAATGGCGTTCGGAGTGATCGGCTGGCCTTCCGGCACCTTGGGCACGTTATACACGTTCCCGGCGCCTTTCCAGAAGAGACCGCCATTGTTAAAGAGTCGCGCCCGGACGTTATTCACGTCGAGGTCTTTGGTCGCACTCCCAAGTTCACAGCTACCCGTGGTCTGAGCGGCTGCGGGGGTGCTCCAGACAAGCCCGAGCACTACCACCAGGAGCAACCATCTATAGGTTCGCATTCGCGCTACCTCCAATAATCCTAGTTGTGGCGTCAACGTCAACTCGCTCCGCCCCGGCCCGGGGTCGTCCCCGGGCCGGTCGGAGGCAAGCTCACAGAAAAGTTAGAAATTCAGCCGCAGACCCAGACGAGTCTGACGCGGAATGCCGTAGTTGAACGGCGTCCGCACACGGAACTGGTAATACATCCGTTCGGCGGAACCCGGCGGGAAGGACGTCAATCCATCGTCCGTATCCAGATACCCGTCGTTGTCAGGCTCGCCCGTGGCCGGCCACACGCCGATCACGTTGTCCTGATCGAGCAGGTTCTGGATCCAGAGATAAACCGTCAGCGAGGTGCGCGGTGTGAGCTTGAAGAGGCGGTCTACCCGGAGGTTGATCAGCGTCGTCGTCGGCATGTTTTCGCTGTTGATCCCGCCCTTGAGACCCGTCAGACGGACCGGGGCGTGACGCGGGAAGGGCGCCAGCAGCCGCGAGTACGGCTGACCGCTCTTGAGCGTGCCGATGATGTTGACGCCGAAGTTCTCCAGCAGCTTGCCGCCGAAGATGGTCGGCCCTTCGCCTTCACCCAGCCGGTAATCAAGCGTGATGTTGGCCGTGTGGCGACGGTCGAAGTCCAGCGGGTTGAGGAAGTTCGGCACGATCGGGTTGGCTTCACGGAGCCAGAAGATGTTGCCCGTCGTGGACGAGTTCGACCCCGTTCCGCGCGCGACCGAGAACGTGTAGGCGACGTTGAGCGCCACCCCTCCCGTACGCCGCAGGTCGAATTCAAACTCGGCGCCCTTGACCGTCCCGAAGTCCACGTTTTGACGCGTGTTGTAGTTGTTCGGGAAAACGTTCTTGAGCGCGCGCAGCTGAATCAGGTTCTGGATCTGGCGGAAGAAACCGGAGACCTGGATGGCCGCGCGAGCGCCGAGGCGCTGGCGGAAGCCCAGTTCGTACTCGATCGTCTTCTGCGGCTTCAGGCTCGGGTTGCCGATGGTGCCGGCCGACGAAAGGCGGCTCTGGAAGTTATCCAGCGTCGCGATCTGGTTCGTCGTCGGGCGCTGCGACAGCACGTCGTAGTGCGCGAAGAACAGCGCACGGTCCGTCACCGGGAAGGTGATGCCGATGCGCGGCTGGAAGTTCACCTGCGGATCGTAATCCTTGAAGGCTTCTTCCGCCAGTTCACTGCGGTTAAAGCCGTCCCGGACCTGCGGATCCCCACGCGTCACCACTTCGGTCGGACCGACGATCTGGCCGTTGGTGTTGTAGAAATTGCCCTGCAGATCGCGATAGCCGACCACCCGATCCGTCGAGGAGCAGTCCCCGTTGAGGCAGTACACGGCAAAGTCGCTGCCGATGTTGGACGGCGCGCCGCCCACGTCGGCCACGCGAAGGATCGGCACCAGCGCGTAGGGGTCGCGCAGCACGCGCTGATTGTTGTCGAACACGTCGATGCGAGCGCCCACCTGAAGGACGACGTCCCGGAACTCGATCTTGTCCGAGATATAGCCCGCGTAGTAGATCGGCTCGTACGGCGCGATGTTGAAGTCGGACGAACCGACGGCCTCTTTGTCGCCCGTGGTGAATGCGCGGAGGTTCTCGTTATCGACTTCTTGCGTACCGAGGTAGTTGTACCCGTAGTACGAGACGCCGCCGACGTTGTCGAGCACGGAGAACTGGAAGTCCTCCCACTTTTTGACGGCTTTGTCCGCATCGCCTTCGATGCTTCCATCATCGAAGAAGCGAGCCAGCGACTGGGCGCCCGAGAAGTTGAAGACGGGCACCGAGTAGAAGCGATTGGTCCGCTGCTCATACTCACCGCCGAACTCAAGCTGGTGAATGCCGAGCTGCGTGGTCACGTTGGCCGAGAAACGCAGCTGCTGGTTGCGCCCCTTGTTGAACCCACCGCCGACGGCGCCCGGCTGCGCGTATTGCGAGGCCACAGCGGAGATGCCGGGGAACGTGCCGTCTTCGAACTGCTGCACAAAGACCGCCGTATCCGGCTCGCCGTCGCCGTCGGTGTCTTCCATACGATCCAACTTCCGGTAGCTCGCCGCCACGGCATTGTTCGGATGGTCGATGTCGCCGTAGAAAAGGACGTCCTGGACATTTTTCGAGAAGCCGTTCTGGAAACGCCAGAACTTGAAGTCGGTGTAGTCCACCTGCAGCTGATAAAACGTCGCGGCCGACAGGTGATGCGTCCAGGTCAGGAAGATGCGCGCCGTCTGCTGGTTCGACTTCCCGCTGTTGTTCGGAGTAAAGATCGAACGGGCGGTGCTGTAGTTTTCAAAATCTCGGTCGGCAAACTGACCGCCCACCCGAACGCGCACGGACTTGCTCAGGTTGAAGTTCAGGTTGCCGCTGAGATTGAGGCTCGTCAGTTCCGTATTCCGGCGGGCGTTCTCGAAGGTAAAGTCGTTCTCCGAGAGGAAGGTGGTGCGCGAGACCGGGTCGAAGTTCAGCACCGTCTCGCCGTCTCCCAGGCCCAGCTGCGAATTCAGATCCGCGAGGCTCACGCGCGCCTCACCCGTGGCCGGGTCGAGGTCGAGCGCCGAGAACGGCACGGCCCGCACGTTGCCGGCGGCATCCTGAATCTGAATGCCTTCGGGCGTGTTCCGGATGGCCTGCAGTTTGTCGTCGGGAAGCTGCGGCGTCGGGATGGCGCGCGGGTTCCGATCGTACTGCGACTGATATTCCGCCGAAAGGAAGAACCCGACCTTCTCGCCGGCCACCGGGCCGCCTACCGAGATCGAGCCGAGGTTGTACTCGTAGTCGTCGAAGAACTGCGAGCTGATTCCTTCGAGGGAGCCGAAGAACCGGTTGCGGCCGCTCTTCGTGGAGACGGAGATGACGCCGCCCATGGCGTCGCCGAACTTCGCCGGCAGACCGCCGATGAGCATCTCCTGCTCGGCGATGGCCTGCTGCGAGATGCCCAGGCTGCCGACGACCTTGACGCCGTCGACATAGTAGACGACCTCTTCGCCGCGACCGCCGCGGATGTTCAGCGTCGAAGAGCCTTCGTTGTTGACCACACCGGCCTGCAACGACGCGACGCTGGCCACGCCGCGAACGGGCAGGTTCTGGATGTCTTCGCCGGTCACCACACGTGGCGCGCCGAGGGCGTCCTTCTGGATCAGCGGCCGCTCGTACTCAACGACGATCTCTTCGAGTTGGACACCCGGAGAAAGCGTGAAGTTGATTTCGCGGGTATACCCTGCGTTAATCTCGACTCCCGTCCGAACTTCGGTCTGATAACCGACGAACGAGGCTTGTACATCGTAGGTGCCCACCGGAACGCCGAGCAGCAGGTAATTGCCGTCAACGTCGGTAATGGTGCCCAGCTGGGTACCGACCAGCACGATGCTGGCGCCGGGCAGAGGTTCACCGGTTTCGCCGTCGGTCACGTGACCGGTCAGCTTACCCGTGCTCTGCGCCAGGACTAGCATCGGCGTAACGAGCACCAACAGCACAAGCGTGCCCCATTTACGTAACATATGCTACCTCCTCTAGTGCTATGGATGTGTGGCTTTGAACGATTCGTTGCTACGAACAGACAGCTCCTCTATCGCTCAGTAGGCTGTTAAGGGTTACAGACAAAGTAACTTCCTTGAAGGGAAAGGATCTCGTTCGAACGATCCACTGAAGCTCCCAACGAAACAGCTACAGATGGTCGATCGGTTAGGACGCTACCGCTTCGATACCATGCGCAGACCTCCCGGACAGAAAAACACCGTGGAGCAACGCCGCGCGTTGTGGCAAAGGCATCTTGCGATGAGAGTGGGGGGGTGTGAGAAGCTGTAGCGAAGGTTCAAACGCGATCTCTTTGCCAGTGTTGGTTTGGGGAAATCTCCTGTTTGGTGCGTCAATATATCGGGCCCCAGGGCCTTTGTCAAGGGAATGTTTCGCCCCTGAAGAATAGGGGACGGCGTTTTGCCGTCCCGGCAAAATGCCCTGTTACACCAGGATCAGACGCACGCCGTCAATGCCTTCCAGGGCTGATATTTTCTTGAGCACCGACTCCGGCGCCGGCTCGTCGACGCTGATGGCCGTCAGGGCCATCGACCCTTTGCCCGTGCGTCCGAGCGCCAGCGCCCCGATGTTCAGGCCGGCGTCGGCCAGGATGCCGCCCACTGCGGCGAGCATGCCGGGACGATCCACGTTGCGGTAAAAAAGGAGCCATCCCTCGGCGCGCACCTCCAGCCGATACTCGTCGATGCGCACCAGGCGGGGATCGTCGGCTCCGAAGATCGCGCCGGCCACCACGCGCCGCTCCCGGTCCGTCTCCAGCGCCACCTCGATCAGGTTGCTGAAGCCGCCTTTCGCCGTGTAGAGCTGCGCTTCCACCGCCAGACCCACCTCTTCGGCCAGCACCGGCGCGTTGATCAGATTTACCGGCCGGCTCTGCGTACACCCGAGCAGTCCCTTGAGCACAGCAATCTTAAGCACTTCCGCATAACGATGCGGCACGTCGCCGTGACACCGGACGAGGACCCGCTCCAGATGACCGCCGCCGAGCTGCCCCGCCATCAGCCCCAGCTTTTCGGCCAATCCCAGATAGGGCTGCACCTCGGAATGCGCCGCCATCCGGATCGCCATCGCGTTGACGGCGGCGTGCACCGGCTCGCCCTTGAGCGCGCGGATCACCTGCTCGGTCACCTGCCGCGCCACCTTCCGCTGCGCCTCTTCGGTGGAGGCCGCAATGTGCGGCGTGGCGACCACGTTTGGATGCGCCAGCAAGCGCGTGAGCGCCGGCGGCGGAGGCTCCTGCGAATACACGTCGAGCGCCGCGCCGCCGACCTGCCCGGACGCGAGCGCCTCCTCCAGCGCCTCCTCGTCGATGATGCCGCCCCGCGCGCAGTTGACCAGGTAAACGCCCGGCTTGCATCGGGCCAGCGTTTCCCGGTTGACCAACCCGCGCGTGGCGTCGTTGAGCGGCGTGTGGAACGTGATGAAATCGCTCTTCTCAAAAATTTCGACCAGCGAAACCAGCGTAATGCCCAGCCGCTCGGCCGCCTCGCGCGAGAGCACCGGGTCGTAGCCGAGCACGTTCATGCCGAAGGCCTGCATGCGACGGGCCACCGCCCGCCCAATCTTTCCGACGCCCACCACCCCGAGCGTCTTCTCATACAGTTCGGAGCCCTTGAAGGCCTTCCGGTCCCACCGCCCCGCGCGAAGAGAGGCGTTGGCCGGCGGAATGCGACGGGCCAGCGCCATCAGCATCGCCACGGTGTGCTCCGCCGTCGAGATGGTGTTGCCGTCGGGCGCGTTGATGACGAGGATGCCCCGGCGCGTGGCGGCCGCCAGGTCGATGTTGTCCACGCCCACGCCCGCGCGCCCGATGACTTTCAGCCGTTCCGCCGCCTCGATCATCTCGGCGGTGATCGTCGTTCCGCTCCGGATGATCCAGGCGTCGGCTTCGCGCGCAAGGGCCGCCAACTCCCCGGGCGTCCGCTTGAGCTGAACGTCGGCTTCCATCCCCTCGGCCCGGAGCAGGTCCGTACACACGGGGTCAACGGCATCGGTAATCAGAATGGTGTGCGACATGGGATCTCCCTCACTAGCGATTCGGAACGTGAGGATAAACTTAAGACGAGCGGGACGCGGGCACGCCCCCGGAAATGTGAGAATACCGAGAAAGCCCCGTGACGAAACGACAAAAAATCTCCGCGCCGGTCTCCGCGCCTATCCGACCAGATCCTCGATCCACTGGAGCACCTCTTCGCGCCCGCGTTGGTCTTTGGCGGAAGTCAGCACGACGGGGGCTTCGCGCCCGGCTTCGGCGAGCGCCCGTTTCACCGCGGCGACGTGCCGGCTCCGCCGGTTCGCCGAAAGCTTGTCGGTCTTGGTCAGCAGGATCACGTACGGCGCCTCGCTCTCGCGGGTGAGCGCCATCACCTCCTTGTCGAGCGCGGTGGGGGGGTGGCGGCTGTCGATCAGGTGAAAGATGAGCCGGAGCGACGCGCGCTCGAGGAGGTACCGCCCGATGAAACGCTGCCACCGCTCCCGCTGCGTGCGCGAGACCTTCGCATATCCGAAGCCCGGCAGATCGACGAGGTAGAACCGTTCGTTGACGAGGTAGAAGTTGAACTCCTGCGTCTTGCCCGGCGTGCCGCTGATGCGCGCGATGCTGCGACGCCCCACGAGCATGTTGAGCAACGAACTCTTCCCGACGTTCGACCGCCCGATGAACGCCACCTCCGGCAATCCTTCCCCGGGCAAACTCGACCACCCGCCCGCGCCCCGAACGAACTTGACCTCTTTGATCTTCATGGGCTCGCTGCGTTCGCCTCATTGGGCTCACTGACGTTAGCCGTCCTGTGCGCCTTCGGCGCGTCATGGGCTCACTGCGTTCGCGTCAAAGTCCCACACCCAAACGCCCCCCACACCCGCGCGCTCCGTCATACATGTCTCCGAAGGACGAGCCCTTGACGCAAGCCGCAGGGCGAGCCCGGACTACACCGTCGCGAAGTGGTCCTTCACCGTCGCGCCGATGAGCGCCGGGTTCATCACGATGACGGCGCCGGCGGCTTCGAGCGCGGCGAACTTGTCTTCGGCGGTTCCTTTGCCGCCCGAGATGATCGCGCCGGCATGGCCCATGCGGCGGCCCGGAGGCGCCGTGCGCCCGGCGATGAAGGCAAAGACCGGCTTCGTCATGTGCGCCTTGATGTAGGCGGCGGCCTCCTCCTCGGCCGTCCCTCCGATCTCGCCGATCATCACGACGGCCTCGGTCTCGTCGTCCGCCTCGAACAGTTCGAGCGCGTCGACGAAGCGGGTGCCGATGACCGGGTCGCCGCCGATGCCGACGGCCGTGCTCTGCCCGAAGCCGTTCCGCGTGAGTTGATCGACGGCTTCGTACGTGAGCGTGCCCGAGCGGGAGACGACGCCGATGGAGCCCTTCGTGAAGATCATCGCGGGCATGATGCCGACCTTCGCCTCGCCCGGCGTGAGCACGCCCGGACAGTTCGGCCCGATCAGATGCGCGCCCTTCTTCCGCACGTAATGATAGACCGGCACCATGTCCCGGGCGGGGATGCCCTCGGTGATGCACACGATCACTTCGATGCCCGCGTCGGCGGCTTCGAGGATGGCGTCGGCGGCGAAGGGCGGCGGCACGAAGATGATGGACGTGTTCGCCCCTTCCCGCGCGACGGCTTCGGCCACGGTGTTGTACACCGGACGTCCGAGGTGCGTCTGCCCCCCTTTGCCCGGCGTGACGCCCGCCACGAGCGGCGTGCCGAATTCGATCATCTGCTCGGAGTGGAAGCTGCCTTCCTTCCCCGTAAAGCCCTGGACCACCAGGCGCGTGTTCTTGTCAACGAGGATGCTCATCTTGACGTGGGTTCAGGTTTTCGATGGAAAGTGCGCAAATTAGCGGATATTGGAATAAAAGCTTCGGGCCGGAAAGGAAACTTGTCAACTATTCATGCGCCGCGCGGGCGACCGCATCGCCGAGGCCGAGGAGCCGCGCTTCGTCGAACGGACGCCCGAGGAGCTGAAGCCCCACGGGGAAGCCGCCCGGATGCGCGCCCACGGGGACGACGAGCCCCGGAAGGCCCGCGAGGTTGGCCGTGACGGTATAGATGTCGTTGAGGTACATGGCGAGCGGATCGTCGATCTTGCTGCCGAGGCGGAACGGCGGCGTCGGCGTGGCGGGGGTGAGGATCACGTCCACGTCTTCGAAGGCGCGGTCGAAGTCGCGGCGGATGAGGGTGCGAACGCGCTGCGCCTTGCCGTAATACGCGTCGTAATAGCCGGAGGAGAGCGCGTACGTGCCGAGCATGATGCGCCGCTTGACCTCGTCGCCGAAGCCTTCGGTGCGGGTCTGCGCATAGAGGCGCGTCAGGACCGTATCCCGGGAGGCGAGGCGGGCGCGGACCTCGGCGGCCCGCGCGTCGTCGCCTGCGGCCTCGGCGGCGCGGAGGGCGGCTTCGAGCGCTTGCGTCTCCTCGCGAAGCTCGCGCCGCACGGCCTCTTCGTCGGCGCGGTAGCCGTAGCGGACGCCGTCGTACCGGGCCAGGTTGCTCGAGGCCTCCGCCGTGGTCAGCACGTAATACGCGGCGATGCCGTACTTCGTGTGCGGGAGCGAGACGTCGTGGATCGTCGCGCCGCCTTCGCGCAGCCGCTCGACCTGCGCTTCGATGCGGGCGCGGATGCCTTCGTCGAGCCCTTCGCCGAAATATTCCGCCGGCAGCCCCACACGCAGCCCGCGCACCGACCCGGTAAGCGCCGCGCCGTAGTCCGGAACCTCCACCGGCGCGCTCGTCGCGTCCCACGGGTCGCGCCCGGCAATGACGCCGAGCACGGCGGCGAGGTCCTCCGCCGAGCGGGCGAGCGGCCCGATGACGTCGAACGAGGAGGCATAGGCGACGAGGCCGTGACGGCTGACGCGCCCGTACGTCGGCTTCAGGCCCATCACGCCGCAGAAGGCCGCCGGCTGCCGGATGGAGCCGCCGGTGTCCGTGCCGAGCGCCGCGTGGCACATCCCCGCCGCCACCGCCGCCGCCGAGCCGCCCGACGAACCACCCGGCACGTAGTCGGGGTCGAGGGGATTGCGGACGGGGCCGAAGTACGAGTTCTCGTTCGACGAGCCCATGGCGAACTCGTCGCAGTTCGTCTTCCCGATGAAGACGGCCCCCGCCTCGCGCAGCCGCTCGATGGCGGTGGCGTCGTAGAGCGAGGTGAAGTTTTCGAGCATGCGGGAGGCGCACGTCACCCGCCGGTCCTTGATGCAGAGGACGTCCTTGACGGCCACGACCATCCCGGCCAGCGGCAGGCGCTCGCCCCGCGCGAGCCGCGCATCGAGGTCGCGGGCGCGGCGGAGCGCTCCCCCGGCATCGACCGAGAGGAAAATGTTGAGCCGCTCGTTGTCGGCTTCGATGACCTCCAAAAAAGACGAGACCAGGCTCTCGCAGCTGGTCTCGCCTCGCGCCAGCGCCCGGCGGGCGTCGGCAAAGGTGGTGTGCTTCATAGCGTTGCGGCCCGGAGCGTGAGGACTCAGGAAGCGCTCGATGCGCCGGTGGAGCCGGCGTTCTGCTGCGGCGGCTCCGGGCGCGTGGTCGTCGTCTCGACGGGCGCGCGCGGCGCCGGGGTCTGGGCCGGCGGGCGCGGCTGCTGGATCTGCGGGCGGTCGTCGATGTGCACGTTCAACTCGCTCTGAATCTCGCGGGTGGCGGACTTGAACTCTTTGATGCCCTTGCCCAGCCCACGCGCGATCTCCGGAATGCGTTTCGCCCCGAAGATCAGCAGGATCGCCAGAAAGATGAGAATCAGTTCCGGCATTCCGATGCTACCCATAGCGTTCACCTCTCAGTCAAATGGGATCTTTACATCCGCAACCGTGCGGCGGCGGAAGGCGGCACGGCGCGAAAGCCGCGGCGCCGTCAAGATAACGACACCTTGACGCCACCGGCGCGGGAAAATATAGCGAATTTCGCCCTCTCGTTTTCGCGTCGCGCCGTATGGGCTTCTTATGCGCGAGACGCCCCCGGGTTCGCTCCCGCGTTCCCCGCGATTTCCCTTGCGCCTTGCGACGCGCGCGTTTACCTTATCCCCGAAAAAGCACATGACCGCACCTACTCTCCCGACGCCGCTTTCCCGCGAGGCCGTCGCCTCCTGGCCGAAAGCCGAGCTCCACTGCCACCTCGACGGCTCGCTCCGCCTCTCCACCGTCCTCGACCTTGCCCGCCGGCAGGGCAAGATGAGCCTCCTCCCGGCAGACTCCGAGGAAGGCCTCGAAGCCATCCTCCGCGAGATCGACCACTCGGAAACGCTCGAAGCGTACCTCGAATGGTTCAAGTACACGATCCCGCTCATGCAGACGCAGGAGGCGCTCCGGCGCATCGCCTACGAGCTGGCCGAGGACAACGCCCGTGAGAACGTCCGCTACCTCGAAGTGCGCTACGGGCCGATCCTCCACACCGAGGAGGGCCTCTCGCTTCAGGAGGTCAACGACGCCGTGTACGAAGGGCTGCAGGCCGCCGAGCGCGACTTCGACCTCCGCACGAACATCATCGTGTGCGGCCTCCGCGACCGGTACGAGAGCGAGTCGCTGCGGCAGGCCGAACTTGCCGTCCATGCCCGGAAAAAAGGCGTCGTCGCCTTCGACCTGGCGGGCGGGGAGGCCGGCAACCCGCCCAAACATCACCTCCACGCCTTCTATTATGCGCGCAACCATCTGCTCAACCTGACGGTCCATGCCGGGGAGTCGTGGGGGCCGGAATCGATCCATCAGGCGCTCTTCTATTGCGGCGCGCACCGCATCGGTCACGGGATCACGCTCCACCGCGATCCCGAGTTGATGCAATACGTGATCGACCATCAGGTGCCGCTCGAGATCTGCCCGACGAGCAACGTGCAGACCCACGTCGTCGAGAGCTACGAGACGCATCCGATCCGGCTTTTCGTGGCGAAAGGCGTGCCCGTGACGGTGAACACGGACAACCGCCTCTTCAGCCGCACTTCGGTGACGGAGGAACTCTGGCGCGTGCATACGCATTGCGGGATCAAAGCGGAACAACTGCGGGAGATCGCCCTCAACGGCTTCCGCTATGCCTTCCTTCACTGGGATGAAAAACAGGACCTGCTCCGCCGCGTTCTCGATGCCTTTCCGATGCCGCGTTCCGGAGAAACGCCGGTGTGGTAGCGGTCGGCCCCGAGCGTCGCGCACGGAACGCCACGACGCCTCATGAAACGAACCCTTCGGCCCGCCCCCACCCTCCTCGGCCACATCGAGCTCCCGCCGGACAAGTCGGTGGCCCACCGCGCGGCGATTCTCGCGGCGCTGGCCGAGGGGTCGTCGCAGATCGTCAACTATCCGGCCTCGGAGGACCCCCGGTCGACGCTGGCGTGCCTCCGCGCCCTCGGCGTGGAGATGGAGGAGCGCGAGGGCATCCTGTACGTGGAAGGACGCGGCCTCGAAGGGCTGACGCCGCCCCGCGCGCCGCTCGACTGCGGCAACTCGGGCACGACGATGCGCCTGCTCGCGGGCGTGCTCGCCGGGCAGCCGTTCGACGTCGTCCTCACCGGCGACGCTTCGCTCCGCCGCCGCCCGATGACCCGCATCGCCGAGCCGCTCGAAGCGATGGGCGCCGGCGTCACGCTCACCGAAGGACACGCGCCGATCCGCCTCGAAGGCGGGCGGCGGCTCCACGGCATCACCTACCGGCTGCCGGTGGCCTCGGCGCAGGTGAAGTCGTGCGTGCTCCTGGCCGGACTCTTCGCCGAAGGCACGACGACGGTCGTCGAAAGCATCCCCTCGCGCGACCACACCGAGCGCATGCTCGGCCTCGACACGTTCGAGACGGGCGGCCTCCGGCGCCTCTCCGTCACGGGCGGCCGCCGCATCGCCCCTCGCACGTGGGCCGTGCCGCGCGACTTCTCGGCGGCGGCCTTCTTCCTCGTGGCGGCGAGCATCGTGCCCTTGGGCGAGGTGCGGCTGCCGGGCGTCGGGCTCAACCCCTCGCGCACCGCCTTCCTCAACGTCCTCCGCGCCATGGGCGCACACGTGGAGGTCCACCACGAACGCGAGCACGGCGGCGAGCCGATGGCCGACCTCGTCGTGCGGCCCGCCCCGCTCCACGGCGTCACCGTCGGCAACCCGCTCATCCCCAACCTCATCGACGAGATCCCGGCCCTCGCCGTGGCCGCCGCCTGCGCCGAGGGCCGCACCGAGATCCGCGACGCCGCCGAACTCCGCGTCAAGGAAACCGACCGCCTCGCCGCGCTCGCCGCGAACCTCCGCGCCCTCGGCGCGCACGTCGAAGAACGCCCGGACGGCCTCGTCATCGAAGGCGGACGACCGCTCCACGGCGCGACGGTGGACAGCTTCGGCGACCACCGCATCGCCATGGCCATGGGCGTGGCGGGCCTCGTCGCCGAAGGCGAGACGACCGTCACCAACGCCGGATGCGCCCGCGTCTCGTTCCCCGGCTTCTGGAAAGAGCTCAAACGCGCGGCGGGAATCTAGCCGAAGCCGCCGCCCGGTGCGCGAACGGCGCCTCACGTCCGGCCCTTCACGTACCGCGTGTTGTACGCCTCGTGGGACAACGCCTCCACGGGGACGAGGCCCCGCTCCGGATCGTCCCGGCAGATGAGGCGATAGCTGCGCCCGATCGGAATGGAGATCACGGTGCGGTCGTAATGCATGCGCTTCCCGTGATAGTCCGTATAATCGCGCCCGTCTCGCAGCCCTTCCAGAATGGCGCGCGTCTTCTCGACGACGCGCCGGGGCAGGTGGCCGAGCTCAATCGGGTCGTCTCTCAGCCGCTCCCGCCACGCCTGCCGCCGCTCGGCCTCGCGCGCCCGCGCCTCCTCCTTCTGCCGGCACCGATGGCAATACCGGCCATAGCCCTGATGCCCGCAGTCGAACGTCTTCTTTCTTCGCCCCATGATGCCTCCGGTTCATGAGCTCCCCCCCTGAAAACTACTTTGGAAGCCCGCCTCATCACTTTTTTCCGGACCGGGCAGTTTTTTTTTCGAAACCATGACCTTTTTTCCGAAGAGAGGACGCTTATATAGAAAAGCCCTTCTCCTACGCAGTTCTTGCGTTTCGGGAAGCCGGTCCTTCGGTGGGGAGAGACCGGCTTCCCATTTTTTATGTCCGTTCCGCTTCTCCGGGGACCCAGAGGTGCGCCCCGAGATCCACGCATCCGTCGTCCGTGAAGGCGACCCCTTCGCTGCGAAGAAGGTCTTCCATGATGTGGGGGCCGCCGAAGTGCATCCGCCCCGAGAGCGCGCCGAAGCGGTTGACGACGCGGTGGCACGGCAAGGGCGTCTCGGCCGCGGCTTTGAGCGCCCACCCGACGGTCCGCGCCGCGCTCCCGACGCCGAGGCTCCGCGCGATGTGCCCGTACGTGGTCACCTTCCCGCGCGGGATCTGCGCCACGACGTCCCACACCCGCCGGAAAAAATCGTTCGGCTCCTGCTTCGAGGTCGTCATGCGTATCGGGGAAAAGGGCCGGGTTATCCGCCGGTGTTTTGCACATGGAAACGGAGGGTGCGTTCGACGTGCTGCCCGGTCGTCTCGTCGGTGACGCGCACGCGCACTTCGAGTTCGCCGTTTCCGGTCCAGTCGCTCAGATCGAGGAAAATCGTCTCCTTCGCCGTGCGTCCGCGCGTCGTGTTCGAGATGCGTGAAGCCGTGCGTGCTTCCTCTTTTCCGCCGAGCAGGCGCAACAGCCCCTCCTTGTCTTCACTCCGCGCGATCTCGTATTCGACCGTATAGTGCGCCAGGTCGTCCGCGCCGAAGGTGAGGTGGTACACTTCGAAGTACAGCGCCAGTTGCACGTCCGAGGCGATGCGTGAGAACGGATACGGTGAAGCCGAGGCGGGGTCGTCGAGGGTGAGGAGGCTCTCGTCGCCCTTGCGGGTGAAGATCGGCTTGAGGTCGCTCATCTCCAGCGTGCGCCCGTCGGCGACGAGGGCCGTGAGCGAGTCGGCCGTCCCGGCGCCCATCTTCACCTTCGGCCCGAGGCGCATCTGCGTTCCCATGCGGGAGCCCGGCAGGTACTCGTCCCACTGAAAGGCGAGGTGATACCGCCCCGTGTCTCCCCGCACCACCATCGTTTGCACGGGGATGACGGCGTCGTCGTTTTCGGGCACGTCGGTGAGGAAATAGCGTTTCTGGTTGACGACGCGGGGCTGGTGATGCTCCGTCTTTTGCACCGTCGTCATGTTGATCACGAAGGTGTCGGACACGTCGTAGCCCTGCTTCCGAAGCCGCTTCCGGAGCTTCTTCGAGGGGCGGATCGCGCCGACGGCGGGGCTCCAGTAGACCTCCGTGCGCGTGCGCCCGTCGTCGTCGAGGAAACGGGCCACCCGCACTTCGACGGGCAGGCGCTCGGTCTCGCGGAAGACGTCGGAGGACGCCCTCGGCGCGTACGCCTCACGGCGTCCGTAGGCCATCTCGTCCTCGCTCTCGGTGCGCATCAGGATCGTCTGCGCGAAGACGTCGGGCGAGGGGCGGCTGGTCACCCGGTTGGCCTCGATCCCCGCGGGGATGCGGTTGATGCGCCGCGTCCGGTTGAGGATGCGCCCCGGCTGAAAAGCAGGCAGTTCCATCGCGTAGTTCTCCACGTCGCTGTACCGCGCCTCGAAGTCGGAATGGAGCGGGGCGAGTTGCTGATAAATCGACCGGAGCACGGCGATCATACGGGTGGCCTTGTCCACGCCCCGCTTCGAACGGCTGAAGCCGAAACGCAGCACCTTCGGGATCAGGTCGATGGTCTGGGCAAAGGTGAAATGGTCCGTCTTTTTGACGAAAAGGAAGTACGCGGCCCGGTCGATGTCGCCGTAGCGCCAGAACACGTTTTCGGGAAAGTCGGACGGGCTGACGCTCACGCCGGGCTGAAACACCACGTCGATCAGCCACGGATCGGTGAAGGAAATCTCGATCTCTTTGTCCGGTTTGCCGTATCGGACGTAGACCTCGCCCCGGTCGTCGAAGCCGGTGAGGCGCTCGGGGTAGGCGAAGTGCTCCTCGGCGTAGGCGACCCGTTCGAGGTGTTCGAGGAGCCGTTCGTTCTCGAGCGTGGCGGGCAGCGGGTCCTGGCTTCGCCACCATTCGAGGAGCCGCGTGCCCGCGCCGGGCTTGAACGTCCACTCGTCCGCCGCCACCGCCGGCACGTTGGCGATGACCTCGTCGAGCACGTCGTCCGGAAGAATCACGGCCAGCTGGGCCACGTGCCGGGCCATCAGCGCGACTTCTCCGGGGAAGAGCGGCTCGTCGAGCGCGGCGAGGAGGCTCAGGTACAGCCGGACGGTCTCGCCGGGAAAAACGGCGCGTTGTTCGGCGGTGAGGCTGCGAAGGTAGGCGTCGGTGAGGCGGAGGTCGAAGAAGCCCGCCCGGTCGAGCGCGATGAGCCCGGTGCGCCAGGCGCGCTGCATGTTGTCCCGGTCGCCGAGGCGCTCGTAGGCCCGCCCGAGCCAGTACGCCGCCGTCCCGCGCGACTGCTCGGCATAGGCGGGCGCCTGGGCCAGCAACGCTTCGAGCCGGCTCACGGCCCGCTCATAGGCGCCCGTCTCCACCGCTTCGACGCCGCCGGCAAACGCAAGGTACTGCGCCGCCTCGACCGAATCCGGACGCTGCGCGCGGCTCCCCTCACCCGCCGACAACCACAGCATCGCGGCCAGAACCGTCATCATTCCTTTCTTTCCCCACGCCATCGTCACCTCGACCGATAAACTTTGCAGGTCTCTCTTAATCATACCGACGAAATGCGCCTTCGCCCCTGCCGGTTGGGCATCTGCATGCGCCCTTCGAAATGCGCCGTGAACATAGGGATCACGAGACGGACGAACGGAAACCCCGTTCTATCAAAAACTTGCCATGCCTCCGGAGTTCCCGCCGGAGCGTTTTCACACGCTCCCGAGCGACACGACGACGCGCGACGTCGGAGCTTCCTTGCCCTCACCGCCCCGCACGGCGAACCGCGCCACGGCTCCGGTATCCGTATCGTATATGGCGAAGGCGGCGTCGACCGGGACGGGTTCCCCCCGCTCGAAGCGCGCGCCCATGAGCGTGCCCGGGTTGAGCAAAAGCACGTCGCGACCGCCGGCACGCTCGCGGCTGACCTCCGCCGTGTGATTGTGCCCGAAGCACACCACGTCGAACCACCCCGAGGCGGCGAGCGGCCGCGCAATACCGTCGAAGTGCTGCACCGCGATGCGCCGTCCGCCCAGGGTAAGGCGCGCCATCTCGCCGTGGATCTGCACCCGCTCCCCGTAGCCCCCGGCGATCCGGGTGATGCGGAACGTGTCGGCGTCGTTGTTGCCGAAGACGACGTGGATCTCGCCGGGGAAATCGTCGGCGAGGCGTTTCATGACGAACGGCGAGCACAGGTCTCCACAACAGATCAGATGCCCGACGCCGTCGAGCGACCCGAGCGCGGCGCGGAGATTCCAAAGGTGATCGTGTACGTCGGAGAGAACGGCGATTTTCATCTTTACCCTCTCATTTCCTTTGACTTTGCATTGTTTTTTTTTACTGTGAAAGAAAATTACAGTTTTATTCACTCTATGAATGATTTCGCCTCATGAAAGCGCATCGAACGTGTCAATTCTTTCTACTTACGCTGCTGCTTTCCGCTCCTTTCGTGGTTGGATGCGATCAGGCCACCCCGCAAACCGAGGCGCCATCGGAGGACGTATCCGGCCTGTTTCACACCTTCGAAGGTAAGGTATCCATCGAGATTATACCCGCTTCGGATCCCGACGGCGCCATCAGTGAATACCACATCCTCGTCGATGTCATTGCGGGAGAAGGCGAGCCCACCGGCCACGTCTTCAGACTTCAATATCCGGGTGATCCCGGCAAACGCATCAAGCAGGGCCTCTTCGAGGGACGGGTCATTTACAACTATGAGAGCAACAGTCCCCACAATACCGATGCGACCGGTTTACCGACCCATGCCATACCGAAAGCGGTCTACGTCGACGTGCCGGACAATCGCTTTGCGATGACGCTCGGAGAAGAAACGAAGGTCGCCGGGGGCTACCCCGCCATCCTGCGCGGCTTTGGCCTCGCTCATTTCTCGGGAGG
>Ga0256841_1001384_pt1 | contig 21215 bp, 25 predicted proteins | sample 356308metaG_FD_185971 | JGI IMG/M metagenome (GOLD analysis project Ga0256841, IMG submission 185971) | Hydrothermal vent microbial communities from Mid Atlantic Ridge, Atlantic Ocean - 356-308 | ecosystem: Environmental > Aquatic > Marine > Hydrothermal vents | place: Atlantic Ocean: Mid... | reverse complement strand
GTAGTCTTCCAGATCCATGTGTTTATGGAAATTCGTAGCGTTACTGGTGCGAATACAATAAGCTCCGTGGTTATCTTTTTTTCTCTTGGGACGCTGTGTTAAAGTCCCAAACAGGCAGCCAACTGGTTGCCAGAAAACCCGTCGGTCAAAACGGGAATTAGAAAAAGATACAGAAAGTAATGAGTGGAGGAGTTATGCGCAAGATCACTCGAGTTGTTTTTACCCTTTTCCTGTGCTTATTGGCGCCATTGGTGATGGCCCATGGTGGCGGCAGCGGTGTCGAAGGCACGGCATGCCGTTTGAAGGTAGGCGACTATGTCGTAAGATTCACTGCATACCAACCGCAAGCGTCAGGTGATCAAGAATTTTGCACCCGGCTACCCTCGTTAGGCCCTACCAACTTGGTCATCGATTATGAATCCAGGGCCTTGCGGGACATGGAAGTCGAGTTTGAAGTCACTAGTGAAAGTGACGGCAAGCGCCTGTTTTACCAACCGCCCAAGAGGATGAAGACCGGGAACTTTAATACCGTTGTCGACTTTAAAGAACCTGGAAAATACGATATTCATATCAAATTGAAGGTTGGTGGTGAAGAGCTGGACGAGCATATTCCTTTGCTTGTGGGGGTGGTAGAAAAGATGAATACCCGTACCATCATCGTTGCCACTGTCTTGATACTAGGGGCATTGTACATAATTTACCTTTCCAGTGCCGGATTTCGGCGGAAAGTGGATGCCCTGTTTGGTAAACTGGCAAAATTTTAACGACAAGAATTATTGCAGGAAAAAATCGATGCGAATGTTTTTTCTAAGTGCCTCGCTATCCCTATTGGCGCTTGTTTTTTCATCTGTGTCCGCGGCGGCCTATACGCCGCCGCCTTCTTCCATCGAAGTGGACCGGGGAGAGGCCGAGCCATTTTGTCCCAAAGGGACTCCGGTAGCGTGGCGTGATGCTCAGACAGTCGATGGGATCGAAATCCAAGAAGAGCGAGTCTGTAATCCGGACAATCCCTACGATATCGCCACCTTTGTCAAGGGAACCAACAATGTGTCCATGCCGACCCTGATGAAAACCCGGTTGGCGGCCGATTCCATCATCAAGAAAAACGACCGCGATGGCGATGGCGATCCTGATGAGATCATCATCAAACTGGAAGTGGCGGAAATCAATGGCGCTTCCCCAGATACCATTGATCCAGTCCATACTTTTGACGTGGCACCGGGCATCCGGCCGGCTTTTTGGGTGTTTGCTCCCAAAACCCGGGGCATGGCCACCAAGGATGAGCATAGTACGGAAGCTAATCCATTGTTACGCACCCCGTCTCCGGTGATCCGGGTAGAACAAGGGGATACGGTCAAAATTGTGCTGGAAAACACCCATTATTTTCCCCATACGATTCATTTGCATGGCGTTGATCACCCTTTCATCAATGGCAAGGGGGAAGGTAACGATGGGGTGCCTCAGACCAGTGAGGATTTTGTATTACCAGGGGGGAAAAGGATCTATGAGATCAAGCCCCGTCAGCCTGGTACCATGATTTACCATTGTCACGTGCAAACCCACACCCATTTAGCCATGGGATTGATCGGCATGTTCGTGGTGGAGGAAAACCGCCGTAACAACTGGGTGCAGACTTTCAATATCGGTGCGGGAAAGGTCCGCCATCCCTCGAAGGCGGTAACATCAAACTTTGATCAGGAATATGACCTTCACTATCAAGCAGTCGATAAAGAACTGCATAGCATCGTCCAGTCCGCCAATGATCCGCGTCTGATTGCCCGGCAAATGAACCGCAAATACGACTTGACCGATGCCACCGAAGATTATTTTCTACTCAATGGCCGGGCATTTCCTTATACCTTGCGCGAATCGCTGATTATCGTAGAGCCGGATCAGGATGTGAAAATCCGCATGTTGAATGCTCAAGGGGAATTGCTGGCCGTTCATACCCATGGTCACAAAGCGACCATCACCCATTATGATGGTATCGAGCAGAATCCGTCGGCCCAGATTACCCGTGATATTTATGATTTGGCACCAGCCCAGCGGCTCGATCTCAAGCTCAATACCGCCAATGACGGGCTTCATAACTATGGACCGGGAGTTTGGGTATTCCACGACCACGTGGAAAGGGGCATTACCACCGATGGTATGAATCCGGGTGGCAACATTAGTGCTATCGTCTACAAATCTTTCCTGGATCCCAATGATGTGCCCCGCATTCAAGGGGTTGATATCAGCCAATATTTTACAAAAGCATTTTATCAGCGTCAGTTACCGGTATGGCAGGGCATTGATGAGTGGAATAGTCTGGGAGATCCGGGGGTTGTGGAAACAGATACCTCAGGGGAGGAAAAAACGGCAGGCCAAACCACAGTCCGGTCTGCAAGTCCTGTTAAAAATCTCATCATAGGCATGTTGTTGGGTCTTTTGGCTTATATATTGTTCTCCAACAGCAAGCGGGCCCAGCAATTGCTATTTAGGTACTGGCCAAATTTAAAAAGGTAATTGGGGGAAGGATGAAAGTTTATCTAAAGTGGATGGTTGTTGGTGTTTTTCTGCTTGTTGTCCAAAGCGCAATCACGGCGGAAATGCCCATGATGAATCACGGTGGCGGGAAAATGCTCATGGATATGAGCGGCCGCATGGTGATGGGACAAAATACCGATAAACTACCTGACGGCTGCCGCAAGATTTCCGAAGATGTGAAAATTACCGTTCATGCGGGCCATAAATATGCCAAACCCTATCCTGGCACTATTTTTGGCTACAGCGAACACCAGTGGAAGGTCAAACCATGTGCCCGGGTGACGGTGACTTTAGTCAATGACGACAATGTCCGCCATCAATGGATGCTTCACGGATTGCCCGAGGATCTTTATCCCATGGAAATGTTCCACATTGAGGTAACCGGTCCTGGTGATGTGACCGGCACCTTCATCGTTCCCAAGGAACATAAAACCTATTTGGTGCATTGTGATATCGCCCAACATACTGAAAAAGGCATGAAAGCCCAGTTGATAGTAGGAAATGGCAGTGGTGATCTGCCTGGCATACCCGGGATTTCTGATCCTTTGGTAAAAGACGATTATTCTCCAGGAGGTTTTGGGCACCGCATGGTTTCTTCCCTTCAGAATGCCATTGCCAATGGCGGGTCTGCTATTTTTTCGGGCATGCTGGTGTTGGGATTTGTCGCTGCTATTCTTGGCGCCCCCTATTTTTTCCGTTTTCTGGGAGAGCGGATATTTGGCATGAGTGGCAAGGAAGTCAGTGCCTATTTTTTTGATCGGATTATGGAACTGGTTTGCTATTTGATTGATCTTATTTCAGCATTGATTGCCATGATTCGTTCTCCAAAAAAAACCTGATTTGAAGTCCTTTACTTAAAAACACTAGCCCTCATCTGAGGGCTTTTTTGTATGGCTGATCATTTGGTAGAACTTGGCGGTCTATTCGTCAGCGCGTTTATCTCCGCAACGGTGGCTCCCGGCGGTTCAGAAGCCTTGCTGGCGTGGATGTTGGTCCATTCCAGCCTTTCTTCAAGCTGGCTATGGGGCAGCGCCACCTTGGGCAATACATTGGGGGCTTTGACTACTTGGGGGCTGGGATGGTTAGCGGCCAAAGGATGGCCTTTGAATCAAAAATTTCAGTCATCAGGATCACAGCGAGCCTTGGGTTGGCTGAAACGCTACGGTGTATTAGCCCTTTTATTTTCCTGGCTCCCGCTGGTAGGTGACGGGCTCTGTTTGGCGGCAGGTTGGCTCAGAATGCCGTTAATACCTGGGATTGCCCTGATTGCCGCAGGCAAAGGTTTGCGTTATGGAGCACTGGTTTGGTGGTTTGGTTAAATGGGAGAATCCATGCCATGGGTGAATTCCTTTGGACCATCAATTCCATGAAAACTAACTGGTAGAAGCAAGAGGCCAATATGGCAAATAGTCGAATTCTGCTCATTACTGGTGTCACCCGCGGGCTTGGCCGGGCATTGCCCTATATCCTTGCACTAGGGCCGCAACACAATGGCCAATTGCCGACAGTGCCTGGATTTTGAAAAAGAGCTTGACAGACGAACTTTTAAAAATACGTCCGCGTCTTTTCGTCAGCGCTTGTCTTTTAGGGCAAGCAGTTCGTTATGACGGCAGGCATAAGCGTGATGATGGCGTGCTGGCCTTAGCCGAAAATTTGGATCTCTATTCCCTCTGTCCGGAAACGGCGATTGGCTTGGGGGTTCCCAGGGCGCCGATCCAATTAGTAGCCGGAGAAGAGAGGATTCAATTGCTGCAAGTCAATGACCCAAGCCGTGACTATACCCAAGAAATGGAGACTCTGGTCTGCTCTCGGCTTCCCGAACTGACGCAGATCGATGGTTGGATTGCCAAGCGCAATTCCCCCAGTTGCGGTTTGGCTGGGGTGCCAGTGTATGAAAAAAATGGTGAATTGATCCACCGTCATGGTCGGGGCGTATTTTCCGGAACCATGCAAATGCTTCATCCGGCCTTGCCCGCAATAGAAGAACAGGACCTGGAAAATCCCCAAAGGCGCGGCAACTTCCTTTTGCAGGTTTATACCCATTGCCGTTGGCGGCTTTTGGGGGGGACATCACTTACTAGAGAAGCGCTGAAGAAATTCCACCATTGTCACCGCTATCTTCTCATGGCCCGGAGTCTCGAAGGTTACCACCAGTTGGGATGCCTGCTGGAGAGTGGAAAAGAAAGTGATATCTCCGAAACCTATCTCAGGCAAATGATGATGATCTTGAAACGGGGAGAAAGGCGGCACGATCTGCTCCAAGTCATACGTATGATTTTGCAAGAGGTGGCGGACCAGCTGGACTCGCAGGCCACCGGATCCATTGCTCGAGCGATCGAATCGTGTCGGTGGCGGCAAACGACTGTGTCTGTTCTCCGGAATCAGCTTCGTGATAACCTGGTGTCTCTGGGGGAGATAGACCTGGCTATCCAACTGTTCATGAACGCCTTTCCCCAGTCGAAACAACAAGGCGAAAAAAGTCCGGCTAACCAATAAACCGTATCAGCGGCTCTCGTAATTTCAGCTCAGCAATGACTTCTTCCCCCTCGTGCTGGAAAATTAATTGCGCTGAACGATCTTTTGGCAGTAAAGACCGAACCAGTTGCAAGCCGGTTCCTAATCCTTTGCCAGACGCCATATCCAGCTTCAACGGGTTTCCCTGGTAGCGGTTACGTATACGTATTTTGACGCAGTCGGAGGTTTTTTCCACGGTTAGGGTTACTCTGGAATTGGGCCCGTTGCTGTGTTTGATGGCATTAAACAGCAGTTCGTTGAGGACCAGGGTGAGGGAGACTGCTTCTCCATCATTGACTTCGATGGTGTAGTTGGGGATTTCTGTGACTATCGGGACTTGTCCGAATTTCTGGCTTGCCCGGGTTGCGATTTTGACTAGATCGCATAAATAGATCCGGTCATCCAGGCTGCGGCTTCTTAAGTTGTAAATAAGGGCAATGGAATTGATTTGCCGTATCGGGGCTTCGAGAAGGGTGGAGACTTCCGGGTGGTTGAGACGTTCGTTATTGAGCAAGCCAACGATGCCTTGCAGGTTATTTTTGATACGGTGATGAATTTCTCGAATCAACACATCATATTTTTGCTTTTCCTTGCTAAGGATTTCTTCGGTTTTGGCTTTGATTGTGCTGATATCTTGAAGGATCAGCAGTAGTTGCCGCTGATCTGGAAGCAGGCGGGCGGTGATCAGGGTTGGAATGGCGGTATTTTTCTGGCGGGAGAAAAGTCTGGTTTCTATGGTTTGAGGTTGATTGGTTCGCCATAGATCCTGCCACCACTGCTGAATGGGTTTAAGTTCCTCATCCATAATCAGGGTTTCCCAGGGGACTCCGATGAGATCGTTTGCTGTGCAATGCAACATGGAAGCGAGATAAGTATTGACATTTTGAATGATTCCCTCGGCGTTGATTTTCATCACGCCAATCAGTTCTGATTCGTAACAATCACACTGCTGGGAAGGGTGTTGATTCTCGAATTGCTCGTCAGTTTGGTTCATAATGAAAAGATGTTTGAACTGGAGAAGGATTATGCACAATGAATTCTGAGATCGAGAAAAAAACCAAAATTCTTTTGGTGGATGATGATCGGCTGATTCTGGGAACCCTCGCGAGCGGTTTGCGTGCCCAGGGCTATGAAGTGTTTGAGGCGGCCAGTGGCAATGAGGCCATCACCCAGGCAAAAACAGTAAAACCTGACTTGGCTTTGGTGGATGTGCGGTTGCCCGACTTGAGTGGTCCAGAAATCGCTGAGCGGTTGGGCCAGGAAGACGGTATCCCGGTTTTGTTTCTGTCGGCCTATGATGACCGGGAAGCCGTTGAAAAAGCAGCTGCTGCCGGTGGTTTGGGTTATTTGGTAAAGCCTTTCGCTATCAACCACTTGCTTCCAAGCCTGGAAATTGGTCTGGAACGGGCGCGGGAATTGCGGACATTGAAGGAGCGTGAAGCCCGCCTGCAAAAGGCGTTGGTCCGCAATCGGGAAATCAATGCGGCGGTAGGCGTCTTGATGGAACGGTACCGGATGCCATATCGGGAAGCTTATGAAAGCTTGCGCAGCCAAGCGCGGACTCAACGTTGCAAGGTTACGACCCTGGCTGCCCAAGTGATTGAATTCAGTGATTTTGTCAATAGTCTGGTTCGGGATTACTGGCCCAAGAGCCGGAGTGGCTGATTGCAAATCAGGCAAACGCATCTTTCAGGACATTCTCCACCTCGTTGACCATCATCGGCCGGTGAAATAAATAACCTTGAACTTGGTCGCATTTCAAGCTAGTGACTTTTGCCAATTGTGCTTGGTCTTCCACCCCTTCCGCCACTACCTGGAGTCCCAAACTATGGCCGATACCCACGATATGCTGGGCTAAAGCCAGGTCTTCTACCGTATCCAGGTGTTCAATGAAGATCCGGTCGATTTTTAGGGTATTGAAAGGGAAGTTGCGCAAATAGCTCAGGGAAGAGTAACCGGTGCCAAAATCATCAATGGCAAATCGTACCCCGGAATCTCTAAGGGTATGAATGTTGTTCATAGTACACCGGTTTTGTTCCATCAACGCTGTTTCGGTGATTTCCAGCTCAAGGCTGTGAGCGGGTAAATTCATCTCCTCGAGAAGTTTTAGCACCTGTTCGGCGAATAGCTCTTCACCGATTTGGTGGCTGGAAATATTGACAGCGATTTGCAGCGGCCGGTGATAATCCATTTGCCATTGGCCTACTTGGGTCAGGGCAGTCCGCAAGCACCATTCTCCCACCTCCTGGATCAATCCAAGGTTTTCCAGGGCAGGAATGAAGCGGTCGGGAGGCACGTTGCCCAGTTGTTGGTTATGCCAGCGAAGCAAGGCTTCAAATCCCATGATGGTGCCTGTTTGCAACATGATTTTGGGCTGATAGACCAAACTCAGTTCTCTTCTTTCCAGTGCCCGGTGCAGTTCACTCTCCAGAGTCACTTGATGGGCGGCTTCGGCCTCCATCTCGGCGTTGTAACAACAGATCCGGTTGTGTCCCTGGAATTTGGCGCGGTACATGGCGGCATCCGCATATCGCAGCAGGGTGTGAGGGTCATGACTGTGAATAGGGTAGAGACTGATGCCAATGCTGGCTTTGATGAAAAATTCCCGGCCCTTCAACGAAAACGGCTGGTGGAAAGCCTCCAGGATCTTGTTGGCAATGGTATGAGCGCTTTCCGTTGAGGTGAGATCGGTAATGACAAAGGTGAATTCATCGCCCCCGAACCGGGCTACGATATCGGTTTCTCGTATTTGCTGAGAGAGGCGGTTAGATACTTCCTGAAGTAACAGGTCACCGACCAAGTGCCCGAAATTGTCATTGACCTGTTTGAAATCATCCAAATCCAAGAACATGACTGCAAGAAGCTTTTGGTAACGGTGGGCTCGGGATAATTCCGCCTGCAGCCGTTCCAAATATAGATCTCGGTTTGGCAGATGGGTGAGAGAATCGTATCTGGCCATCTGGTGTAGATCTGCTTCTGCTTTTTTGCGGGCGCTGACATCGTGAATCACGGCCAAAAACAAGGGCGGATTCGCATGGTTTACAGAGTTCACGGCGATTTCCAGGTGCAGCAAATTACCGTCTTTTTTGAGACCGAAAACTTCCAGGTGTTCCCTTTTATGTTGCCACAAATGTTCTAGCAAGCGATGGGCAAAAATGGGTTGATACTGCTGCTGAAAAAGTAATTTGGTGATATTACTCCCTTGCAACTCCTGAGCGCTGTAACCGAAAAGTTTTTCCAGGGCCAGGTTCCATGCTTCTAAGGTGCCGTCGGCGCGAAAGGTAACTATGCCGTCGGGAACGCTGCTCATCAGAGCCTCTAAGTGGGCGTTTTTCTGGGAGCCGAAAAGTTTGAGCGCTTCCTGTTCGGTGTAATCTTCAATGCTGAAAACTAAGCCGTAGTCTCCTTCTCCAGTAAATAAGTCATGTAATTTAATGGGCGCTATCTCAATGTGATACAAACAATGACGGCCATTGCTGCGGACATATTCAAAATTGAGGGCGAAAGTACATCGATTATGCAAAACCGAGTTTGCCAAATTGGATAAATCAGGAACGGAAAGCAGGGCATCGAGCTGGCGGTTAACTGGATTTTTGCATTCGAGCATTTTGGCCAGTTTCGGATTAGCAGTGAGGATTTTCAGGGTACGGGTGGTGACGGCCAGGCCACAAGGGGCGCTTTCTATGATCCGTTCGGCATAGGTTTTCAATGCCGAAATTTGTTGCCGTTCGGAATGAGCATAGGTTTCCAGAGCCAGACCCATATCGAAAAAAACTCGTTTAACCAAGGCTTGGGTCAGTTGAGTGCAAGTTTCCTGGTCTAATTCGGGGTCTTGCCATAATGGGGGCAACATATGGTTCAGATAAAGCGCATAGGCACCAGAATACCATTTGAGTTCTAGACCAATTTGTTGATGGGTCTGGCCGATTTTAAGCCTTCCTTTGACATAGTCTCGATTGCAGTGGCCAGCCACCAGCGTATCGTAATAATGGATCAGCGTTTTTTTTAGATACTCGGTCTTTTCCGGGCTATTGAGCAGCTGTTGCAGGGGCTGAAAACGCTGCAGATGTTGGTAAAAATTACTGACAAACGCTTCACTGTGCGACCGCAAGCGGGACCGGTGTTGGCCCAATACAGCGCTATCTTGACTGGAAATTCCTAAGAAGGTTTTGCGCAGGTTAATGTCTTTTGAAGAAATCATCATCTGCAAGGGCTTAAGCATGTTTTTCATCAAATTCACGAATCCTGGGGAGGCTTTGCCTGTTCCACAGGCAGCTTCCACCGGTTAAAGGATGCGGGGGAAAGGCATCTGATGATTAATTCAGGGAAAAGCGGGGGTAGGGCTTTTCGGAAGAACTGACTGCTAAATCAGCTTGTTGCTACTTTAAAATGCTTGATATGAAAATGCAATCCCTGCCGGGGTTGCATCTAAGATCTGATGCTTATCGTTTTTTTGAGCGTGAGTATTTAGGGCAAGCAGCGATAGGCTTCTCTCAGGGGATCGCTGGACAAGTCATCCGTGACTTGCCAGAGAACGAAAAACCCAAAAGTAGGGTTTTTGTTTTTCCTGTAAGGTCAATCACTTGTGGTGATTTACCCCGGTGGCACATCCCTGTGCAGCAGCACTCTGGCTGAATCAGAGCTAACGGTAAAGTGCGTGGGCGCCAAAACGCATTTGGTGAGGGCGCCCCAGTTTTTCCTGGATGAAATCGATGGCGAACAGGGGAGACAGGGCTTTGCCATCCCAGCGGTAGGCTTTGACGAATTGCTCGTTGTCTTTGCCTTTTTTGTCCCATTTCGACAATAAAGAAGAACTGAAATACACCCGCTTGCCGTCCCAGCTTTGGGACACCATATTGACCTGGGCGCCTATCTTCTTTTTATAGACTTCCTTGGGATGAAAGGGGTCGGAAATGTCAAAAAGGTGGGCTGTGCCATCCATAAAGGTGGTGACCCACAAGCGCTGGTCGTCGCTTTCGATGGAGATATCCACCGGCAAGGGTGTTTTACTGGGGTCACCGATGTCAGAGACCGCTTTGGCGTGCCATTGACCTTTATCATCCAGATAGATCAGCCAGATTTTGGCGGTCAATGCGGTACTGGTGAGACAGTAATTATGGTTGGGGTGCCAAGCACACCGGATTTCCAGTGGCGCGCCGGGCACATCGAAAATCATTTTGGGACGGCGGTCATTCAAGTCCCACAGGACCATGGTGTTGCCAAATTCCTTCATGGCTTTTTCGTCTTGCACCAGCTCGCCAAAATCGCGCATATAATTTTTGTGGCCGGTGAAGGAGGATGTCAGCATAATATCCAGACGGGGCAGGGCGCGTACATCGTAGCCATAGCCATCAGCGTATTTGCCGGTTTTGACAGCACCTTGCAGATTGTCGTCGGTAGGCATCCAGTAAGTGGCGACATAGTTACCATCATTGGTGTATTCCACCAAGGCGGTACGGCCGCCATAATCTTTATTGTTGGACAGGCCGCTGATTATCATCCTGCCGGGCAAGGCGTAGGTAGTATGGGGGCCGACCACGCCGCCGCTTTTCGTGACAAAATCGTCAATCACCTTCACCAGTTTGGGTTTGGCCGGGTTGGAATGAACATCAAAAATAAAGATTTTGCTGGTATCAAGCCCTCCTGCCCATAAAAATTTGCGGTCATCGGTGAATCCTGAATGATGGGCTTCGTGCCGCCCGCCAACGGAAACCGTGTGAATTACCTTGCCGAAGGTCTTGGACTTGGGATTGGCATCGATAGTGACCAGTTTGTCCGAGCCGTCACCCAAGCCCTCCATGCCCAAAGTCCAGACATAGACAAAATCTTCCTGGCCCACGATCTTGGCCATGTAGGGAGACAAGGGTGTTTCGTCTCCAAAGCCCGGATGTCCGAAGACCATGCCAAGCGTGATGAGTATGAGTCGCAAGTATTTCATAGGTTACCTCTTCAACCTGTTGTGAATTTTATTGAGAAAGGCGTTGGGCGCTAGCCTTCCGCAGTTGTTGGATCAATTTTGGTCTTTACTGGACTGATTTTGTTGGCGGGAAATCCGCCTTTGGCGGCGTGTTCCTGGATGGCTTCGGCATTGGGAGCGATGTACACGCAATAAATCTTGTCATCGGTGACATAGCTTTCCACCCACTGGATGGCGGGCCCCATCTCTTTCAAGATGCCGCAAGATTTTTGGGAAATGGCTTGCAGTTCCTCGGGGGAAAGATTGCCAGCACCGGGGATGTCACGTTCAATGATGTATTTAGGCATTTTGGCCTCCTTTTTTGTGGTTGAATGATTGGGCCGTTTTGCTAAACGGCCGCCTGAAAAATCATGGGGGCAGGGTTTCTTCAAAAACTTGGGTCATAAAGGTGTGGAGTGGGGCTGGAGAGCGCTCGATTTTCATCCGCAGGAGCGCGCCTTGCCAATAATCCACAATAAAATCAGCCAGCGTTTCGGCGTTACGGTCGGTGCGAATCAAATGCTGCTCTTGGGCTTGGATGAGCCCTTGGCTGATTTTGTCGCGGTATTTATGCAGCGCTTCTTGCAGGGCCTTGCGGCAGGTGTCGCTGGTATCGCCGATTTCTCCCATCAAATTGCCCAGCAGGCAGCCACCTTTGAAATCATTGTCCATTAATTCCTCAATCAAGGCTTCGAAATAGCGCTGCAAGGCGGTAACAGGATCTAGATCGGGCTGGTTTAAGAAAGACTCGAGTTGTTGAATGAAGGGTTCGATATAGTGGTGAATAACTTCCGCGCCAAAGGCTTCTTTGCTGGAAAAATAATGGTAGAAAGAGCCTTTGGGAATATCCACGGCAGATAAAATGTCCTTGATTCCGGTTCCGTGATAGCCCTGTTCCATCAATAGTTGTACTCCTTGGTCCAAGAGCTTGGCTCGCTTGAGTTGTTTGTGATGGCGGCGGTTCATGATTGAATTATATGACCGGTCGTCTCTATTTGCAAAACTTTTACGCTGTAACACAGGGTATAGTAATGCAGTGTATGTTTTTCCGGAAAACCGAGAAAAATGGCGCCATGTTCTATTGCCAATAACAAATTGTCGGCCGGGGTAGTGATTGTTCGTTTTATTGAGCAACGGCCCCATTATCTGTTGCTGCGGGTGTATCGCTATTGGGATTTCCCCAAAGGGCTGGTAGAGCCTGGGGAAGATCCGTTACAGGCGGCTATCCGGGAGGTTCGGGAAGAGACTGGTTTAACCGATTTGCACTTTCGTTGGGGGCCTGTCTTCAAACAAACGCCCCCCTATAGCCGGGGCAAAGTGGCTCGGTACTACTTGGCGGAAGCAGCCAGGGGGAAAGTGTATTTGCCTGTTAATCCGGAACTGGGGAAGCCGGAGCATCACGAATTCCGTTGGCTGGCTTACGAGCAAGCGCGTCCTCTGTTGGTGAAAAGGTTACAAGCCGTTCTGGATTGGGCGCATGGAATAGTTACCGGCAATGTGGTGCGCTGAATGATGATTGAAGATCCATTGCTGCAAGCAAAATTGCACTTCCTCCAGCAACCGCAAGCTTACCCTGATCGGCCGCGCCGGGTCGAAATCATTGAAACCCGAATGTCTTGGGTCTTTCTGACCGAGCAATATGCTTACAAGCTAAAGAAACCGGTCCGTTATGACTATTTGGATTTTAGTACGGCAGAGCTCAGGAAATTCTACTGCAACGAAGAACTGCGCCTCAATCGCCGTCTTGCGCCGATGATTTATTTGGCAGTGCTGCCCCTCACCCATACCAATGGCATGTTGCAGTTGGATGGCCCTGGTGAGCCGATAGATTGGTTAGTCAAAATGCGGCGTTTACCCCGGACAAAAATGTTGGATGTGTTGATAAAGGATGGGGCGGCAACCAAAAACCACTGGCGAGCATTGGCCACTGTCTTGAGCCGGTTTTACCGCGCTTGCGAGCCTATTGATATGAGCGGTGAAGAATACCGTAATCGTTACCGTGAAAGCATTCTCCTGAATCTTGAATCCTTACAATCCCACTATTCACGGCTGCCCGTGGAACCAGGCATTCAAGCCTGCAAAGCGCAATTGGCGGTTTTGGAGGATCATCCAGAATGGTTTGATGAGAGAGTCAACCAAGGAAAAATTGTGGAAGGGCATGGAGATTTACGCCCTTGCCATGTGTGTTTCGAGTCACCTGTCCCGGTCATTATTGATTGCCTGGAGTTCAACCGGGATTTCCGCATTCTCGATAGTGTGGATGATATCGCTTTTCTGATTATGGAATGTGATTATCTCGGTGCTACGGAATTTGCGCATGATTTCCTAAAGAGTTTCCAAAACAGTACTTGCGATTATCCGCCGGCACCATTACTGAATTTTTATCTGGCTTATCGCGCCACTTTAAGAGCGCGATTGGCTTTGAGCCGTTTTCAAGAAGTAGAGCAAAAGCAATGGAAGCAATGGCAGGTCTGTGCCCGGCGTTATATGGCGCTGGCGGCTAACTATAGTCATCGGTTGGAGGTTTAACTCACCAACATATCCAAGGCAATCGCATGCCCTGCCAATATATCGTTTTCATTTTTCAATAACGTGAATCCTCCCGGTGTAATCTCGGGCTGTTTACTCGATTGTCAATAAATCGGTCAACGATTCCCCTGAATAAACTCTTTGGATGGCATCAGCGATGAACTGTGCCGTCTTCAAAACGGTTAATTTATTAAGAACTCTGGGATTGTTGAGCCGCCAGGGAGGAACTGTGTCAGTGATGATGATTTCGTCAATGGCCGGGTTGTCGAGAACGCTGTTGGCGGCTTCGCTGAACATCCCATGGGTCACGATGGCAATCACTTTGTTGGCGCCATTTTGTTTGCACGATTGGGCTGCATGACATAAAGTACTGCCACTGACAATCATGTCATCGATAATCAAAACCGTTGAATCATTAACTGTTCCCACTAAGCGGCCATGAGTGAGCTTGCCGCCACTACGCAGTTTTTCGACAAATGCACTGTTGATTTCCATCTGATGTGCCTTTGACAGTGCCAAGCGAAATTTTTGCGCCCGTTTGTAGCCGCCGGTATCGGGAGAAACGACGGTAATTTTGGCGGCGTCTCCAAGAGTGAGAGACAAATAGTGGATAAATAACGGCAGCGCTTCCAGGTGCTCAGTGACACAGCGAAAGGCATTTTCGAATGCCGCCGGATTGTGGGCTTCCAAGGTCATCACCCGGTCTGTCCCCACCGCTTCGATAATTGAGGCCAAATAGCGGATACTTACCGGATCCCTCGGTTGGGTGCGGCGATCCTTGCGAGCATAGGCTAAATAAGGGAGAACGAGAGTGATTTCCCGCGCTGAAGCGTCTCTAAGCGCACCGGTGAACATGATGAGCCGGCAAAGCTTGTCATTGACGCTCAGATGGGAGTCTGAATAAAGGGAAGCAATGACAAAAACATGGTGCCCGCGCACGCTTTGCAACGGGCGAATCTTATGTTCCCCGTCTTCGAACTCCCGCTCTTCATGGGCTGCCAGGGCGATATTGAGATGAGCAGCAATGGCCTCACTGTAGGATCGGTTGGCATTGAGAGTAAAGAGCGAGAAATCCTTCATGTTTTTTTCGTGTATGTTGTTAATGAAAAGATTGCCGGCTTTCTTGGATTCGTCATGCAAGGAAGAATTTAACTATGCTTGGCAATAGATGTTATATGTTAGAGGGGATTTCCCATGAATGCCAAGTGGCCTTGTTTTACTCAGCTACACATTGATGCGGCCCGTTTTGCCAGTGATGATTTCAATCTTTTCCATGATCCTGTTAAATGGCAAAGGTTAAAGGAAAATCCTTTTGAAGGCCCCATTGTATTGGGGTTTCAAACAGAATGCTGGTTGGCGGAAGCGCTGCGTGAAATTCAGGGGCGTTATGAAAACCCTGAATTAATTCGTGAATTGCGTTTTAGCAATTTTCAGATCAATTTTGCCGGTGTGCTCAAACCCGGCCAACCCTTCGATCTGACGGTCAAAAAACCCCAGTGGGATCCAGAAAAAGGGACTCTCAGTTACCGGGTTATGATCAAAAACGACAGGGGGGTGGTGTTGATGGGATATCATCGGTTGTCCCGTCAGCCTTTGGTTTTGGAAGGAGAGAGTATATCTGACTTACCGGATCTCGATTTGGTGGAAGATCGAGAGCCAGTTACGGGCACGCCCTATTTTCTCAAGCGGAAATACATGATGACCGCCAACGCCAAAAATTTTTTGATGGGGTCATTGGTGGACCCAAGCCAATATTTTGACGAACTGGAAAATAAGATCAGGTTTCCGGAACTGTTCCCCGTCAGTTATATTTCCTGCGCCTTGTTGGAACGCGCTCACAGCCGGGGTCACGATTTTGAAGCCGATCCGATGGTCTATACCCAACATCATATTTCCCTGGATCGGCCTTTAACTGAAAAGCTGAACAGTAATGACTGCCTTAATATTTTGGTGGCATTTGACAATGAATATCACAACCCTGGGTTGCACACCAAAATAGAACAAGAGAGATACCGCTGTTTTGGGATTGTCGATGGGAGAATTTTATTCCGTGCCCGGATTGGTTTGGCGCCCTTGTCTGAAGTTGTGAAAGCGCATGCTAAAAAATCTTAAGTGCTTGTAATCTCATAGAAAAAGCATGACGTCTGGACAATCAAGGTTGTACCATTTCTCATGCTTAATCTTCGGCGGCAATACTGACCCAGTCTCCCGTTTCGTTGGCAAAGAGCGATGAAGAGAGGGAATTTACCCATGAGAGGCTGCTTAAAACATAGGTAGCGCCACCCAAGGCCACCGCATCCACCAGGCAATACCAAGCCGCCACACCACTGGGAGGATTGCCTTGCGGCAGAGACAAAATGGGATCCAAGGGCACCCAGGTCCAGGTACCGAGAGAAGTGCCTATCAATTCCAAATGGGTGGTGACAAAAAACGCAGCGGTATAGACCAACGGCGCCCGACCCCAGATAACCCAGGGCAAATATACCAAAAACAAAATCATGCCGATCCAATCGCCGCGATCGGCCAGAGTCACTCCCCACAAAGACCAAAGCCCCATGATGAGCAAGACACTAAAGACTATCGGACGCTGAAACTTCTGAAACAGTGAAGAACGGGCCAAAGCCACGGCGGTTAAATACACCATGCCGTGGCCAGGGGGTATATAGGCGGGGATATTGTGGAATTGATAAATATATCCACCCATATAGCCGGAAGCGAAGTGTTCACCAGCGGTAGCAAATAAAACGGCAATTAAAACTTGCAGCCGCACCAGGTTGGATTCCCATAGCAGTAATCCAAACAACGCCACCCAGGCGCATTTTCCCAAAGCATTTTGTAATTCCAGGTCTGCCAGAGAATCCAGATACAGGCAAAGGGCAATGCCTATAAAGGTGATACCTGAGATTACCAAGTCTTTTTTGCTGTCTGAAAGCGCTTTCCCCAAAGTCATATTGAGCGGTTTTCGAGTGGATATGGAACCAAAGAGTTAACTTACACGCTATTGGCGGTAAGCACAAGCATTGTCTAGCCAAAAACCCTTGAAGACAGTATGATTTCCAAGGCGAGGGTACGGTAGAACTATATCTATTAGAGTTCGTCGAAAAATGTAAACTTCCCTAAGGAACCTCTGAACAAGTCATCCTTGGCTTGTTCAGAGAGCGAAAAACAAAAATTGCGATTTTTGTTTTTCTCACAAAGTCAATCATTTACAGTGAGTGACTTTGGCGGCACATCCCTGTGCCGCAGGAGCCTCTGATTAAGTCAGAGACTCCCTAATGAAGATGATGGCTTCGAACTGAAGAGGTGACCATGTTTCAAAAATTGTTTCAAAATAAATATTCCCTTGTTATGCTGGCGGTTTACGTCGTGGCATTGTACGTGCTACTCAATAAGGCGATTGTGCCTTTTGTCTTTAAAGTGCTCGATAGCAGTGTCTTTACGGGCGATCCGCAGCAATCCGGGCAAATGACCGAAGTACATGATTCCCGCACCGCCATGGCGCTGCTCCAGTGCAATCAGTTCGTCAAAGAAGAGTTTGGCGATGATGCCATGCTGACTTTTTCCGACAGGGATTATGATTCCTGGGATATTGGCTACGGGCGCTTTATCATCAAGTCCCATGTGGACGTGCGGCCTCATCCCGGCGATCCTGTCGTGCGCAAGAATTATGTTTGCCAAATCAAGCACGAGGATGGGGATATGGCCGATATAAATAATTGGGAGCTTGGAGGTCTCACCTTGAATGACGTTCAAGTCTCACAATAAATATTGAAAGCTTGTTACATTCAATACCACCGGAACAGGCGTCGTAAATAACGCCTGTTCCGGCATGATCATTAGTCTTCTACTTGTTGGATACCGTCCAATTGCCACGTGGCATTGAATCCCCGGCGGGGGCGGACAAAGTGCCATACTTCCTGGACGGTTTCGGGCGAATGTGAACCTTCCTGGATTCTTGCGGTAAACAGCACACTGGCCTGTTGGTGGCCATCTTCCTCGAAACCCACCAGCTCTGCGTCCAAATCCAGAATCTTGACGGGCAAGTCGTTTCCTGCCATCGCCTTTTGCCGCTTGATCTCAATAAACACGTCGTCGGTGGTCAATCCCCGAATCTCAGCCAATTCGTTTTGGTTCCAGGCATCCTGGAGTTGTCTGAATGCCCGTTTGGCCCCTTCCAGAAAGCCTTCCAGGTCAAAGTCCGATGGAAGTTCTATTTCAGCCGGAAAGTCTGTTCCCGCCAGGGGAGAATGACGGCCTTTTTTACCCAAGATATCCGTATCGAAGGGTGCACTGCTTTTTTCCCGAAAGGCGGGATTGGGATAATCGCCCATTGTCCCCATCGGGGTCTCGGGCGTAGGGCCTGCACGCCGGGAAAGCAGCTTGAAGGCCAGAAACGCCAGTCCACCGAAGACCAATAGATCCATCAAATTGAGGTGCTCAAAGGCGCCGCCGAAAAATAATGCACCCAACAAGCCACCAATGGCAAAAGGCGCCAGCCATCCCAGAAGCCCGCCCCGGTTGCGCCAGGATTGACGGGTGGATTGGTTGCGCTGGATGGCCTTTTGTTGATTGAAGGTGCGTTGCCGTTGCAGTTGTGAACGTTTGAAAGGTTGGCTGTAAAAAGATCTGCCGCCAAACGAACGGCCGCCGCCAAAGCGTTTTGCTTCGGCATCGCCAATGGATGAAAGCACAACAATGAACACAGCCGATATTAACAGAAGAAACTTACTGTACTGAAGCATAAAAGTTTTCCTTTCGGTTAAGGGTAATTTCCTGCCCCTTGGGGCTGAAGAAGATGCCGTCAATCCGTTTTGCCGGATCGGCCTTGGCTTTCTCTTCGGGCACACAAGGGGCGGGTAGTTATGGTTAAGTGAAATAAACCGCTTGCAAGCTTAGACAAAAATTTCGCCCATCATTCCCGAACCCAATGGCCGCTGCGTCCCCCGCTTTTTTCCAGTAAGCGGATCGAGTGCATGGTCATTCCCCTATCGACCGCTTTGCACATATCATAAATCGTCAGCAGTGCTATCTGAACCGCAGTGAGCGCTTCCATTTCCACACCGGTGGGTCCTACCGTCTCCACCGTGGCCTGGCAACGAATGCGGTGATTGGAAATTTCAGGGGTTAGATCGATGGCCACCTTTGTCAGGGGGATAGGGTGGCAAAGGGGAATCAAGTCGGCGGTTTTCTTGCTCGCCATAATAGCAGCAACTCGCGCGACTGCGAGCACATCGCCTTTTTTGTGGTTGCCTTGCTGAATGAGATTTAAGGTTTCTGGCTGCATTTCAATAAAGCCTTCCGCCACCGCCTGCCGATGGCTGGCGGGCTTTTCCCCCACATCCACCATATGGGCTTCGCCTGCGGTATTAAAGTGCGTCAATTTTGACATCAACCCTCCCTCACATTGAAAGATGGACTTATTGTATAGTAGGTGTCAACCAATGCCCGGGATTTTTGTCTCAGAGGCATGTCAATTTGAGGGGTGTAATTTTATGACGATTCGGGTGCGTTTGTTTGCCAGCCTCAGCGAGCAGTGGCAAATTGATCAAAAAACCATCCAACTCAAAGAAGGGCAAACAGTGGCGGCGGTGTGGCGGGAAATCACCGGCGAATCCTTACCCGATAGCATTTTAATGGCTGTCAATATGGAATATGCCCGGCCGGATACTCCGGTCAAGGCGGGGGATGAGGTGGCATTTTTTCCGCCTGTCACGGGAGGATAGGTTGTGACCGTCCAACTAAAGCCCAAACCTTTTGATCCTTTTCGATTGCTTCTGCAATATCAGGAGTCCCGCCTGGCACCGGGCAGTTATGGCGCCACTGCCAGTTTTATCGGCACCATGCGGGATTTTAATCAAGGAGATTCGGTCAAGCGGTTGTTTCTTGAACATTATCCGGGGATGACCGAGCGGGAGTTGGAAAAAATCATCGCCGAAGCCAGACAGCGCTGGGCGTTCCTGGAGGCGCTGGTGGCACACCGGGTTGGGGACATCTTCCCTGGCGAGCCGATAGTCCTGGTGGTGGTGTGGTCAGTCCATCGGGGGCCCGCTTTCGATGCCTGCCGCTATATTATGGAAGCGCTTAAAAGCCGGGCCCCGTTTTGGAAGAAAGAAAAGCTTCCCCACAAGGAACGTTGGGTGAGTAATGACGAAAACCTTCAAAATTGAGGTTTATCTTTGGCTTCCTGGTAGCGTTTAATGCTGTTGAGAATTTCTTCCTTGGCTTCTTCCGGCCCCAGCCAGTCTTTTACCTTGACCCACTTGCCCGGTTCCAGATCTTTGTAATGCTCGAAGAAGTGGGCAATCTGATCCAGCTGGGCCTTGGGAACATCCCGGAAAGAGCTGACCTGAGTGTAAAGCGGGGTTAATTTATCGGCGGGAACCGCCAGCACTTTGGCGTCGATGCCGGATTCATCTTCCATCTCCAGCATGCCAATGGGGCGGCAGCGGACGACGGAACCGGAAATCAGCTTCCACGGCGCAATCACCAGAACATCCACGGGATCGCCGTCATCGGACAAGGTATGGGGAACGTAGCCATAGTTACAGGGATATTGCATGGCCGTTCCCATGAAACGATCAACAAACAAGGCGCCGGTCTCTTTGTCGATTTCATATTTAACCGGATCGCTATAGGCTGGAATTTCGATCACGACGTTGATATCGTGGGGCAGGTTGGTGCCAGAACTGACGCGCATCAATGCCATAAAATTCTCCTTTAAGGATTAACAAAACTATTCATTATGGAATACCACGGCAATTTGCGCAAAATGAATACGGCTTTGGACGACCAGGGAAACGCTCTGTATGCATTGCCCCTGAGCGACCAAACCATTGACCTAAACCCGCTTCTCGGCCAGTCAATCAAACTCGCCTACTCGGGAACGATCCACTGTATTCACTGTGGCCGGAAAACCGCCAAAAGTTTCAACCAAGGTTATTGTTTTCCCTGTTTCCGAAAATTGGCGCGCTGCGATACCTGCATCATCAAACCCGAATTGTGTCACTACCATCAAGGCACTTGCCGTGAACCCGAGTGGGGGGAAATCCACTGCTTCCAGCCCCACATCGTTTACCTGGCCAATTCTTCCGGGCTTAAGGTCGGCATTACCCGCCGGAGCCAAATTCCCACCCGCTGGATCGATCAAGGCGCGGTGCAGGCCCTGCCCATTTTGGAAGTCTCTTCCCGCTACCTGGCGGGAAAGTTGGAAGTCATTCTGAAACAACACGTCAGCGACCGTACCCAGTGGCAGAAAATGCTCAAAAGCAAAGCGGAGACCTTAGACCTGGAAGATCAACGGGACCGCTTATTAGCGCTTTGCGAACCAGAGATAAACCAGACGGCAACCTCTTGCGAAAAAGAAGCGGTCCAATGGCTGGCTAGAGCCGGTGCCGTGGTAATTCATTATCCTGTTTTGGAATACCCGGCTAAAGTGAAAGCCTTCAATTTTGACAAATCCCCAGAAGCGGAGGGCAGGCTGCTTGGCATCAAGGGACAATACCTGATTTTTGACAGCGGGGTGATCAATATCCGTAAATTCGCTGGCTATGAAGTGGCTTTGAGCTATTAAAAGCCAGTTTACAATCCATTGGGGTGGGGCCAAACCGCTGATGAATGGTTGGGTGGATGCGAAGCCAAGTGATGGGCCGTGAAGGATTCGAACCTTCGACCGACGGATTAAGAGTCC
>Ga0256841_1001383_pt1 | contig 21219 bp, 14 predicted proteins | sample 356308metaG_FD_185971 | JGI IMG/M metagenome (GOLD analysis project Ga0256841, IMG submission 185971) | Hydrothermal vent microbial communities from Mid Atlantic Ridge, Atlantic Ocean - 356-308 | ecosystem: Environmental > Aquatic > Marine > Hydrothermal vents | place: Atlantic Ocean: Mid... | reverse complement strand
CTGAAGGCTGGCAAAGGAATCCCCCAAGGGCATGTCGAAAACGGTCTGCCTCGTCCTCCCAACCTCCCAGGATCTCCTCTCCAGGGCTTGGAAGGACAAGGTTTACGACAAAGGATGGGTGTCCCCTTTTGTTTTCCTGGCTAAGGATTTGAGTGGCAAGGGTTCTGCCGTCCTGGTGGTATTCGGCGGGATCGACGAGGTAGATGGGGCCTGCCTGCGGGATGTCTGCGTGGATGCGGGCGGTCGGGTCTTGAGTGGGGGAGGCGACGGCCAAAACCGGGCTACCAAGGGGGGCGGTTTGCCCGACAAGGGTCTCGATGAGGATGCGCTCCTGGGGGGAGATCTTGCTTCGCACTCCCCAATCAGGGCGCCCCCCTGCTAAGGGGATGATGGAGCCTTCCAGGGGTTCCTCCTCGGGTTCAGGCCAAAAGTGCCGAGCTTCCAGGTTAGGGAAGATTTGAAGAAGCGCTGGGAGCCGGGGGCGCAAAAAAACAGCACAGGGGCTCTCTCCCAGGAGATCTCCCCAGAGAAAGAGCCCTTGACAGAGTGGATACTGTGTCTGTGGTTTCGCTGGCATTGGCCCTTGGAGTTTTCGGGAGAATGGGAGGAAAGCCTTGAGGATTGAGGAAAGGTGCCTCATTTCAGTGTCTTGGGGGTTAGGAGGGATGGCTTAGTTACTGCAAGCAATTTGCAAAAAAAATCCCTTTGTTCTTTTCAGTAATGGAAGTTCATTACCTCTTATGCTTACAATGCGATTTCCCATGGGCCCAATTGCGAACAAGTTCATACCTCTCTCCTTGACCCTGCTGGGGTTCTATTTCCTCCTTGGTATGGCCGGTTCCTTTTTTGCGATTCCTGGCCAAGCAGCTTTTTTGTGGCCCGCGGCAGGAGTTGGATTCGCTGCCGTCCTGCTCATGGGGCTCCGGGGTCTTCTCGTTCCCTTACTTGGGTCCTTTGCCATACGGTTTCTTTATCAAGGCGAAGGGTGGCTGAATTTCCCTTTTTACGCTCTCCCGCCCCTGGGAGAGGCTTTTGTGGGTTGGTGTGTTCTCCGTTGGACCTTGGGGAAAAGGGTCCCCCTCCTTCGGTCCAAGGATGTGGGCCTTTTCTTTGGCGGGGCCTTTCTAGGTTCCATCATAGGAGCCTTGTTGGGGGTAGGGCTTTCTTTGGGGGGGGGGCGGAAGCCTCTCCGGAGGGTTGATTTGGTTCCTGGGGGATTTTGCGGGCATTTTAGTTGTCGCCCCCCTTTTTCTCATGGTCTTTGGACTCCCTCTTCGGCGTTGGCTCTCCGGTTTACGACAGGGTGTCATTCCCATCTTCCTTGTCGTGGGAGGAATCCAAATCATGGGTTACACCTTTGAAGGGGTCCAAGGCCTTTTTCCCTTTTCTTGGGAATTCTTGACACTCCCCGCTGTGTTTGGGGCTGTTTTGCTTTTTCGATTGCCCGGGGTTGTTGTGGCAAACCTCTGCCTCTACTCGGGAGCGATCCTACATTTTTCTTTCGGAGGATTGGTCCAGGAAGGAGACCCTCATTTTTCCCTTCCCCAGGTTCAAGCTTTTCTTGTGTTGGTTGCTGGGATGAGTCTCGCTTTGAATGGTTTCCTCCAAGAACAAAGCCTCCTCCACAAAGCGGTCGAACACTCGGAAAAAAAACTCAGAGCGACATTAAAGCGCTTGGATCAGGAGTTGGACCGGCAGGTTTCTCTCCTCAAAGAGCGCATGCATCTCAAGGACGAGCTACTCAAATCAAAACGTGCCGAGGCCATTGGGAAACGGGCAGGCAGCGTCATCCATGATTATTCCAATATGATGGCAGCTCTGATTGCACATGTGGAGCAAGCGAAGCGCTTTGTCGGTCGGGGGGAGAACCCGGAGAATGCTTTCCATGTTTTGAGTAAGGGGCTCTACCACGCTGAGATCCTTGGACGTCGTATTCTGGTGGATTCAGAAGAGGATTTGATTCAAGTGAGCTCAATCCAGGTTGCGGAGATTGTGGAGGATGTCTTTAAGCTCTGGAAGGTTGTCCTCCCCTCCGGGGTGCAGGCCGATTTAGTTGTTCCAAAAGGTTTGCCGCCCGCTCCCGGGGATCCTGTTTGGCTCCGGCAAGCGGTTCTCAACCTCCTCCGGAATGCAAAAGAAGCAGTTGGCCCAAAAGGACGGGTGCATGTTGAAGTTTTCGAGTGGGAAGAACCAATTTTCGAGGGTGATGGGTGCTGGTCTTTTGGAGAAAGCTCCCATTATCTGGGGGTCCTTGTTCAGGATGATGGATGTGGGATGGATGAGAGTCTTCGGGAAAAGGTGTTGGAACCCTTTTTCAGTACCAAGGGGGAGGGCCATGGCTTTGGGCTTTCTTCGGTGATTCAAGGGCTTGAACATCTTAAAGGGGCCTTGAAGATTGAGTCATCTCCAGGCAAGGGGACACGGGTGCAGTTCTTTTTGCCCTTGGACCAAGATCTCGATCTAATCCCCTCCGTCCCTCCCATCCCCAAAGGAGACGTGACCTTTCGTCGAAAGCATCGAATCCTTGTGATCGAAGATGATCCTGCCATCAGAAAGCTCTTCCAAAGGGTGTTGGAGGAAGCAGGGTGTGAGCTGAGGTTGGCCGGGAATTGGAAAGAAGGAAAAGATCTCCTGAACAATTCAAACGAAGCAGTCTCCCTCGTTCTCCTGGATTGGTCCCTTCCTGATGTTTTGGGTTCTGAAGCCTTGGCTCAAATCCGAAAGGGCAATCGAGAGCTTCCCATCCTCCTTGTCTCAGGGTTTCGAGAAAACGAACTCGCAGCCTTGTTGGCAGAAGTTCGCCAAGGTGAGGGAGGACCGGTTGAATTCATGGCCAAGCCTTTCCGCCCCGGCCAACTCCTCCAATTGGTTGCAGAGCTCCTTGAGGAAAAGGATGAAGTGAAGGAGAACTCTTCCTCCCATGAACTTAAGCGGAGCGAACGTTGATGTCCGGGTCGACTTCGGCTCGGAGCAGGTTTTCGATGGCCATGAGAGTGCCTGAAATCGCACTTGGGCAACTGCCGCAGGCTCCTTGATAGCGAATGGTCAGAGTCTTGTCCTTAAATCCCATGATTTGGAGCCCTCCTCCATCTGCAGACAGTGCGGGCATGACTCTTTGTTGGAGGACTGCTTGGATGCGATCGAACTCTTCGCTGTCTTCGATCTCTGGGGTTGAAGCGGGAGATCCGCCCTCCTCTAAATCTTCACCTCCTTCAAAGGCTCCAATCTTCTCCTGTGCTTGCCGATAGACCTCATGCCAGTCTGAGTCGGAGTTCATCGTGACAGTGACATAGTTTTCGTTGTAGAAAAGGGATGAAATCCCGGGGATTTCGAAGAGTCTTTTGGCCAATTCTTCATCCTGAGCTTCTGCAGAGGAGGTGAACTCCTTGCTGGAGCCCGGGGCCAGGCTGCGATCCAAAACAAATTTGATCGCATGGGGGTTAGGGGTTGGTTCAACTCTCAGGACTTGCATTTTCCGCTCCAATCATAAGGACCGCATCAACAGGATGACCGTGGTAAAGAATCATGACCAACCGAGGGTTGGCTCAATCGAGGAACTTGGAATAAGCCCAAGTGGGGATCCTTGCAAGAGTCTGCAAGGGAATCCTGTGGGTCTTGGAGAAATTCTCCTTCTCTCCCTCAGCTTTACCTTTCTCTACCTCTACTGGGGGCAGACGACCTTCTATCGCGAGGATGGGCTGCAATTTGTTTTCAATTTTATTGATCGAGGAAACCTTCGCCATGATCACCATCTCCTCTATCTTCCCATCGCTTGGGTCTTTCGCCAGGCCTTGGATGGGACGGGATGGGGAACTCATCGAATTTTAACTGTCTTGAGCGGCCTTATGACCGGCCTCGGAATCTTCATCGGCGGTCTCGCAGTCCTTAAGGCCCAATTCCGAAGGATTCAGGCTTTCTTTTTCCTTGGCTTCCTTGGCTTTTGCCCGGCAGTTTTTTTCTTTGCTACGGTCGTAGAGATCCATGGAGTCTTTTTTCCTTTTGCGATGGGGGTATTTCTCCTGGCTGAGTTTCTGATCCAGGAAGAAGGGCAACGAAAGCGTATCTTCTGGGCTCTCGCTTTGGGTGTCATGACCTGGCTTGCTTCCCTGGTTCATTCTTCGGGGCACCTCCTTCTCCCCCTCTGTGGTGCTTGGATCGCAGCCCGCCGAGGATTTCGAGAAATGCTTATTCCCTTTTTCCTTTGGGCCTTGGTTCACGGGACCCTCATGGGACTGGGCAACCCCCTTGTTTTACAGCTTCTCGGAGAAAAGAGCGGGGGAGCCAGCCGCGCCCTCGAAGTGATCGAAGAGAGGACACCTCTCAAAGGGATCTTGGGCCGCATTTTTCCTTCTCTTTACAATGAAGTGCTGATCTCCTTTCCCCCACTCTGGTTGGTCGTATTTGCTCCCCTCTGGGACGCAAGCCTCCGAAAAAAGGTCCTTTGGGCTGTCATCGGAGTTCTGCCCTATTTGCTCTTGACTACTTTATTTCTAGCTGACCTCCACACCTATGAGCCGATTTACGAAAGAGGAGCCTATCTTCTTCCCCTTGCCTTTCCGGCAGCCTGGATTCTTGCTCGGCGGATATCCTCCCCCGCACTTCTTTCACTTCTTTTGTTGATTGGGGCCGCTCGTTCTGTGGAACAGGTCTGGACTCATGACACACGGCCAGGGAGACCCTTCGCACAGGGGTTTCGAAGAGTCACTCAGGGAGAAAAAGCCATCCTGTTGGCCGGGGGGGTGGTAGACCTCTCCTCAACCCTCCTCGAGATGCCTGAAGTTCGAGTGGTGTTTCTCTCGGATTTTGTCGCAAGGCCCGAGATACCGGTTGCTGTCATCGCCGGGAAAATCCTCGAGCTATCACAGAAGGAATCCCTTCCTCTTTTTCTTTCAAAAGAAGCTGTCACCCTTTGGTCAAAAGGTCCCCTTGCCCAGCGCGGGGAAGCACTTCTCAAACGGCTCCGCAAGGATTTCCTCTTGATCGATCGGGATTCCGGATCCTTTAGTGCCTGGAAATTGCAGAGAAAGTAGATTGCTTGTCAGGCAGCTTGAGAAGAATCTCGGCTTTTTGGGCGGAGAGATCGATCCTGAACTTCCAGTGGGATGGAGAGCTGAAAAAGGGTTCCCGGTTTTGCCCAGTTGAGTATCGATAGGCATTGTCCTCCTGCCGATGAAGTGAGATGTGAATAGGAGGATAGGTATGGTTCATCAGCTGATGGATTTGCAGAGGGATGGTATCCGAGGCCGTAAGTCGGAACGGGGTAGCACCTTCATGGAGATCACAATTGCCGTTGCAATCTTGAGTTTTTCTTTGACGGTAATTGCCGGAGCTTTTGGGACCAATCTGAGAGCGGTAAATGGAGCAAAGAGAACCAATCGGGCAGCCCATTTTGTGGAAGAAACTTTGGATAGCCTCGCGGAAACTTCATTTGATGATTTAAAGGCTTTAAATGGCAATGTCCTCTACAACGGAAGCACTGCCTCCGATTCTCTTTATCGCATTGATCTCAGTGTGTCCGAGTCAACGGTGGACCTTCTTACGATCACTTTACTTCTACGCAATGTTCGGGATAACTCTGTTGTTTCCCGCTTTGTCTTAAATCGGAGTAGGCGATGAGTCTTGGAGATCCAAAGCGGCAAGAAAAGGGTTTTTCCCTCCTCGAGCTAATTGTGACTATGGCAATTTCCACAGTTGTGATGGGTGCTGTGGTCATGATCTCTAAAAGTGGACAGGACAGTTCCGCGACCATCGTGAAAGAAGGCCAGAAGGTCCGAGACCTTAGGCGCGCAGCCAACTTGATCTCCAAAGATCTCAGGCAAGCTGGCTCCGGAACACTCACAGTGACGACTCTTGGAGATGGAAACAATTCCATCGTCTTTAAAAAACCGATCTCCTTTTCTGCTGGTGCCGTGACCTGGGGAGTCTTTGATCGGTCCCTGGGGAATAGCCCAAGCGCAAGGAATAAGGCCAATTGGGCCTATCGCTACACGGTGATACCTGTGACGCTGAAGGGTGGGATTGTCGACAGGCAGTTGGTGCGCGAATTTTTGGATAGTTCATTGAGTTTACAAAAACGACAGGTGGTTGCTCACTTCCTTAGAGACGGAAACGGGGCCAACCCCGGTTTTTCTGTGACTCCAAGCGGCATTCTTTGGAAGGTACGCATTGCCACCCAGAGACCGAAAAGCGTGGGCGAGGGTGCTATTCAAAAAATCGAGTTTGATGTAGCCCTGAGGAATTAATTCTGTTTTTGGATGGGATCTTTGCAAGTAGTGGAAGTCATAAAAAAAATGAATTCATTAGGGATAAAGGGAATCGTTTTTTGCTGCTTTGAACGGGGTTCGAAGGGGGGAGCATGAGATTGCAACATCGAGAGGGAATCCAGCCATCTTCGGCTGAAAAAGGCAATGTTCTAGTTGGAACTCTTGTTGCCACAATCTTGGTGGGAGGACTGGTTTTTTCTTCCACCATGCTTGCTCGTTCCGAGGTCAAGGACTCTAAGTTGGCCCTGGATCGCACAAAAGCCTTGACCATTGCCGAAGCGGGTGTTGAACAGGCGATTCACCACTTTCGTTCGGCCATCAAAAAGACCGCTTTTAAAGATCCCTTCCTGGGTGTGAAGGCCCTCTTCGATGATGGGCTTGGTGGGTACAAAGCCTATGCTCCCTATGACGCTGAGGCTTTGATGGATGGAAGCAACAAGGTGGGTGAGTTTTCAGTGACTGCCACGGCTGCAGACCGGGATGGGGGATTGGATATAACGATTTCCTCGACGGGTTTTTTCCCTGCGGCCCCGAAGAATCTTGTGGGGCAGGAATCGCGGATTAGCCAGGTTACCGTTCAAGCTGTGATCCGCTTGGATACCCAACCCAGTAAAGTCTTTGACTATTCATACTTTATCAATAACTGGGGATGGTTCTATGGCAGCACGATCTACTGCAATGGAAATGCTGCAAGCAATGGCCAGTTCGATGTGGCCGGCTATTCGCCCACGGTTACGGGACAGCCGACCTATGAAGGGATTGCATGGTCGGGTTCGAATGCCGATCTCCAAGGCTATCGAGATGACAACGGTGATGGTCTCCAAGATGGCAAGGATGGCGGAGTCTTTTCGGGCTGGGACATCGTCGGGGTCCAAAACCTCCAGGGAGAAGGGGGTAAAGCCAAGAACCAGCACGATTTTCAAGAAAAAATCGAAATGCCCAATCTGAGCGATCTCACCCAATATGAGGAAAAGGCAAAAAGCTCAGGAGGTTCGATCACCATTGGGGGAACCGTTGTTAGTAATGCTGTCTATGGAGATGAGGCGGGAGAGAAACAACATCTCTATCTCCATGGCACAAGTGCGAAGCCGATTGAAATCAAGGGGACCGTCGTTGTCAGGGGTGATGTGTTAATAACCGGGGTGATCAAAGGGCAAGGAGCGATTTACAGTGGGGGCAATGTCTTTATTCCGAACAACCTAAGTTACGCCAACCCGCCTTCGACCAAAAGACCTGCGGATGGGACGGAATCGGCGACGGAAAGCTGGATCAGTGCGAATAAAGACAAGGACTTTGTGGGACTGTTTGCTAAAGAAAACATTGTCCTGGGAGATTACACAAATTCCTATTGGCAAAGTTATGTGGGAAATTGGTTAGGGGATCCGATGAACTCCTCCAAGGAGGATGCTGGGGAGGACCAGATTCCCAATACAAAGAATGGTAGAGATGCTTTGCCTGGGACTGCGGATGATGATGTCCTGGAAGGGGATGGAATTTGGACCACCGAAAAATATACAGCTGCCGATCAGGCTTTGGGTTTGATTCCCCCCGGGAAAAACGTGGGGGATCCCATCCCTGGGACCGGCGAGGACATCGATGGGGATGGGGTCTATGATCCGACTCTGACGGTCGCAGATTTGAAAGTAAAAGATCCGCTGACGAAGAGCAATTGGGGAGGGAACATCCCTGCAGCAGGAGTCCCGAATTACTCCAGCATTGCGAGTATTCAAATGACCAACTTGGATGGCGTGTTTTACACCAACCATGCTTTTGCTTGGCTGACCGTTCCGGGGTCTCCGATCAATGTAAACGGTTCGATTGTATCCAGGAATGAGAGCATCATCTATGGCGGTAGCATCCATATGAACTACGACGCCAGAGTCTTGGGGGGTAAGGATGGCGTTGCGGGCGACCTATTACCGGTGACGCCGCAGAGGATCCAAATCCTTTCCTGGCAGATCATTGAGCTGTAGAGGGGATTATGAAAGCAAGCTTGTTCATTATCAGCTTATTGAGCCTTGGGGGAATGGCCCGAACAGCCCGAACCCAGGGCTTGCCTCATCCTAAGGTCTCCATGGAATCCCAAGGGGACTTGGAAGAATCCCTCCGTGTGCGGGGAATGCCTTTGCGCCTTGTTGAGGAGCTTCGGGAGAAAGCCCCCAAACTCATTGGGCGTGAAGAAGGGGAGAACGGGTTTCGAAAAAGGACACCCCTTTTAAATAAGGCTAAAGGGCGCGGCCGGAAGGTGGATGTTGAAGTCTTGAGGCGGCGGAAGATGGCCATGTATGAGGAGGGGGCTGTTTTCCATGATGCTGTTCCTTTTGTCGGACCAACCCCTGAACCCCTGCGTCCTAAAAAAGTGGCAAAGCCCAAACTTGAGGAAGAAGGGACCGCTTGGTGGAAGATCTGTGCAAGCCTCGGCCTCTTAGCTATCTCTGGGACATTTGCCTGGATCTCTTTGAGATCCACACCCTGATTCCTAGGGTAAAAAAGAGAAGGAATGCAATAATCGGGATTTCCCCACGAAAGGAGCAATCCTGATGGGGGGATCCTTTGTTCCTCCGCCCTTATTCCCTTTTCCCTCTTGAGTGAATCATGAAAAGATTCCCACTCTCAAAGCTTTTCCTTTTCCTTTTTGCTGCTTCTCTCGTTGTTTTGGCGATCTTTTTTTTCCCCAGGTTTCTAGGAAAAGAGGAGGGTGGAGAAGCTCTTGAGAAAGCTTTGAAAGATCTTCCCTCTTCACTTTCCTCTCCTCAGTCAAAGGGGATGGAGGGAGGCGACGAGGCCAGGTCCAAGTTGGGTCCTCAGGAACGAACAGGGGTCCCAGTTAGGATGTCTCTAGTGGGAAAGGTAGAGGGAGGCGGAGAATTCCCCCTCTCCCTTGGGACGGTTCTCCTCCTTCCTGCGCCCCCCGATTTTTCCGGAGGCTTGGGGAGCATGATTCAAAAGCTTTCCATGGGGAAGGGGGCCCAATTGCTTGCTCCCGGAAAAAACAAGAAGTTGGCTCTTGCGAAAGCGCCTCTAGGCAAAGATGGCAGGTTTCGTTTTGTTTCCCCACCCCTTGGGCGTTTTTCGCTCGTCCTGGATCACCCTTTTTATTATTTCAAAGAGGTCCCTACGGTTACAACCATCAAGGACCGCCAGGTGGTTGTGGGGCCTTATCAAGCGACCCTGGGGGCTTTGGTTGAAGTGCGAGCAAGCGATGCACAGGGGCTTCCCATCAAAGGTGTAAAGATTCGGATGCAGTCTCGGCCGGATTTTTCCAAAATGATGGATCCTGCCAAGGCTGGAGATCCCAGCCTGTGGGTGAAGGCTTTTCTGCCGAACAAGGGAAAGACTGACGGCAAAGGAATAGCTATTTTCAGCGGGCTGAAGGCTGGGAAATATCTCGTTCATGGGAGCAAAGCCGGCTATTCCTCTCAGGCTCGGGAAGTTGTTGTTAGGGGAGGGACAAGGCGGATCCTTCGATTCATTTTCACAAAGGGCCTTCTGCTCAAGGTGTTGGTCAAGGATCCTCAAGGGAAGCCAGTCCCTGGAGTTTCTGTTCGAGTCGAATCTTCAAAGGGAGCTGCGTATTGGGGTATGAGTTTTGGCGGGGCTCGGATGAAGAGGGAATCCATTTCTAAGCAGACCGATTCGAAGGGGATCGCTCGGTTTGATACGCTTCTTCCCGGGTCCTTGACCCTGAGAATCAGGACTCCGGGATTTGTTCGCGTTCGCGAGGAAGTTCCCCATTTTCGTGGGGGAAAGGGGTTTCTTGAAATCGCCTTGGCGAGGGGTTTGGCCTACAGAGGGACGGTCTTGGATTCCCGATCCCAAGCATTGAAGGGAGTGCTCGTAGCACCCTTGAGGGAAGCGGGCCAGGAAGTCATGGGGTTTTCTGGGTCCTCTTTTCTGCCTCGGAATGTTTTTGAGAAAATGGCGAAGAGAGAAGGGGTGGAGACGGATGACCAGGGGCGCTTTGTCCTTTGGGGGTTTACTAAGGGCCAGAAGACAAAACTCATAGCTGTGAAAGAGGGGTATGCAGTCCAAATCACTCCCGAGTTCAAGGCGGGGACCCAAGGGATTCGGATCCAGTGCCCCCGGCAAGCGGATTTGCTTGGCCGGGTCGTAGATCAAAAGACCGGAGCTCCGGTTTCCCCTTTTATCATCCGTGTGGAGCGTAACGCGTTCATGATGTTTAAAAACCTCCTCAAGGAGGTGACAGTTAAAGATCCAGCAGGGAGATTTCGACTGCGCGGTCTTCCTCCTAGCGGGGTTCAGATTTCGATCCAAGCCAAGGATAAAAACACTCTCCTTCTCTCTAAGACCCTTAGGGAGGGAGAGAATGACTTGGGGATTCTCAAGATGCAGCCTCCACTTGTGGTAGAGGGGCGCATCGTAGATCCACTTGGGAGGGGGCTCCCCGGAGTGGAAGTCTGGGTGTCTCGAGGACGCATGGCGGATAACCCGGAAATGCACATGATCATAGGTCTCAGAAAATCCCGAACGAAGGCCGGTGGCTCTTTCCGCCTGGTGGGTGTCCCAGAAGGGCGTTTTCGGCTAGCTGCATTTCGAAAGGGCTTCTCACTGAAGCGGTCCAAGGTTCTTAGAGTTCCCTCCAAGACCAGAGTGCTAAAGAACGTTCTGCTCGAGATGAGCCAAGGGGGGAATGTAAAAGGAGTGATCACCTCCTCCGAAGGGCTCCCCCTTGGAGGGGCTCTTGTTCAGGCCAAGGCTACCGACCAGAGTTATTCACAGTCTGTGACCTCCGACGCTGATGGGCGCTTTGAGTTCTTGGGTTTAGCCGAAGGATCCTATGCTCTTGTAGGGATGAAGAAGGGTTTTTTTGAGGAGGTCGGGCGCGAGGCGATGGGCGCCGCAGGCAAGGACTCCCAAAACATCATGAAAAGGGTGTCCTCCTTTATGAAAAAAATGGCTCGGACTCAGGTTCGGGTTCATGAGGGAGAAACAAGTGAAGTCCAATTAGAGGTTCCAGCATCCACGGGTGGACGCGTCCAACCCGATTTACGGGGAACGGTAAGTCTGGGAGGGAACCCCTTAGCCAAGGGGATGGTGAGTCTGACCCCAATTGGAGCGGGTGCGCTCCCCTTGATCGGCACTGTGGAGAAGGGGAATTTCCGAATCGAAAACGTTCCTGATGGGAGCTATCGGATCCGTTTTCAAACAGGATTCGGCTCTGGGCCGGTGGGTGCAGAAAAGGAGCTGCTACTCCAGGGGGCACGAAATCCTCTTCACTTTTCTTTTCCGGGAAGCCTTTTAGAGGGGAAAGTCCTGAAGCCGGATGGTACTCCGGCTGGAAGCGGCTTGATCGTTCGATTTTGGAAACAAGGGGAGCGCAGTGAAGCGGTCGATGACCCCAATCCCTGGTTCAATGGAAATGCAACCCTGACTTCCAGCAAGGGGCATTTCCGTTTTCAAGGCATCCCAGCAGGGACCTATGATCTCGAAGTCCGTTCTTCCGGCTTCCTCCGGAAGGGCGCAGGGTCAGGAGACCTGAAGGGAATCCTTTTAGATGAAGGAGGGCGGAGGTCGGGCTTGGTGATCCATCTGAAAAAAGGAGGGGGGATATCGGTCCAAGTCCTTGCGGATGGGAAACCCATGAAGCGGGCTGTGGTGCGTCTTGTGGACGCAATGGGAAAACCCCGGGATCTCCTTCAGGTTCAAGTTACGGACGCCGAGGGGCGCGCAAGTTTTGAAAATGTGGCTGGGGGGGAATGGAGGGTTCTTGCCCGGGGAAGGGATTGGGCGCCCAAACTCAGTGCCGTGCAAGTCGTGGAAAAAGGAGTTTCAACTCCAGTCCGGCTTGAACTCTCTAAGGGGACGGAAGTGGATCTTTCTGTTTCAGAGGAAGTACCTTTGGCGGGGATGGCGATCTTCTCTGTTTGGAGGGGGGATGGAAGCTTTGTCCTTCAGGGGGCGATTCCTTCGCACGTGAAAAAGGTGCGTGTTGGAAACCTCATGCCGGGGAAGTATCGCCTTCGAGTCGAAAACTCTCTCCTCGGGAGGCGTGAACAGGAAGTTGTGGTTCCCGCCAAGGGAACTGCCAATTGGGAATTGAAGTAGCTCCATCCAACAGCGGTTCCCAAAGCAATCTTTGGAGCAAAGATGCGATGAATCCTGTTGCTTAGAGGCCTTGGATGCGCTCATCCAAAGCTCGTTGATCCTCCGCGAAGGATAGCAAGCCAGCCTGAGTCAGAAGGCTGTCCCAAGCCAGGTTTCCGGCCCGTACTTCTGCGACCCAAGCCTTGTAAGATGGGATCTTGCCCCCCTCTTTCAGGGCTTTGCAGGTTGGCCCATCAAAATCGGGGAGTAAATCTTCGTTGCCGGTTTCACTGAGTACGGAAAGGATGTCCTCAGGTTCGCATTTGTCGAGGTCTAAGGACGAAATCCCCTCCACAGCTTTTTGGTTTCTTTCATCAAGAGTCCAAAAAACTTCAAGCTGGTCTTGGGAGATATCGACTCCCTCGGTGAATCTGACAGGAAACTCCCCCTCGACTCCCCTTTCAATGCTGGAAGGGTCTTGCCCAAGAGCCAAGAAGTCCTTCGCTACTTGGGGTGGAATCGTATAGACGTCCAAACCGGCCAAGGCTTCAACCTGCTTGGGGCCGCGCATTGAGGCTCCAATCTGCTTCGTCTTGGAGCGACCCTCCTTGCGTAACGACACCATGGTGTTGCCGCTCAGGGCTGTCGCCTTTTCACCGGCATTGGCTCCATCGCTAAGGCCATTGTCGATGAGAAAGGCGTTAATCCGGCCCATGAAGACATTGCAATAGTCCGGATCTGCAATGGTGGCGATCAAAAGGTTTTGTCTTGCGGAGAAACCGAGGGTGAAGTTGATCCGAACCCCCTTTTGACTCAATTTTCGGGCAGCCAAAAGTCCTTCTGCTGTGAGGGGAACCTTCACGATGAAGTGCTCCGGACAAATTGCGTGATACCTGAGGCCATACTCGATGCTGCGCTTGACATCGTGAGCAAGGTCGGTGTGGAGCTCGACGGACACTTGAACTCCGAAGGTCTCCACCAACTTGAGTCCATGGATGGCCCCTAGGGCGAAGGCCGTCTCAAGAACGACCGTTTTGTCATTGAGATCCGGAGCCACTTCGCGGATGAGGTTTTGAAGCCCCGGGACGCGACTGTCATAGATTCCTTTTTGGATCTCTCGGTTCAGAAGGGTGTTATTCGTGGTCAATGCCTTGAACTCGCGAGCCCAGAGTTCTTGGGCAACCCCAATGTCCCCCGTATCCAACCAGAGTTCTGTTCCTAAGGCGCCCAGGCGATCCCAAGTGGGATTGCTTTCCCAGGTTGTGGTCGCCGGTCCCGCATAATCCTCAAGAATATGGTTGCGCAAAGCCTCCGCGAGAGGCGAGTCAGATGCTGTAAGGGAATTGCTCATCAGGGTTTTCCTTGCAGGTCGAGTTCTTTGGAATCATTGAATAAGTTTTGGAGGCGAACCGTTCGAAGTGCGTCTCGCTTGAGAATAGCGATTGCTTGGATGACTGCTGCAGCTCCAGCCAAGTTGGTAATACAGGGGACCTTGTAGGAAATCGCGGCCCGGCGAATCAGGCGATCGTCGGAGCGTTGAATCTTGCCCGAAGGTGTATTGATAATGAGTTTGATTTCTCGGTTTTTAATGAGATCGACAATGTGAGGACGACCTTCGTGGATTTTGTTTACCTTTGTGACAGGGATCCCCAGGTTGTGCAGGGCTTTGTAAGTCCCCGAAGTTGCGACAATCTCGAACCCTAGAGCAGCGAGTCGATCCGCAAGCCCAAGGGCAATGCGCTTGTCTTCATCTTTGACCGAGATGAAGACCTTGCCGGATTGAGGGAGTTCGGTTCCCGAAGCCATGAGGGCCTTTGCGAAGGCAGCTCCAAAATTTCGGTCAATCCCCATGACTTCTCCTGTGGATCGCATCTCAGGACCGAGGATCGTGTCCACTTCGGGAAATTTGATGAAAGGGAAGACCGGAGCTTTGACTGCAAAGTGTTCTGGGACGATTTCTTTTGTGAAGCCGATGTCCCTTAGTTTGGCTCCAGCTTGAACCATCGCCGCATAGCGGGCCAAAGGGACCCCCGTTGCTTTGGCCACAAAGGGAACGGTCCGCGAAGCTCTTGGGTTGACTTCTAAGACGTAGAGACGGTTCTGTTGCACAGCCCATTGCACGTTCATGAGGCCGACAATCCCCAATTCTTTAGCAATGGCGATGGTTTGCCTCCGGATCTCATCCAACACATCATCAGCCAGAGAATAAGCTGGGAGGGAGCAGGAGCTGTCCCCACTATGGACGCCGGCTTCTTCGATATGCTCCATGATTCCCCCGATCACAAAGTCCTCTCCGTCTCCGATCAGGTCCACGTCCACTTCGATCGCTCCTTCCAGATATCGATCGAGGAGAATGGGTTTATCTTCTCCAACCTGGACGGCTTCTTTCATATACCGAGTAAGAGATTGGTTATCCCAAACGATCTCCATGGCTCTCCCCCCTAAGACATAGGAAGGGCGGACGACTAAGGGAAAGCCAACCTTTTTTGCCTCCTCGAAGGCCTCATCCTCAGTGCGGGCAATCCCGTTTTCGGGTTGCCGGATCCCCAGCTTTTTGATGAGAAGCTGAAAACGCTCCCGGTCTTCGCACAGATCGATGCTCTCCACCGGGGTCCCGAGTAAGGGGATTCCTGCTTTTTGCAGGCCATTGGCAAGGTTGATGGGCGTTTGTCCCCCAAATTGAAGAATCAAACCCTTGGGCTTCATTTTTTGGGCAATATGACAGACGTCCTCCAAGGTCAGCGGTTCAAAGAAAAGGAGGTCCGATGTGTCGAAATCCGTCGATACAGTCTCCGGATTGCTGTTCACCATAATGGCTTCGATTCCCATGTCCTGGAGTGCGAAAGCCGCGTGGCAGCAGCAGTAATCAAACTCGATTCCTTGACCGATGCGGTTAGGCCCCCCCCCAATGATCATGATCTTCTCTTTGTTGCTGATCCGGGTTTCGTCCTCATGTTCCCAGGTGGAGTAATAATAGGGGGTATAGGCTTCGAACTCGGCCGCGCAGGTATCTACAAGCTTATAAGTGGGGAAAAGACCCAAATCTTCGCGTCGCCGGGCAACGGTTCGCTCTCCGACTCCACAGAAATCACCGATTTGCCGATCCGAGTATCCCTGCTTCTTGAGCTGGAGAAGGAGCTTTCGATCTAAACTGGAAAGCCCCTTGCCCCGGAGCCCTTCGATGGCTCTTTCTTCTTCTACGAGTTGGAGGAGTTGGTCCAGAAACCATGGATCGATCCCTGTAGCTTCGTGAATCTCTTCAAGGCTCAGGCCAGCCCAGAGGGCATAACGGAGCCACCAAATACGGTCAGGGCGGGGAGTGACTAGGTGGCTCTTGATTTCCTCGTTGGAGCTGGGTCCATCTGCTCCCCATGGGGCTTGTCCCAAGTGATTCCCAAATCCTGTCCCTCCTGTTTCCAAAGAGCGCAGGGCCTTTTGAAAAGCCTCCCTGAAGGTTCTCCCGATGGCCAGGACCTCTCCCACGCTCTTCATCTGCGTTCCAAGGGTCATTTTTGCTGTGGGGAACTTTTCAAAAGTCCAGCGGGGGATTTTGACGACTGTGTAATCCACGACCGGCTCAAAGCTCGCCGGGGTCTCCTTCGTGATGTCATTTTGGATCTCATCGAGGCTGTAACCCACAGCCAGTTTGGCGGCAATCTTGGCAATCGGGAAACCGGTGGCTTTGCTGGCGAGAGCAGAGGATCGAGACACCCGGGGGTTCATCTCGATGACAACCAGGCGCCCATCTTTCGGGTTGAGCGCGAACTGCACATTGGATCCACCTGTTTCAACCCCGATTTCTCGAATGACGGCGATCGAGGCATCACGAAGGCGTTGGTATTCTTTGTCGGTCAGGGTTTGAATTGGGGCGACGGTGATCGAGTCTCCCGTGTGGACGCCCATCGGGTCGATATTTTCGATCGAACAGATGATGACAACGTTATCTTTGTTGTCCCGCATGACCTCGAGTTCAAATTCTTTCCACCCGAGGATGCATTCTTCGACCAGGATTTCTCCGTTTAGGGAGAGGTCCAGGCCCGATCTGGCGATTTCTTCGAACTCATCGAGGTTGTATGCGATTCCGCCCCCCGAACCTCCCAAGGTGAAGGATGGGCGGATGACACTGGGGAGGCCGATTTCCTCCATAGCCTGCTTGGCTTCTTCCAGGCTATAAGCGAGGAGGCTCTTGGGCATCTCCAGGCCGATGCGGTTCATGGCGGCTCTAAACTCTTCCCGCCCTTCGGCCCTGGCGATGGCATTGCGATCCGCGCCGATCATCTCGACCTTGAGTTTGTCGAGGACCCCTAAGTCCGCCAAACGGAGCGCAAGGTTCAATGCGGTTTGCCCCCCCAATGTAGGGAGAATGGCGTCCGGCTTCTCCCTTTCCATGATTCGAGTGAGAGAATCGACGGTGAGGGGTTCAATATAGGTTGCGTCCGCCATGTCCGGGTCGGTCATGATGGTGGCTGGGTTGCTGTTGACCAGAATTACCCGAAACCCCTCTGCTCTGAGGGCTTTGCAAGCTTGGGTTCCTGAATAGTCGAATTCGCAGGCTTGGCCGATCACGATCGGGCCGGACCCAAGGATTAAGATACTGTCGATGTCTGTTCTTTTTGGCATCGTATGGCCCCATCGGCCGTCATGATCGTCTTGAAGAACCAGTTCCAGGAAATGAGAATACTGTTTCTTGCAGAAAAGCCGAGAGATCGAAACAGAATCGAGCTCAACTTGGAAGAGGGAAGGTCGTAAGACTCACGAAATGCTCAAATTCTTAAACATATTTGTCTGTCTGATTCTCCCCGGATTTTCTCCCCAAGGTCCTCAAAAGGCTGATTTGAAGCCTTTGGTGCGTATCAAGAAGATCTTGCCTGGCGCTGTCCTTCTCCTGGAGGGGGGGCAGAAAATTCGTCTGCGGGGATTGGAATTTCCCAGGCCCGATCTCGAAAAGAAGGCCCTCCGCCCCTTGGTAGGGAGGGAATTCCTCTGGCGGGAAGAGGAGCCCGATGTAGACCAGCCGAAAATCAGCCGTGGCCTCCTCTTTGAAAAGGGGAAAAAGATCTCAGTCAATGCAGAATTATTGGAACAAGGGATGGCATGGTTTCGGGTCCGATCCCGACGGGATACGGTTTTCTCGAACCTCCAGCTTGCCCTTTTTCGCGCCCGATCGGGCCGCCGAGGCATCTGGAAAGGTACCCCTATGGCGCGGGGCACTCCCCCCTTCTTCCGTGGAGGGGTCCTGGGACTCTACTACAAAGAATCCCGCCTGGACTACCATAAGCAACTCAGGCGCATCCGAGACATTGGAGCGGATTGGGTTCTCCTCCTCCTGACCGTCTTTACTCCCAAGGTGGATTCGAGCAAGATTGTGAAAGACCCGAACCGGACTGTGCAGGAGGGTAGGCTCAAGGAAACCATCCGTTACGCCAAGGGCCTGGGCCTCAAGGTTGCGTTGATGCCCATCGTTTTGATCCGAGAATCGGACAATGACGATGACTGGAGAGGGACTCTTCGGCCTAAAGATCCCATGTCCTTTTGGCTCGATTATGACAAGCAGCTCTGCCACTACGGGGATATAGCCCGAAAAAACGGAGTAGAACTGTTCTTTATTGGAAGCGAACTCTGTTCCCTCGAAGAAAATTATCCCAAAGCCTGGCCCAGAATCATCAGCAATCTTCGGGGGCGCTTTGGGGGATGGCTGAGCTATTCCGTCAACTGGGATCACTATGATGTTCCCAAGTTTTGGGGGCTCCTCGACTGTGTTGGCTTAACTGCTTACTTTGAACTCACTGAGAACAAAAGGGCGAGCGCCAAGGAATTGGAGATGGGCTGGAAAAAGGTGCGAAAGGAACTGGAAGGAGTTTCAAAGAGCTTGGGGAGGCCCATTTTTTTGACCGAGTTGGGGTACCCAAGTCAGGAAGGGGCTAATACCGCTCCTTGGAATTATCTATTGGCAAAGGACAGGCCTGATACGGAGGAGCAGGCCCTATGCTTTGAAGCCTTCGCGAAGGTCATGAAGGACGCCAAGTTCCTTCAAGGGGCCTTCATTTTTGACTTCTTTGAGGAGGGAGGGGCGAAAGACACAAGCTATGCGCTTTGGGGGAAACGAGCCTGGTGGGTTGTGAGAGATCTGTTCCGGTATTGGGCGCAGAAAAGATAAAGAGCTACTTCACCGCCTGGATTGCTTTGAGGGCTTGGAGGAGCCCCGCGCCAAAGGTTTTGTCCCAGCCTTTGGGGCCGAGATCTTTTGCGGTCGTTTCAAGTATACGTTTGACTTCCCATGCGGGGAGGTCGGGTGCCTTGGAGAGGAGTAGGGCAGCGACACCTCCTGCGTGAGGGCCTGAAAAGGAATTCCCGGCCGGCCCCACGCAGAGGCCATAACCATCGCCAACTTCCAGGACTACTTTCCAACCTACGCGCTTAAAAAACCGCCTTGTCCTCTTGTTGATGGGAACCCAGCAGGGATAACCCGTGAAGAACCCCGTTACATCGGGCTTGTGGAGAGGTTTGGACTTGGGGTAGTCGGAGTAAAAGCGCACTCCTTCCCAATAACAAGGTCCCTCACTGCTGGCTCGGGCCTTCTTGCCTTCCTTGTTGATCCCCGCGGCCGTGACGACACAGGGGATGTCCTTGGGGAGAGCGATTTGATGTCCCTGGGGCGCGGGCCTGCGTCCACCCACCCCGAAGTTTCCTGCACCTCCGACAGCCACGATCCCCATGGCTGCCATATGCTCATGTGCAAGCCGATAAAGTCCCCGCCAGTTTCCCAAGGGGATTCCAACCCACATATAACTCATTGAAAGGACATCTGCCTCCTTCTCCACCGCATATTCGTAAGCTTGGAGGCCAGCACCCCGTAGGTAGAGCAATCTTGCCTCAGGTGCGATCCCTGTCACGATCCATCGATCCCCCTTGGGAGTGGGCCGACCGGCGAGGATTCCACTGCACATGCTTCCGTGGGAAAAGGGTCGGCGCCGCCTGGGGCTTTGGCTTAAGCAGTCGTTTGCCTTCCCCCGAAAATCCCATCCGAAGATGTCATCCACCAATCCATTTCCATCATCGTCCATCCCATTCAGTTTCTCCTTGGGGTTGCACCAAAGAGCCCCGATCAGGCTTGGGGTGGGTAACAGGCTATCGTCAATGATGGCAATGAGGACACCCTTACCTGTGGCCCCCTTTTTCCAGGCTTGATCTGCCTGAATGCGTTTTAGATTCCAGGTGGGTTCCAATTTCTCGGAGCTGTAGTCGTAGTTTTTCATGCGCTCCTGCTCTTGTTTCCACATTGTCAGCATCTTTTGAAGGAAAGGGCGGTTCTTTTTTATCTGCTTGAAGACATCGATTTTATTCACCGGAAGAGCAAGAGAAGGAAGGCGGGGCGGTTTCTTATAAATGAATTCCACGAGGGGTGATGAAGCAAGTTGGGCGATCCCTTTGGCGGTGGCTCGCGCTGCGAAGCCGTTGACGATGAAGTAGCGGCGTACTCCTTCGAGGTCTTTGGCTTTCTCCAGTTTCTTTACAAGGAGCCGAATCTCCTCAAAAGAGTTGGCGGCCTTTTCTCGAAGGAGTTGGTAGATCCTCTTGCGGAGCTTTCTCCGATGAGCGCCCTTATTCTCCTTTTTGAAGGCAGGGTAGGAAGCGGAATCGACAAAGAGCTGCCCTTTCATTCGAACGAAAATCTCTGTGAGTCCGGAAACTTGATTCAGGCCTTTATCCAGCTTGATGGGTTGTTGGAACGTTTTCAGGGAAGTTGGGGCGGGTTTCGTTTGGGTTTTCTGTCCGGGAAGGTCCGAGGAAAGGAGGTTGGAGAGGATGAAGGAGAGGGCAAGAAGAGGAACCGCAATTTTTTTTTGAAAGGTCATGAAGACACCCTAACCGATGGAGTTGAGTCTGTACACGTAAGGGATGGGGGACTGCGACAAAAAAACAGGGTTAAATGGGGGGCATGAGATAAATGGGTTGGACCCTTTGCACGATGCGGGAGAGGGGTAATGATGCGAAGAGATCGGCTGCTTTGGGGGTAGGTAAAAGGATCTGATGGCAGGAAACGGGGATTCCTTCTTGAGGGCCGGCGACGAATGCCAAGTTCATGCAGAAGCTTTCAAGGTCTGGGGCCGGGAGGCAACGGGGATCCCCAAGCCGTTGCAATGTATTAGCGTCGCTTCGGTAAAGGCAGTAGGACCAGTGTTTCCGGCGGGCATCTAAGGCCACCCCGAAGGTCTCCCCGGGTTGGGCATGCTGGGCGGCCCGTTTTGCAAAAAGGTCTGTGCTGTAGAGAGCATGGATTTTGCTTCCCACCGTGAATTCCATGGTCTGCGCAAGAGCGAGGCCTACTCGAAGGCCCGTGTATGAACCCGGACCTTGGTCAATAAGAATCGAAGAAAGATCCTTGGGTCCGATCCGGGCTTTTTCCAAGAGTTCGCGAAGCGCCTCATGGAGAGATGCGGCCCGCTTGGTCCGGAGATCGGTCTGGGGGAGCAGAAGTTCTTCCCCAGACCAGAGGGCAAGGGAGATTTGCGGAAAGGCAGTTTCGATGGCAAGGACCTTAGCACCTTCTCCAAAAGTCTCTGTGAGTAGCTCAGAAGGGATCATTTCTCTCACTGATAAAGCCGTTCAGCTGAGGGTCCTGCGAACAACATCAACGATCCGTTGGACGACATCCTTGACGATGTCTTGTGTGGGGCCTTCAGCCATCACGCGGCAGAGAGGTTCCGTGCCCGAGTAACGAAGGACAACCCTTCCTTCATTGCCCAGTTCTTTCTCGATGCGTTTCCAAACATCCATAATCTCTGGGAGGTCTTCGAGGGGAGGTTTTTGTTTTACCTCGACATTGACCAGGAGCTGTGGGAAGGCCGAGAAACTGGAGGCAAGATGGGAAAGGGGTTCTCCTGTTTGTTTCATGACCTGAAGAAGTTTG
>Ga0256841_1001382_pt1 | contig 21227 bp, 17 predicted proteins | sample 356308metaG_FD_185971 | JGI IMG/M metagenome (GOLD analysis project Ga0256841, IMG submission 185971) | Hydrothermal vent microbial communities from Mid Atlantic Ridge, Atlantic Ocean - 356-308 | ecosystem: Environmental > Aquatic > Marine > Hydrothermal vents | place: Atlantic Ocean: Mid... | reverse complement strand
GTAATGCGACGTTATTTTATGAGAAGAAAATTTGTACGTTCAAAACTACCGTAACATTACTTCACAAAGCCGATCTTCCAAATCAATTCTGTTTGCCAGGTTCTCACCCAATAAAGATAAATCTTTTTCCAGAGAGCCAGAATGCAGTTTTTCGTGATTCTGGTTTTGACTGTATTTTTCATCAAATTCCAACGCTATATCGGTAATGCTAACAAACTCAGGATATATTTCATTGGCAACTGTTTGAACAGCTTCACGTCGCTCATTCCCTTCAAAAATACGCTGAAATACGCCAAAATGGCCTAATGAAACATAATCAATAAGCATCTGGGAAAATTCAGTCAACATTGGCTGAATATTTTTCCCCGGCAAAAAAGGCTTTAAATCAGCAATTTTGCAATATAATGACCAAACCAGTTGCCTCTCTTCCTGTAACTCTTTGATCAATAAACTGGCTTGTTGACGTCTATCTGGTTCATTGTTTAAAGCGGTAGACATGATTTATCCCCTATTTTTGTTCTTCAACACTACCCATCAACATGAAAAAAGTTTTTAAACTCAAACAGATGAATAGTTCTTGTTAATTTCGATGTCTTCAGTAGTATTTTAATACCACACAAAAAATTACATAATTTCTTAAATAATGCTTAAACTCATTAATCAGTATAGTAGATAATTAGGAACGAGTTTGAAAATTTCCATAATCATCCCAACTTTTAACCGCATCGAGCTTCTACTCAAAGCTCTCAATTCGGTCATGATGCAAACATATCCACCACTAGAGGTGATTGTTATTGACGATGGCTCGACCGATGACACCAAATCTATACTCCAAGATCATTATCCTAACATAAAATATCATTACCAAAAAAATCAAGGTGTTAGTTCTGCTCGAAACTCTGGTTTGAAAATAGCTGCTGGAGACTGGATTGCTCTTTTGGACTCTGACGACCAATGGTTGCCAGAAAAGCTGGAAAAACAAAAACAGGCACTTTGCCACCATCCTGATTTTAAAGTCTGTCACACTGAAGAAATCTGGATTCGAAATGGGGTTCGCGTTAACCCCATGAAAAAACATGCAAAAAAAGGTGGCAATATTTTCCAGCATTGCTTACCTCTTTGCGCTATTTCTCCTTCATCCGTCATAATTCATCGCTCAGTTTTTGAAGACGTAGGAAATTTTGACGAAACATTTCCTGCTTGTGAGGATTACGAAATGTGGTTAAGAATGACCGTAAAATATCCAGTAATGTTTATTAAAGAGCCTTTGATAATAAAATACGGTGGACATCAAGACCAATTATCTCAAAAATATTGGGGCATGGACCGTTTTCGCATTCGAGCTTTGGAAAAAATTCTTTGTCAAAACACTTTATCCAGAGAAAATCATCAAGCTGCACGTGAAATGCTAGTCAAGAAAGCAAAAATATACCTGGCAGGTGCAAAAAAACGAGGTAAACTTCTTGAATGCGCCCATTATGAACAACTTATTAATCAATATAGTATCTTGTGAATAACACACCATCCATTTTCCTCTACGTTGCCCTGCCTTGCGAAGCGAAACCAATAGTCAAACACTTCGGTCTAAAAAAAAGGGTGAGCTTTCCAAACTTTGCAATATTTCACAATGGAAATATTTGTTTAACCATCAGTGGTCTTGGAAAAACAGCAATGGCTGCGGCTGTTGCTTATTCACAGGCGCATTTAGGAAATTCTGTCAATGGAATTTTTTTGAATATTGGCATTGCAGGCCATAAAACTCACACGCCTGGCGAAATTTTTTGCGTTGACAAAATCACTGATATGGACAGTAACAAAAACTTTTATCCACAATTAACAGCAAACCTCCCTTGCCCCACACTACCACTACTAACTGTTTCGAAAGCATCCAGTTTTTATTGGGAAAATTACTTGCATGATATGGAAGGTTCTGCCTTTTTTGAAACAGCAATTCGTTTCACATCAAGCGAACTGATCCAATACCTTAAAATTGTTTCTGACAACAAAAATTACGGTATTGAACAAATCAATCCTTCACAAGTGACTCAATTGATCAACACTAGCATCGGCAGTTTGGAGAATCTGATAATGGAATTATCGAAACTTGCTGGTGAAATTAATCCAGTCGAGGCAAATCTCTACTTACAATTAGAAAATCGCTGGCGACTTTCATCCAGCAACCGGAGAAAATTAAAAAACCTGTTGTTTAACTGGCAAATCATCACCGACAATTCGGAACTACCCATTGAAATATTAAATAGCCAAACTGGTAAGGAATTCTTATTACGCTTGGAAAAAGCCCTCGAACAATTGGACTGTTATTCGTTGTAAATCTAACGATTACTCATTACTTCTACAAATTGGCGCAATTTAGCCTGAATAATTCGGGTATTTTCTGGTCCCATGCGAATCATCTGTTTCTGTACCGGACTTAACGACTCAAGATGACTATCGGCAAATTTATAGCGCACAGAAGGTTTAATCAGTTTGATCTTGTCCTCAATAACAGGCGCTTGGAGAACATTAGAAATTGCTTTCTTGATAATATCCTCAACCTGGTATTCCTCAGGATAACCAAACTCTGAAAAAGCCTGCTGCAATAATGGCCGGTATTTCCTGAGCAAACTTACTGCCTTCTCTACATCAACCGCATGAACGGCAGAAGCTAAAAAATCATAGCGCTGATAACCACGTTCTGCAATGTAAATCCCTGATTGGTCAGTTTCTACACGAAAAGGACTTGATAACTTGAAATGCCTGAAGTGTTTATAAGGCCTTTGATTTTGGGAAAAATCGTTAATGACAACCACCCATTGCTTGATGATATTTTCTACATTCAGGAGTTCAGAAAAACCTGGCGATAAACTTAAAGCATCTTGCTTAAAAACAGCATCACTCTGTTCAAGCACTGGCAGCGAATATGTTTCATTTTGATCCGCATCCTGCCGCTTGGTATTTTCTATTCTCCCTGCTTCAGGTTTCTGGGTTTCGTTGTCAATGTCATCTCCCAGATTTTGAGGTAATTGTTGACTGGACGAAGGATTTTCCAACAATTGTTTTGACGAATCATTTTGATCTGGAATTTTGAGGCTTTCAATGATTTGCGCATCTTTTTCAGCCGTTTCCGGTTTACCTTGCCCCTTGTTTAAAAATAGCCAGGCAAACATGATAATCAGTAATGGAATGACTATGATCAGGATCAACCGAAAACTAATCGTCTTTCGCTCTGTCGAAGAATAATATCTACTGTTCATTTTTTATTCCCAGGTCTTTAAAATCCAGTAACTTGCAGCCATAGTAATCATATTTAACTAATAAAACAATCTATACCTTTCACGTTCAACAAGTCGATAAAAATATTTAATTAAACTGAAACATGGAATAAACGCTAAAATTGAAATTATTTTCTATGATTTAGCTTTCGCATTTAAAAATGCTACGCTAATTGTGCACCAGTTTTTGTGTCGACCTTATTCCAAAAAATGGTGTATTGTCAATGAGGTATTCTTAAATTTGAAAGACATTAATACCATAATCTTTATCCAGTTCCTATTTTTATAGAATCATAATTGGTGTCTGTCTATACTGACCATGACACCAAGTAGCTTTTGTTAATATTGAAATTTGTATACTCATTTTTTTAAATTCGATAAACCACCATTTTCCATAGCGCCGGATCCTCAGTTTCTGTTTATGAGTACGCGACACCAAGAGGGAATTGCTCATTTATTATATGGAATTAATATGGGCGGAGGATTCGTCGCGTTAACAGGGGAAGTCGGCACAGGCAAAACCACGTTATGCTACTACCTTTTGCAGCAGGTTCCTGATGATGTAAATATTGCCTATATCCTTAATCCGAAACTTAACAGCGTGGAACTACTTGCCAGTATATGTGACGAACTCAGTGTTAATTATCCCCAAAACTGTAGCAGCATCAAAGTTCTTAACGATCTCCTGAATGAACATCTGTTAAATACCCATGCACAGGGACGACGAACTGTCTTAATCATTGATGAAGCTCAAAATTTAGGCTTTGATGTGTTAGAACAAATTCGTTTACTAACCAATCTAGAAACTTCGACGTCAAAATTATTGCAGATAATCTTAATTGGCCAACCTGAGTTAAAACAACTGCTCCACGACAAACATCTTCGTCAGCTCAACCAAAGAATTACGGCTCGCTATCATTTAAAACCTTTGTCATTTAAAGAAACGAAGGCTTATATAGAACACCGCATGAAAGTCAGTGGTGGTTTTCAAGGCATATTCAAAGCCTCGACAATTAAACAAATTTATAAATTAACTCATGGCGTTCCACGATTAATAAACTTGCTCTGTGACCGCTCACTTTTAGGAGCCTATGGAACAGGAAGCTTATCCGTTAACAATTCCATTATCAAAAAAGCAGCCAAAGAGGTTCTACCTGAACCACCCAAAAAACCTTATTTAATCCCTGTCATTTATAGTACCGGCCTAATTTTATTATTATGCCTAATTGTTGTCTATTTCTCGCTTGGTTTCCCTGTAAAAAAGCTGGATTCTGGTGTTAAAGATCATATAGTCTCTAGCAATGTCGCAGTAGAAAAACAAAAACCCGTTCACTCATCCAATGAAGTAAAAGCGAAGACTAAAATTCCGACAACAAAAGCAGCCTCATTCCCAAAACCCAAACAATCTACAGCAAATGTACCAACTCCCAAAAAGCGCCTAAGTTTTATTGATTTTGTCAGCACATATTCGTTATCCATGGAAAATGCATTGGCCAACGCATTGCACCAATGGGATATTGAAACACCAGAGAATTTCTCAGCCGAGTGCCTTTTTGTACAAAAATCAGGTTTACGCTGTCTACCAGGGAAATCAGATTGGCAACAACTAAGCAATCTGGGCCGTCAAGTAATAATGGAGTTTGAACTGGAAAACAATCAAAAGCGATTTGCCCTGTTGGTTGGCGTCACAAAAAATAAAGCTATTTTCCGTTCGGATCAAGAGTATATTTTCCCAATCACAGATGTTTTGAAGTATTGGAATGGTTACTATCTTGTGCTTTGGAAACCACCTGTCGCCGATTTTTGGACATTGGCCCCCGGCCAAAAATCTGAAAATATCTTATGGTTGAGGCAACAGCTTGATAAGATACAAGGTGAAAAAAAGAAAGCCATGCAACCGGATTTTTACGATATGGAGCTTGAAAAACGGGTCAAACAGTTTCAATATCAACAAAAAATCACCCAAGATGGACTGGTTGGTCCATTAACGGTTATTCATTTACAAAATGCTATCTCCAAAGATAATTTCCCTCGACTAAGATAATAATCATGTCATATATCCTGGATGCGCTACGAAAATCTGAAAACGAAAGAAAGGCTAAAGAACAATCAGCAAAACTGCAAACGCCCGATTCTCAAGAAATACCACCACAAAACACCAAGATAGTGTTGTTGATTATTATACTTATCTGCATCAATATTCTGGTTTTAATCTATTTTGTTTTTTTTAACACTCAAACATCCACAAATACTATTTCAGAAATCGAACCACAAACCGTTGATGTAGAACCTCCAAAAATTATTGCTCAACATCCATCTACCGTAATAAAAAAGTTAAAACCAAACAAAACTGGCGCCATCAAAAAAGAAAGTCCGCCGCCTGCAATGAACCTAACTTCTGTGGAACCCAGTCAACAGGTGTCTATTTCAGATATGTTAGAGCAACAAAGCATCGCAAAAAAACCAGTGCTAACTTCATCAAACAAAAAAAATGAAGCTTTGGCCGCACCCATCAAAAAGCAAACAAAAAAACTGGTGAAATTCACAGCCGTAAAACAAACTGCCCAGAAAACTGAAAGTAAACCAAAAAATCGGCCTCAGCCAATAAAAAAAGCTGAAACAATTCCATTTTTAAAAGAAATGCCTCCAGAATTCAGGCGCCGCGTACCCAATCTCAATGTCAATGTATTTGTCTATGCCGAAGAACCAGAAAATCGCTTTGTGATTATTGATATGAAAAAATATCGAGCCGATGAGGAAACTGAAACTGGGGTGAAAATTAAGACAATAAAAAAAGAAAGTCTGATACTGGAATATAATAACCGCAGTTTCCAGATCAAACGACCGTAACAATGATACCTTTCGAGTTTGAGAATGCCTCGATTTGAGTGCGTCAGTTTTTGTCAAGGAAAGCAGTTATTAAAAGGATTTACAGTTACATCATTCACAAAAAGGCGTACCCTAATGACGCATTCTTGAATTAATGTGAACGGTATATCTCCGATTAAAACTATCGGGATTGGGAAACGCCTTTTTTTATTAATTCTAATTCTTTATCTGCCCGATGATAGGTTTTAGTGGCTTTCTTAAAGGAGCGCATGGCTTTTTCAAATTCCGGTGACTGTTCCTGCTTTACATCATCTGAAGTTTTATTATCCTTATCATCTTGCTCTTCTCCTGGTTGTGTCTGGTTATTCACGGTTTTAACTGCTGACTCGGTCTCTACCTGCTGATCTCTATTTAACGTATCATTTTGAATTTCCAAGGCCCCTGCATCTGAAAGTAAATCAATATCTTCCTCTGGATCATCAAGATCAGCCAACAAATCATCACTGTTATATTCAAGCTCTCCATCTGCAGCTAAGTATTCACGATGTTGAATATACGCTTCCCGGGTAAAAACATAAGGATCAACAGCGGCTTCATCAATAAATTGTAGCGAGCCATCTTCGCTAGCCCTTCTTTCAAGCGCTGCCATAGCAGCAACAGGCCATCCCAAATAAGATACCGGATTAGCTGCTGAATCAACCACTGCTCCAGGGATTCCTCTAAAAGTAGCCGGTCCCAGAACAGGCAGCACTAAATATGGACCTCGTGGCACACCCCAAACAGCCAGTGTCTGGGCAAAATCTTCATCATTTTGCTCTAACCCAGCATGTGTTGCAACATCGAAAACCCCACCAATTCCAACAGTTGAATTTATTAGAAATCTGCCAGTATCCTGAGCTCCTTGCTTGAGCTTCCCCTGCAATAAGTCATTAATTACAACGCTTATGCCTCTCATGTTTGTAAAAACATTCGATACCCCTGTTTCCAAAATATCCGGGGTAATCCATTTGTAGCCATCGACAATAGGCTCAAAAAGATACGAATCAAGGCCATCATTAAATTTGAACATAGTGCGATTAAAGCCTTCATACGGATCGGTCGCACTGACTTCCTGCCCCTCCAAGTCACTCTGTCCGTCAACTGAAGTTGTAGCACAGCCAACCAATTGAAATATCAGGGTAATTAAAAAAAATTTGAATATGATAGAAAAATTCAAATGTCTTAAAAATTTGCTCGCCATAAAAACCAGAATTATTCTTTATTTAGTAGAATATTGTTTAATTTTACCGGAAATTTTTTCTAAAAGCGCGTCAAAACCTTCTCTTTTCAAAATACTGGTATATTCAGATCGTTTTAACGCCAAATCACTCACACCATTGGCAATGATATTAATGATTCGCCATTCATTGCCTTTCTTTTTCATTTGGTAATCAAGTTTTACATCCTTTTCGCCTGGAATTTTCAATAAGGTGTGAACAATCACTCCTCCTCGTGGCGTTTGTTCTTCCGAAACAACCTCAAATTGCTCTCCAGAAAAGTCCTTAAAGTTATGGGCATAAGAGGCAATACTCAAGCGGGAAAAAACATCCACCAGCTGTTGTTTTTGCTCATCAGTCAATTTTTTCCATTCCCGACCAACAACAATCCGGGCAATTTTAGTCAGATCATGGCTTTTAACGACTGGTTCAGTTAGCTCCTTATAACGACCATCAAAGCCCAATTTTTTTCCATTTTTCATGGTATCCAGTAATTGTGCCTGAAAATTCGCCACCACCTCACGCGCAGACAATTCTTGTTCAAGATCCTCTGCCTGGGTAACAAAAGAGCCTAGTAACAAAAAAGCTGATATAAAAAAATATTTATATTTTATAAACATAATATTGTCTACTGGTTTGTTCGTTTAAAATATAGTCAAATTAAATCATTAGGATTCTGATAAACCCGCCCTTTCCAGCGCGAACGTTCACCTGCCCAATATCGAATAGCTGAACTCCAGGTCATCAACAAATACAAGGCAGCTGTCAACGGCATTAACAATACCCACCCAGAATATAAATGATAATATCTCAATGTCGGTAAAAATGTCGTAGCCATAATAATCAAAGAAAACCAGCTTAGCCAAAAAGCCATTCCTTGAAAAAAAACCACTCCAGCAACTGGTACCCAATACACTAAAATCAAAGCAAACGTACATACGATTAACAGTACCAGTGAATAGTTCAATTGGGTAAAAGCCGTTCGGGCGACCATCTCCCAAATATCTTTCAAATTCAGATATGCCCTTTGACTGACAACAGCATGAGTCAATCCTGTCCAGGTTCTGTATCCAGCTAATTTAATTTGTTTTGCTAAACTGCAATCGTCAATAAGGGCATCCCGGATTACAGCCATGCCACCAATTTTTTTTAAAACTTCGGTCTGCACAAGGATAAATCCACCAGCTGCAGCAGCCACACGACTTCCTTGTTGATTGGATAAATGAAAGGGATAAATCATTTTAAAAAAATAAATAAAAGCCGGCATGAGCAGCTTTTCCCATTTCGTCAAAAATTGTAGTTTTGCCATTAACGAAACCATTTGCAAATCTTCCTGCAATAATTTGTTAAAAGCTGATTGAATAAGTCCTGGAGCTAATTCAATATCCGCATCCAAAAGCAGTACATAAGGCGTATCAACCTTATTTAAGCCTTGTTCCTGCGCCCATAATTTGCCAGTCCAATCTGGAGGTAAGGGCGCAGCATGAATGAGTTCAAGATTGTTAATTTCGGTCTGCTTTACAACTTCGCTCGTTGCATCTTCAGAATTATCATCGACAACAATAATTTTCAGGCCATTACCTTGTTTTGCCAAAGCAACTAAAGTAGTTGCAATTACATCAGCCTCATTCCGGGCGGGAATAACTACCGTTATACGACTCAAATCGGGTAAGACATCAACAGTATTGTGCTCTAAAACCTCTCTTATCCTCCATGGCTGCCATGGCAACAGCAAAGTAATTAACCATAGCAACGCAGAAAAAAAACTTAAATTTGTTTCAACATTCGTCATCAAGACTCTGATCGAACGGGAATAGATGAAATTGATACTGGCTTTTGTGCTTCTTTGGCATATTGTAGAACCGGATCAGGCACCATATCGCCTGATGTTTTTGGTCCGCGTAAAGATACGGTCAATGCCTTCAAAGGATGCGCCAGCATATCTTCAACAGCAGTAGCTTCATAGCCGCAATGGGCCATACAGTTGGCACATTTTGGATTTTCCGAATTACCATATTTATGCCAGGGCGTTTCATCCAGCAATTCCTTAAAACTATTGACATAACCTTCATCAGAAAGCAAATAGCAAGGTTTTTGCCAACCAAAAATATTACGGGTTGGATTTCCCCAAGGAGTACAATTATAACTTTGATTTCCGGCCAAAAAGTCTAGATACAAGCTGGAATGATTCAATTTCCACTTACGTTTTTTACCGATACTGAAAATACCACGAAAAAGCTCCTTAACATCCCTACTTTGGATAAACACATCTTGCTGTGGCGCATGTTCATAGCTAAAACCAGGCGCAATGGTCACCCCCTCCACACCCAGCTCCATAGCATAATCAAGGAAATCTGCAACTTCCTGAGGCTTTTCGCCCTGAAATAAAGTGCAATTCACAGTTACTCTAAAACCTTTGGAAAGAGCCAGTTTTATTGCTTCGACCGCTCTGTCAAAAACACCTTCCTGGCAAACTGAAGCATCATGCCGTTCTTGATTGCCATCAAGATGAATAGAGAAGTTCAAATAAGGAGACGGTTGATAATCATCAATCCGTTTCTTCAATAACAAGGCATTAGTACAAAGGTAAACAAACTTTTTCCGAGCGATAATGCCTGCAACAATTTCCGGCATTTCCTTATGAATCAAAGGCTCACCACCCGGAATTGAAACCATAGGCGCATCGCATTCATCTACAGCCTGTAAACACTCTTCAACAGACAATCGCTTGTTAAGAATTTCATCAGGATAATCAATTTTCCCGCACCCGGCGCAAGCTAAATTACAACGAAACAATGGTTCCAACATTAATACTAATGGATATCGTTTAACGCCTTTCAACTTTTGCTTAATCAAATAACGACCGACTGCTATTTGCTGACGTAAAGGTACACTCATGAATATACTCTCCAAAACTTAATTTTATGAGTTGGCTCCTACACTGCCCAACTGCCGGAAGCGAATAAAAACCAATGAAAAACTAAAACGTAGGCTTTGCAGCTAAAAACAGTCAACTTCTAACCCCAAAATTATTACCAATAAGGTTCTTTATCAGGAATTCAAGACCAGGTTCGTTGCTGTTTTACAACAAAAAAGATTCTCAAGAATCTTTAATCCTAACAATATTTTTATAACCCGTTTAAACACGCATCGTATAAAATACAGGTAGTTATTATTAAATAATACTATTTTTCGGGCTAAAAAGCTAGTTTTACTAACTAGCAACATAACACTGAGGCAGTTATTTTGTGGCATTTTCCCAAAGATTTTATCAAGAATTGCCAATAAACAACAACATTAGAAAAGCGTAGCTTAAATATTTATCTGAAGATTAAGTTATATTCTATATTCTTATCCTAATCTTAAGTTTTTATTGGATATTAATTTCCCACAAAACATTACCAAAAAATGTATTTATAGCTTTGCATAAAAACAACATTTTTTGAAAACAGCCAACAAACTGTTTATAATTATCCCTTTAAAGTGAACTATTATTAGCCACCAGCAAACCAATATGAACGGAACTCCAGATTCCAAATTTAACCCAAATCGACTACTTGCACTGCCAGACAATGAGTTGCAAGACATACTGCTTGAGGGAGTTTCCAGAACCTTTGCATTAACCATTCCACAACTGCCAGAAGGTTTATATGCGCCTGTCGCCAACGCCTATTTGCTGTGCCGCATCGTTGATACCATTGAAGATGAGGTGTCGTTAACGCCTGAACAAAAAAAGACCTATTGCTTAGAATTTATTGACGTCGTAAAAACTGGCAGCAATGCGGACCATTTCGCTGAACGACTAGCTCCGCTTTTATCAGAGCAAACTATCCCGGCTGAACACAGCCTGATACACCTGATTCCTCGTGTTATTGCGATAACACACACTTTTGCAACCCCACAAATTGAGGCTCTGGCTAGCTGCGTGGAAACCATGGCCAAAGGCATGCCAATTTATCAGGCCCATGATTTGCACGCTGGACTGGCGACAATGTCTGAAATGAATGACTATTGTTACTATGTTGCCGGCTGCGTTGGTGAAATGTTAGCAAAATTATTTTGTCATTACTCTCCGGAAATTTCCCAACACCGGAAACAATTGCTGGAACTATCAGTTTCATTTGGCCAAGGTCTGCAAATGACCAACATCCTGAAAGACATTTGGGACGATGCTCAAAGAGGAGTTTGCTGGTTACCCCAGGAAATTTTTAATGAAACAGGTTTTGATCTTTCCAAGATTCAATATAAAAAAACTACTCCGGAATTTCAACAAGGCTTGGAACACCTAATCAATATTGCGCATAACCACCTGAAGGATGCGCTGGCATATACATTATTAATTCCTAGTCACGAAACCGGAATCAGAAATTTTTGCTTTTGGGCGCTAGGCATGGCTGTTTTGACCTTAAAGAAAATAAAAAATAACCTTGGCTTTACAGACTCGCAACAAGTCAAAATATCACGTAACAATGTCAAGGCAACAATTCTAGCCACTCGAATTTGCGTTAAAAATAATACTTTGCTAACCATGCTTTTTAACATCATGAGCCGTGGCGTTGTTACACCTGGCTGGCAATTTACTCCTCAACCAAGCAAACTGTAGCCATTAAGGAAGCATTTTATGTTCAAAGAATCTTTTAATGAAATGAATTATGGCGACATTCAGGAGTCGCCAACAACGATTACACCTTCAAACCTGGAGAACGCGATCAACAGCAGCCAGAAAAAACTTCTGGATCTGCAACATGATGAAGGATACTGGTGGTTTGAACTGGAAGCAGACTGCACAATTACCGCCGAATATATAATGATGATGCATTACATCGGCGAAATTGACGAAAACCTGCAAGATAAAATGGCCGTTTACCTTAGAGCTCGCCAAACCGAAGACGGCAGCTACCCTCTCTTTACAGGCGGATCTGGCGATATCAGTTGCAGTGTAAAAGTTTATTATGCATTAAAGTTGGCTGGCGATACCCCAAATCAGCCACATATGGCTAAATTAAGGAATTATATTTTAAATCAGGGTGGTGCCGCAAAAGCAAATGTTTTCACCCGGATCGCCTTAGCTACATTTGAACAGATCCCCTGGCGCGCAGTACCATATATTCCAGTTGAAATCATGTTACTGCCCAAATGGTTTCCATTTCATCTCGATAAAGTTTCTTATTGGTCCAGAGTGGTCATGGTTCCCTTGTTTATCCTTTGCACCTTAAAAGCCAAAGCTTGTAACCCTCAAAACATAGATATTTTGGAACTATTCGTTACCCATCCAGACAAGGAAAAACATTATTTTCCAAAAAGAGGCTGGCTTAACAAACTATTTTTGGGGCTTGATAAACTTGGGCGCATAACGGAACCACTTATTTCTCAAAAGACCAGAAACAAAGCCATAAAACTGGCAGAAGACTGGTTTATTGAACGTTTAAACGGTGAAGACGGTTTAGGAGCTATTTTCCCGGCCATGGTCAATGCTTACGAGGCCCTACTGTTACTTGGCTATTCAAAAGATGACCCCAAGGTAGAAACCGCGAGAAAAGCAATTGATAAGATGCTGGTTATCCGCAATCAAGACGCTTATTGCCAACCTTGCCTATCTCCTATTTGGGATACTTCTCTAGCAGCGCTCGCCTTGCAGGAAGCCGATAAAAACAAAAACAAACAGGCATTAATGCGCGCCTATGACTGGTTTAAAAGCAAACAATTGGCTGACGAACCTGGTGATTGGCGCATTAAAAAACCTGATCTAGCTGGCGGTGGCTGGGCATTTGAATTTGAAAACCCACACTATCCTGATGTTGACGATACTGCCGTTGTTGCTTTTGCGATGGCTGACTCTGATTACCCCAATCTTGAGGAATCCATCCAAAGAGCGACTAACTGGGTAGTCGGTATGCAATCTGAAAATGGCGGACATGGTGCTTTTGATGCTGACAATACCTGTTATTACCTGAATGAAATTCCTTTTGCCGATCATGGCGCACTTCTGGATCCTCCTACAGCCGATGTTTCTGCTCGCTGCCTCATGCTGATGTCCAGAACGCTGGACATTCTACCGGCCAACCGTACTGCAATTGAGCGCTCAATTGCGTTTCTACGCAGCGAACAGGAAAATGACGGCTCCTGGTTTGGTCGCTGGGGAACCAACTATGTCTATGGCACTTGGTCAGTATTATTGGGGCTCGAACAAACTGATTTACCGAAAAATGACCCCATGTACAGAAAAGCTGTTCGATGGTTAAAAAGCGTTCAACATGAAGATGGCGGATGGGGCGAAGGCAATGAAAGCTATCATGATCCAAAAACCCGCGGCCAGTTTCATACTAGCACCGCTTTCCAAACTGCCTGGGCTATTCTTGCGTTAATGGCTGCTGGCGAAAAAGACAGTGCTGAAGTAAAAGCCGGGATTCGATATCTGTTACGTCATCAACAACAGGATGGTTCATGGAAAGATGATTGGTTTACAGCGCCAGGTTTCCCCAAGGTTTTCTATTTGATTTATCACGGCTATAATCTGTTCTTTCCATTATGGGCATTGGCTCGATACCGAAATGAGTTAAACAACACGTGATCACCGGAATAATCGTTGCATTGCCAGAAGAACTCAGCACCCTGACCAAAAAAAAAATTCCATACGGAAAATGTGAATTCCTTGCTGAAAATATACTCGTTACCCATTCTGGCACGGGGCCTAATAATGCCTTAAACGCTGCACTTAGGCTTCTGGAAAAAGGTTGCAGCAAATTAATCAGCTGGGGCTGTGCTGCCGGGCTAGCGGAAGGTCTATCAGCCGGAGATTTGTGTTTACCTAAGCAACTGATTACTGAAAACCAACAACATATTTCAGTTCACACCGAGTGGCGACAACAAACGGTTTGCCTCCTTGATGGTTTGCAACCAATACATTCTGGCCCGCTTTCAACAAGCAGCTCTATAATTTCATCATCTAGAAAAAAAAAAGTGATCCACCAATCTACTGGAGCAATTGCTTTGGATATGGAAAGTACTGCTATTGCGAGAATAGCTGAACAAGAACAGATTCCCTGTCTGGTTATTCGGGTCATTGCTGATACAGTTGACATGAATTTACCAACTGCGATAACTAAAAGTATGGATGGAAAAGGAGAGATTAACAATAATAAGCTAGCTCTGAATATCATCACTAATCCACTTCAAATCCCGGACCTGATTAAATTAGGATTGCATTTTCAAAACGCCCAAAAAAAACTTAATTCCGTTGCAAAGAAAATATGGGAAATTGCTGATTTCCCTATAACCCATACCGCTTAACCCATGAAAAAAAAACATTCATCACTAGCTGATTCATTTTTTTGCTGGTGGAGCAGTTGGACAGTTCGTTTCGCCTGGCTGGTACTCATTTTTTTTATAGCTCTATCCGCAATAAGCTTATATTACACCAGCAACCATCTTGGGATTAATACTGACACTTCAGAATTACTGTCGCCTAATTTACCTTTTCAGCAAAACAGGTATAAATGGGAAAAAGCTTTCCCACAAGATGCCTCCGCCATTCTTTTTCTTGTTGAATCGGAAACCCCGGAACAAACAACAATAGCAGCCAACCAACTTGCACAACAATTAAAATTACAACAACAATTATTTAACTTCGTTTATATCCCAGGAGAAAACCCTTTTTTTCGACAACAAGGTCTACTCTACCTCGAAATTGGGGAGCTTGAAGACCTGTCATACCGATTGAGCGAAGCGCAACCGTTTATAGGTCATCTTGCTGAAGACTTCAGCATCAACGGCCTGTTTGAGATCATTGGTTATCCACTCGAAAATAAAAAAGGAGACAAACTTCCAATTGATCTGGAGCCACTATTGACAGAAATTAACACTGCATTAGTCAAAATCAACAACCAGCAAAACCATTATCTGTCATGGCAAAATCTGCTATCCATTAAAGCTCCTGGCGACCGTGATATGCGGCACATGCTGGTCAGCGCCAAACCCAAACTTGATTTTAGCCAACTACTTCCAGCGGAGCAGGCTATTAATATTGCTAGAGAAATCGCTCAAAAAATTCAAACCCAAAATCCTGGAGTAAGAATACGACTCACCGGCGAAAAAGTCCTTGAGCAGGAAGAGATGAAAAGCCTGACTGAAGACACAACGGTTGCAGGTCTGATTTCCCTGCTTTTGGTTTGCATCACCCTGTACATCGGCTTGGGATCACTCAAATTAATGATTGATACTTTCATCACCCTGATAACCGGCCTGATTTTAACCGCGGGTTTTGCCGCTTATACCGTTGGTCATTTGAATGTTCTTTCCGTCGCTTTTGCTGTCATTTTCATTGGCCTTGCAGTTGATTTTGCCATCCATATCTGCCTTCATTACCAAGAATGCAAAAAACTCGGACATAATAATATCGAAGCCATTAAAGCCAGTGTCAAAAACATCGGGTTTTCTCTATTTCTTTGCGCATTGACAACCTCGATTGGCTTTCTCGCATTTGTTCCAACTGACTATGCTGGCGTCTCTGAACTAGGGTTCATTTCGGGCGGCGGAATGTTCATTGGCTTTTTGGTGTCCATAACGGTTTTGCCAGCACTGCTGAGAATCTGCCCAAGCAAAATATCAAATTCGGGAAAAAGAATGAAAGTTCCTGAGTTTATCCATCTTTTTCCATTTAAACACCCAATTAAAATCCGCATCATTTCATTCCTGCTTGCTATTGGCGCCTGCTTTTTATTGACAAAAATACAATTTGACTCCAACCCGGTCAACCTTAGAGACCCCAATAGCGAATCAGTTTCAACTTTTAACACCTTGTTAAAATCAAAAACCGACTCACCTTTCGCTTTAATTGCACTCAGAAATGACCTTAAAAGCGCTGAACAACTAGCCCAGCAGATCGAAAAACTGCCAGAAGTTGATAACACGATCCTGATAACCAGTTTTGTTGCTAAAAATCAGGAAGAAAAACTAGAAATAATTGAAGATCTGGATATGGTTTTAGGTACACAACTAGGCCAGTTTAATCGCCCCATTGAGCACGTTAAAAATCGTCAAGCACTGATTGATTTGGACAAAAAAATCTCTGTTGCATTAAATGCCAACACTAAAGTTGCATCGACCCAATTACTGCAACAGTTGCAGACTAACATTCAAATGTTTATCGAATCGGCAGATATGCTAGATAAACCAGAAGCTCGTTACCAACAACTCAGCGAAAGTATTCTTGGGCTATTGCCTCACACGATGCAGCGCCTGAATTCCAGCTTGAAAGCCTACCCTTTTGGTCTGGATGATATTCCTAAGTACATTAAACGAAATTGGGTTAGTGAATCAGGTATTTATAAAGTTGTTATCGAACCCGAACTGGATTTAACCATCCCGGAAAATTTAAAGGCATTTGCAAAAGCAGTACAAAATATTGATGACAGCGTCACTGGCCTTCCGATTGGCGACCTGGAATCGGGCAAAGCAGTTGTTAAAGCCTTCATTCAGGCTTTTTCCGGCGCCCTGATTGTAATTACACTGATTCTGTTAATTGTTATGCGTAGTTTCAAAAATACTTTACTCGTCATCTGGCCATTACTGCTTGCCGGATTATTGACTGCTGCAGCTAATGTCTTGCTTAACAATCCTTTCAATTTTGCCAACATCATCGCTTTGCCTTTGTTAATGGGCATGGGCGTTGACAGTGGAATTCATATCATGCACCGGTTACACACCAGCAAAAAAGATCATCATCTCTTGCTGCAAACCAGCACAGCTAAAGGCGTATTTTTCAGTTCCCTGACCACATTAGTCAGCTTTACCAGTCTCGCCTTCACAACTCACAGAGGCATATCAAGCATGGGCTTGTTGCTGTCTATAGGTATAATATTCACCCTAATTTGCACATTAATCGTACTACCCGCTTTTACTTCAAGGAGAGCCTGAGAATGTCTTTCAGTATTGCTGATCTGCTTGCCAATCGCAGTAACGACAAATTTGAATTACACGAAAAATACCTTAACAACCAGATGGTCAGGGTTTTAAAAACCATTGGATATGATCGCAATTACCAAAAGGCCAAGGGACAATATCTTTATGACCAAGAAGGTAATGAATATCTGGATTTATTGAGTGGGTTTGGCGTTTTTGCGATTGGTCGAAATCACCCAACGGTTGTTAATGCACTCAAAGAAACTCTAACTTTGGAGCTTCCTAACTTGGTACAGATGGATGTCTCCCTCTTGAGTGGATTACTGGCCGAAAAAATCCTGCAAACCACACCCGACAATCTGGATAAAATCTTTTTTGCAAATTCTGGTGCTGAAGCTGTTGAAGCCGCAATCAAATTTGCCCGCTATACAACAAAACGGCAAAAAATTGTTCACTGCGAACACAGCTTCCACGGCTTGACACTAGGCGCATTATCATTAAATGGTGAAGAAATATTCCGTGAAGGCTTTGGGCCACTACTGCCACAATGCCAGGCAATCCCGTTTAATGACTTGGACGCACTGGAAAAAGCCTTGTCCAGTAACGATGTCGCCGCCTTTATTGTTGAACCAATTCAAGGCAAAGGAGTAAATCTTCCCGACGATGAATATCTGCCCGAGGTAGAACGGCTGTGCAAAAAATACGGCACATTATTTGTTGCTGATGAAATACAAACCGGAATTGGTCGAACCGGAAAATTCTGGGCAATCGACCATTGGCAAGTGAATCCGGATATGATTTTAATGGCCAAAGCGCTTTCAGGTGGTTTTATTCCCGTTGGCGCTGTTGCCATGACCCATAAAATTATGGATACCGTATTTAACCGTATGGACAGAGCTGTTGTTCATGGCTCGACATTTTCAAAAAACAATATGGCGATGGCGGCAGGACTTGCCACGTTGCAAGTCATTGAAAACGAACAACTGGTAGAAAATAGCGCTAATGTTGGATATGACATTATCGATAATCTAACCGCCATGATTGATCGTTACGAATTTCTTAAAGAAGTTCGCGGTAAAGGCTTGATGATAGCGATTGAATTTGGCCCACCTAAAAGTCTTTCCCTAAAAGCGGCTTGGAGCATGTTGGAAGCAGCCAATAAGGGTTTGTTCTGTCAAATGGTAACTATTCCACTATTTAAAGAACACCGTATTTTGAGTCAGGTTGCAGGTCACGGCATGAATGTTGTCAAGCTGTTACCGCCTTTAAATTTAGGCCAAAAAGACCAGGATTGGATCATTTCAGCTTTTGACAAAACGATTGCAGACTGCCATCAAGTTCCCGGTTCCATCTGGGATTTGGGAAAAAATCTGGCCAGCCATGCTCTAAAATCAAAAAAACGTAACTAACAAGGCATTTTCATGTACAAAACAAATTTACTGTCGTTGATTTTTATTTGTGTTATTGCACTTAGTCATATTGAACAATCATCTGCTCATGCAGTAGTAACCAAACATTCACTGGAAATTGCCCCGGTTCGCTCAGGAAAACCGACATCGGTAACACTTGATTTTAACTCCAAAATTGAAGTTGGTTTATCCAAGATTTTTCTGGTCAAAACTGGGGATATTCATGAATCCGTTAGATTTTCTAACGGCAGAAAACCCGGTCAAGTCGTGGTCGAACTTCCGGCTCTTGACCCAGGTGAATATGCCTTGCGATTTAAAATTTTTGCTGCTGATGGCCACTTAACTGAAGATATAATCCGTTTTATTGTTAAACCCTAGGTAAAGCAAATGGAAGGAATAGCTGATTTTCTTGACTCCTTGGTCGGTGGTGTTGATCTGGTGTGCTACGCTATGGCTATTGGTGGTCTATTTTGGGTGATGGTTATTGTAAGACCTTGGAATGCCGACCATCAGCGCATTAACGAACCCTTAATTCAATCAACAATTAGAATAATATACATTGGAGGCTTTTCACTCGCCGCTATTCAGTTGTTTAAAATCATACTGAAAATCTGGCTAATGGCCGTCATTCTCGACAAATGGCCATTCCCGGAGTTTGCCGATACCAACCAATTTATTGCCGGGATAATCCGGTCAGTTTTAGCCTTGTTTCTGGCATTATATTGCTACAGATATCTGAGAACTGCCGCCTATTCAAAATATCATTGGGAAACTGTTGTATTTTGGGCAGTGCCATTGGTTATTTCAGGCGCCTGGCTAGTACATGGCGCCAGCCGTTTCGAAAACACAGCTTTGTTAATGGCGTTAACTGTTTTACACCAGGTTGCTGCTGCAGCCTGGATAGGCAGTGTATTTCAACTGGTTAATCTATGGCGACTTCGAAAACAAAATAAGATCGAAGAAACCTTATGGCCTGATTTACTCAAACAATTTTCACCATACGGCATTTACTCTGTCGGTGTTATTATCTTGACAGGTGTTATTCTTGGTTTTAATTATATTGATACCTGGAATGGCTTTATTGGCACCGGCTACGGTAATTTGCTAATGGTCAAAATCATCTTGTTGGCCATAGCTCTCAGTTTTGCCTGGTTAAACCGAAAGGCAACAATAGAATATTTTCAGAATGGCAATTCATTCCATATTAACAACAGAGCCCCCTATTATGTTGAAGCAGAAACCTTTGTTCTGATTACCTTGCTATTTACCGCAGCAAGTTTGGCATCTCAACCCCCCGCTATTGACATCCCCAATTTAACAGCAAGCTGGCAGGAAGTCTTAAATACCTTTACCCCCAGAATCCCTCGAACTACCTCACCAACACTCGAAGCTCTTATTGCAGGTGAAGCCGGGCGAGTTGCCATTGTCGGCCAAGTACCTTCCGAAGCTGCAACTGCGTGGTCAGATTATAATCACAATATTGCCGGAATTTTTCTAACCATCATGAGCCTGTTTGCCATGCTGTCTTATAGAAAAGGATTTGAATGGGCACGTTATTGGCCGGTTGGATTTATCGGTCTGGGCATTTTCCTGTTCTTTCGCAGTGATGCGGAAACTTGGCCATTAGGTCCAATCGGCTTTTGGGAAAGTACATTTAACAATGGTGAAGTTTTACAACATCGAATTGCGACGACTTTGGTTCTAGTATTAGGTTATTATGAATTAAAAGCCCGACTAACCAAAGATCCAGATAGCAAACTTCCCTATTTTTTCCCCATTCTTGCCGCATTTGGCGGCTTGATGTTACTGACACATTCTCATGTCGGCTTTCAAGCAAAAACAGCTTTTTTAATCCAGGTTGGTCATACCTTGATGGGTATTTTTGCGTTAATTTTAGCCATTGGACGTTGGCTGGAATTGACTCTTGATGGAAAAGCAAAACAAATTTCCGGTTTTATTTCTGTATTTGCCTTATTCCAAATAGGTTTGATTCTCATGTTCTATCAGGAACCTCTCTATTAATATGAATATCCCACCCACCCTGACCTTGTTAAACCAAATCGACACCCCAGCCGATCTTCGCCAGCTCAAGAAATCCCAACTTGAAGCACTGGCCAAGGAACTACGGGATTTCCTAACTCATTCTGTCAGCCAGTCCGGTGGCCATTTTTCTGCCGGCTTGGGTACTGTGGAGCTAACGATTGCCTTGCACTATGTCTATAACACTCCTTACGACAAATTGGTCTGGGATGTTGGCCATCAGGCTTATCCTCATAAAATCCTGACCGGCCGTAAGAAACGCATGACCACCATTCGCCAAAAGGATGGCGTTTCGGCTTTTCCAACCCGTGATGAAAGTGAATATGATGCTTTTGGCGTGGGCCATTCCAGCACTTCCATCAGCGCAGCGCTGGGGATGACACTGGCTTCCCAATTAAAAGGCGAGGATCGTCATAGCATTGCTATTATTGGCGATGGCGGTATTACTGGCGGCATGGCATTTGAAGCCTTGAATCATGCCGGGGCTCTGGATGCTAATTTTCTGGTGATTTTGAACGATA
>Ga0256841_1001381_pt1 | contig 21241 bp, 17 predicted proteins | sample 356308metaG_FD_185971 | JGI IMG/M metagenome (GOLD analysis project Ga0256841, IMG submission 185971) | Hydrothermal vent microbial communities from Mid Atlantic Ridge, Atlantic Ocean - 356-308 | ecosystem: Environmental > Aquatic > Marine > Hydrothermal vents | place: Atlantic Ocean: Mid... | reverse complement strand
GCTATTTTACTGCGCGAAATTCCCTTCTCCCCTGTTAAAATGCGAATAACCTTATCGACTATTTTATATGATAATTGATTAACCGAATCGATTGAGGCGCTCAATTCATCCCTATAGATAAGTTTCCCTCTCGGTATATCGGTGATTTTCAAATTGAAGTGGTAGAGTATCCCATCGGACGATAATTCCCCCCCAACCAGATGTTCCACTCCAAGGAAAATCCAATCGTCATAACTTAGATCCTTCTCACCTATCAGCGCCATAACGGAGGAATCAGGTCGAACGACATTAAAATATAAAGAAAAATCCAGCCCCTTCTCAATTATCGATTTCAACTCGGATGCTTTTGCTTTTTCATCATTAGCGAAAAAACCGCTTTCGACTTTGAAATCGCCAATCGCTATATTCAGTTGCGGAACCTGCCCCCCCGAATCCCTTATTACCCCGTAAAAATCGGTTTGGGCATCGGCGGAGCTTAATGTGAATAGAAATATCATCGATAATATGGCAATCAGTAAAATGAAATCGGGTTTTATTTTTAATTTACTGTAAGTTGCTTTGCTCATCGCTATTCCTCAAGGTGTATATTCGAATTTCAAATGTATGCCGATATTGTCCCCCCGAAATTCCTGCGGAAGGGGGGGAAGAGGGCTGGAGGTTAAAATTGCCCTTAAAGCCGCTTGATCGAAAATTTCTATCCCGGAGGAGGTTTCGATATTAACATCCTCAATTGTCCCATCGGAGTTGACCCTAAAATAAACCGTGGCTTGCAGGGCGTTCGCAACCTTAATGGGATTGTTCCACCTACTTCGTATTTTAGCGAAAATCAAGTTCACATAATAGGAGGATTCAAAACCGGCGGCGTCTATTTTTATCCCCCCAAACTCCGAGCCGAAATCTATATCATCCAAAAAATCAGGATAATTGCTCTGGGATTTTTCCGCTGAAGAGCCACTCTTTTTCTCCAATTTTCTTTTCGCCGGATTTTTTCTCTTATCGAGTTTATTCTTTTGCTGAAGGGATAAGCCTTTGGGCTGGGGTTTACCGCGAAGAACAGTCTTCGATCTTTTGCTCGTTTGCATCGTTTGAGCGGAGCTTTTCGGCATCGGTGGAACGGCTGCTCCCACTAAATTAACCCTGTAAACTTTCGGGTATTTGCTTTCCAAAGAGCCCGCATTTGAGGAGATCATCAATCCCGTTAAAATAATTAAATGAATGGTTACCGATAAAATCAGATATTTTTTCATTATCCACCGATTTTCACCGGTTCAATCACCAAACCGACATCGCTTATCCCCGCCTTTTTAATTTTTGACATCACCTCAATAACCCGGCCATAACTTACCCGTTCATCCCCTTTAAGATAAACGGTCTTGGATCCTTTCAGGTTGATTACCGCTTTTAGACGGGAAGTTAGGTCTTTTATATTCACCTTGTATTTGTCAATATAAATATCTCCCGATTTCCGAACAGTCACCACCAATCCTTCCCTTTCCTGAGAAGGTGTCAACTCCGCTTTCGGGAGTTTGACATCCACCCCGCTTTGCAGCATAGGGGCGGTAATCATAAAGATAATAAGCAATACCAACATCACATCGACGAGATTGGTTATATTGATATCAGCCATCAGACGAAATTCGCGGCGTGCCATATCAATCGCTCCCGCCAGCCAAATTCTCGCGCCGATATTCGCTTAAAAGCTCTAATTTAAAATTGTCCACTTCCACTGCCAAGGTTCTTAATCGGTTGTTGAAGTGATTATAGGCGATGACCGCCGGAATAGCTGCGGCCAGTCCTGCAACCGTGGCGATAAGCGCCTCGGCGATACCCGGAGCCACCACAGCCAACGATGCCGACCCTCTGGCGCCGATTGCCGAGAACGATCCCATTATCCCCCATACGGTTCCCAACAACCCCAGAAAGGGGCTGGAGTTGGCGGTGGTCGCCAAAAAAGGGATATACCCCCCCAAATCCGAAAGCTCCTCTTCGCCTGCCCGTTCGGCAGCGTCCCTTATCAATTTGAAATGCTCTTCATTAAGGATATTGTCCCCCAACGAACGGCAGTATTCCCATTCGGAAAGGGATGCTTTGAATATCCTGACAAAGGGTGTATTGCGAATGCTTTTAGTTGAAGCGTAGGCGGAACGGATATTCTCCGATGCACGGAATTTCCCCAGGAAATAACTTGTTTCCGATTTTGTTTTCGAGAACTGACGCCATTTCCAAAAGATAATCGCCCAAGAGATTACCGAGAACCCAATTAAAATCAAAAGGACGATTTTAGCGAAGAGCCCCGATTCCATAATTAAATTCCACGCCGACTTTCCAGGCGCCACATCCATAACGAAACCCAAACCAAACAACGATGTAAATATCATAATTAAAACCTGCTATACCCTGTTTTTCCCTTTACAGACAAGGGATTATCCATTCCAAAAAAATCCGTTTTACTCCGGCGATGTGATCGCTACCTATTCTCCGACGGTTTGCTGACAGTGAAACTTATTATGGTATTAAGCTCCACCTCCATCCCCGCGACAAGGGATTGGGAAAGAACCGTCTCTGGCAATACCGAATCGCTTTCGACATAATCGATATCCCCCATCGCCAGTCCTTTATCCTCCAAATCCTTTTCCACTTCGCCAAGCTCCATCCCGATATAATCCGGCACTAATATAAGCTTTTCTCCCTTGTGCAAATTTAAGACCAAGTCAACAGTTGTTCCCGCCTTAACCTCCGCGCCGGCGGGGGGATAGGTTCGTATTATAGTTCCGGGACCGCAATTATCATCATAATCATAGGTCACCAAGCCGGGTTGCAAACCATCTTCCATCAATCGCAATTTCGCCTGTCTCAGTGTATATCCTCTCAACTCCTCGACAAAACTCGACTCGCCTCCTTTGCTGAGAACAATTTCAATCGTGCGCCCGCTTTTTACTTTTAATCCCGCAGGCGGGTATTGATTGAGGATGGTGAATTTTGGTTTTTTCGTGGAGAATTCCTCGCTCGAAATCTCCCATTTAAAGCCCTCATCTTTTAGGATGCTCTTGGCGGTTTCGATATCCATCCCAACGATGGATGGAACGACGGATTCATCTCCCAATCTGACAATATAGGGCATCACCATAGAGTTGAGGATAAATATAAGGATTATCAAAAGCACCAAAGACGCCGAAGCGATGATAATCCCCCTTTTTACGGTAACCGCCGTTATTTCCCTACCGAGAATTTTCATTTACCTTTTCCATCACACAGGCATAGGCACCATCGGTACCATAATGGGAAGGCAGAACGAGCAAATCGCCTTCCTCGGTAATCGATATTTTTCCCATACCAAACTTCTCCGATTCGACAGGAATCCGTACAAATCCTTTATTGTTCTGGAGGAAATCGTCCGCCACCTCTTGATTTTCCTTTCGAGTTATGGTGCAGGTGCTATATATCAATCTCCCTTTCGGTTTTACCAATTTCGAAGCTGCCTTGAGCAATTCCTTCTGTTGGTCCGAAAGGCGTTGAACATCTTCCGGTATAATCCTCCACCTTAAATCCGCATTTCGCGCCAAGGTCCCCAACCCGGAACAGGGCGCATCCACCAAAACGATATCGGCGCTCTCTTTATCTTTTAATGCCCGAACATCTTCGCAAATAATATTTACGGAATTAATTCCCAACCTGTAAAGGTTTTTTTTTAGTCCTTTTATCTTCCCTTCATTTATTTCGATGGCGAATATTTTTGCTTTCCCTTTGGTTTCCTCATACAGGTTTATCGTTTTGCCACCCGGAGCGGCGCCTATGTCATAAATAATATCCCCTTCTTTGGGCTCGGCTATTTTTGCCGCTAAGCCCGCCGACGGGTCTTGAAAATATATTGCCCCGCTTTTGTAAAGATTCGTATCACGAGGATCCCCACCGCCAAGATAGCGATAATATCCCTTAAATCGATTATATGCCTTAAAACCCTCAAGTTCGATATGCTCGCTATAATGTTTTCCCTTAGACGGCGAAAATAATTTGACCGATGGGGCTTGACGACTATTCGCCCAGCGAGCGATATCCTCAGCTTCCTCGATTCCGAAATCCTTAACCAATTCTATGCAGAACCATTTGGGCAAGGAATAATAATCCCGCAGATATTCCGCCGAATTTTCGGATTTACTCGGATAAGTAATGGAATCCCGATCCCTCTGAAAATTCCGCAGAACAGCATTCACCATCGACGCCGCTCCCGGATTTTCAAAACGCCCGGTTAAGGTTACAAATTCATTCACCGCCGCATAATCCGGAACGGAGGAACTGAACTCCATTTGATATAATCCCAAAATAAGGCAGGCGTTCGCCCAGCGTGTAAGCTCCCCCTTGAGAAAGCTGTCTCGGATGAATTCCAACCGCCCCCTCATCTTAACCGCACCGGTGACCATCTCTTTGACGAACCGCTTTTCTTTATCCTTGAGCCGATAACGGCTGAAAGCGGTATTCAAAGCATCCTGAATAAATCGATTCCCCGATTCGATACTTAAATAGCACTTCACCGCCGCTTCCCGAACTTTATCCCTTTTATTTTTTGTACTCATCTTTCTTATTTCGATGCCTCAAAGACGGGGATAATTTCGCCTTCTCTAATATGAAACTGTCTTAATCGGTGTAATGAAGGGTAAATCGGGTTATCATTTTTCATAGGGAAAAGAAGGGCAAAAAATTCCTCAGGTCTTCCGATTGCTCCCTTGTCCAATCTAATCATTAATTTAACCTTATTCTTATTGTCCGCAGATAATTCAATTCCATACAGCGATTGCCTAATATCAATTAATTTTACGCCTTCTTTTCGTTTCCGTTCGATTATCAGCTCCTCGGGGAGGGCTTTAAGCAGTTCATCGTTCAACGGCTCGGGGGAGGTAATGGAGTATTCCTGAAGGTTTATCAATTGCGAAAGCGATTCGGTAAATCCAATCTTCGATATAGCCCCTTTAATCTCGATGCCCGGGGGTATAGAGGCTTTTAAAGATTTGAGCATATCCTTGCTGAACGGCTTATTCAAACGGACATCGAAATACTCATCATCGGAGGTATATCCCACCGGAAGGGGAGGCCCGAAAGATAATTTCTGGCGCGGGGAAAAACCTTGAGAATATTCCACAGGAATGCCTGCTCGGCGCAGCGTCCTTTGGATCAAGCGTATATTATCCTTATGTGAAAGGAATTTCATCTCTTCGGAGCGTCCCCATCTTATCCTAACCGTTGCCGATGGAAGTTGAATGGGGGAAACCTGCCTCCGCACCCTTTTCTTCCTTCCATAGCTAATACCCGATGAGTTCGCATTGTTCTCATTAACATTGTTCGCACTACCGCCATCGGGATTTACAGTGGCAACCCTCCTATTCAACGGGATATTCTTCCATGCCCGTTTCCTTTCGTCCTCGAAGAATTTTTCGGGGATTCCTTTGTCGATGAAAGACCACGGGAGATGATTTCCTTTCGATTTTTGAGCTAACGCATTTTGATAATCGAATCCGAAACTATCGAAAATCTCCAGCCATCTCTTGTAATCGAAATGCTCCGTCCATCCTTGAAGCCTTAATCCCGAATTATGCGCCGCCAATAATATCTTCCCCATCTCCCGACCGGCTCTTGTCAAGACACCTTCGATAATGCTACTTTCGGCGTGGTGGAAGCGAAGTTCTATTCTTCTCGATCGAAGTCCTCTTTGGAGTTGTCTATATTTACTTAATACCTCCTCCAATCCGGCCTGTTTTTCCCATTGGAAAGGGGTAAACGGCTTCGGTACAAAGGGGGATATCGCCACTCCTATTTTTCCCTGTCCTTTGCCCCTCCGGGCGGAGGCTTCCACCTTCCTGACCAAATCGATTATCCCATAAATGTCCTCATCCGTTTCGGTTGGCAGCCCTATCATAAAATAAAGTTTAATATGTTGCCAACCACTGTCGAAAGCTATCTTTGAGGTGGAGATTACCTCCTCCTCCATAACATCTTTATTTATTACATCGCGAAGCCTTTGTGTGCCGGCTTCGGGAGCAAAAGTCAGGCCGGTTTTCCTTCCCGTCTCCAGAGACATCAGGGTTTTCAGCGATAACGAACCCGCCCTGAACGACGGAAGAGCAAGCGAGACATTATCCTTTTTCAAGAGCTGATTTAAACTGATGAGGAGACTGTTTAAATCGGAATAATCGGTTGTGGACAATGACAATAGGGAGACCTCATCATATCCGCTGAACTTCAAGCTGTCCCGCACCTGCTGTAATATATCCTCAACGGGCCTTTCCCTTTTGGGCCTATATTGATAACCTGCCTGACAGAAACGACACCCCCGCGAGCAACCGCGCATCAGCTCCACAGCTAACCTGTCGTGAACAACCTCGATATTCGGGATAATTGGAGAGGGTGGGTAAAAATCGTTTTTGAGGGGAATAGCGCTTCGGATTTTTATCCTCTCGGGAAGATTACCTTCAAGGGGTTTTAATAATCCGGCGGTCGTTTCTATTTTATAAAATGAGGGGACATAGCATCCTTTAATGTCGGCGATCATCCTCAGCTTATCGATACGCTTAACATCACGGAACGATTCCGTTTTGGCGGTTTCGACCAACTCATCGACCGCCTCTTCACCATCGCCGAGAAAGAAAACATCTATAAAATCAGCTAACGGTTCGGGATTTAATATGGCGGGCCCACCGGCGATTATTATCGGGTCGCTTTCCGTTCTCTCGGATGACAATAAAGGGATATTACCCAAATCCAACACATCCAACACACCCGTATAAGCCATTTCATATCCTATTGAAAAGCCGATAAAATCAAATTCCCTCAGGGGGGTGAAAGATTCCAACGAGTATAAAGGAAGATTTAGGCTTCGGAGTTTATCCTCAAAATCGATTTCCACGGCGAAGACTCGTTCGCAGAGGGCATTGGAATGCCTGTTTATTCGATGATAAATTATCTGCAAGCCTAAGTTTGACATCCCTATCTCGTATAAATCCGGGAAGCATAAACAAAATTTTATTTTGTCGGTGTGGTCTTTTCGGATTGATCCCAATTCGTTGCCGATGTATCTTCCCGGCTTTTTTACAAAGGGCAGTACTTTTCTGAAAACTTCTTCTTTTAATTCCATAATAGACAATTAATAATCGAAGCTTCAATTAGCAAAAGGAAATAATAAATTAACTTTATTTATTGCTAACTCGCTCGGAAACAAAAATAGGCTTGACATATGGGAAAGCATTCGTTAAACTGTTGGTAATGATAATTACTAACTATAAAGATTAGGAGGAATTTTTATGGTCCGCAAGTTAGTTTCGATATTTACAATTTTAGGGGTGTTATTTTTGTTTTCGGCCTCTTTTGCCGCTCACAAATATGTAGGCGAGAAAAAATGTAAGATGTGCCATAAGCTCGAAAAGTATGGCAACCAGCAGGAGGTATGGGAGAACTCCCTGCATTCCAAAGCCTTTGAGACTTTGGGTACCGCTAAAGCCAAAGAAGCCGCAAAAAAACTCGGCATAGATGATCCTCAAAAGTCCGAAAAGTGTTTAAGGTGCCATGTAGCCGGTTATGATGCTCCAGCCGAAGAGAAAGCCGCTACTTATAGTATGGAGGAAGGCGTTAGCTGTGAGGCCTGCCATGGACCGGGATCCGATTACAAAAAGATGAAAGTTATGAAGGATAAGGACGCAGCGATTGCGGCGGGACTTATAATGCCCAAGGAAAAAACCTGCAAAAAATGCCATACTCCCGAAGGCAATGAGTTTTACAAGGAATTTAATTACGAAAAATTCTGGGCGAAGATAGCTCATCCTCTCCCTAAAAAGTAAACCCCAATTCATTATAGTTTAACAAACAGGGCTGCCCGAACCGGCAGCCTTGTTATTTTCGGGGAGATTTCCGCTTCGGATCGATTTCTTATTTAGATAAATTCATTTTGAAATTAAATTGTTTCTAATCGGGATATTACATAATTTGGGTAATTATGAAAACGGATTACAAGAAAGAATTAAATCCCAAGCAGTATGAGGCGGTTATTAATCCCCCGGGACCGCTTTTGGTTTTCGCCGGAGCGGGTTCCGGTAAGACCCGCGTCCTAACATACCGCATCGCCTATATGATTGATTATTTCGGTATCGACCCGCGAGAAATCCTTGCGGTTACCTTTACCAATAAAGCAGCCGGAGAAATGCGCGAAAGGATGCGGCAGATTTTGGGAATGGCATACCTGCCGGTGATGCTTTTGACATTCCATTCCTTTGGGGCTCGTATCCTGAGGGAAACATACGGCGTTATAGGTTATAGGAAAAATTTCAGCATTTATGATGAGAGCGAATCGCTGATGGTCCTAAAGCGTATTATCGCCGAAGAAAATATGGAACGGGGAGATTTGACTCCGAAAGCCGCCAAATATCTGATCGGGCGCGCCAAGGACGATATGCTTGATCCCGACGCTGTCGAGGCAAAAGCGACCTCCCCCCGAATGCGGGATTTAGCTCTCATTTATCGCAAATATCAGCAACGGCTGCTCGAACTCAATGCCTTCGATTTCGATGATTTGATTTATTTCCCGGTTATTGTTTTCGATTCCCATCCAAATATACTCAACCGCTATCGCAGTCGATTCCCGCATCTTCTTATAGATGAATATCAGGACACCAGCAACAGCCAATACCGCCTTGTTCAACATCTCGCCGGGGAGCATAAAAGCATCACCGCTGTTGGTGATGATGACCAATCGATTTACGGTTGGAGAGGTGCTAATATAAAGAATATTCTCAAATTCGAGAAGGATTTCCCGGGAACAAAAGTGATTAAGCTGGAGCGCAATTACCGTTCCACACAAAATATATTAAGTGCTGCTTCAGGACTTATTGCGAATAACGATAACCGAAAGAAGAAAGCCCTTTGGACTGATATCGGTTCTGGGGGGAAGGTTAAAGTTATGGAATGCTCGGACGAACAATCGGAAGCGCTTACCATAATCGATAGGATAGTCCAACACCGAAAGGGAGAAGGATTGCGGTTTTCCGATTTCGTTATTTTATATCGAACGAACGCCCAATCCCGCGCTTTGGAGGAAGGACTGCGGACCTCAGGCATCCCTTATGTTATCATCGGTGGAGTTCGTTTTTATGAGCGCAAAGAGATTCGGGATATATTGGCTTACCTGAGAGTGCTCGTAAACCCGGATGATGATGTCTCCACCCGCAGGATTATCAATACGCCTAAAAGGGGAATAGGAGACACAACCGTCGAACGCCTGTTTGCTTTTGCTCAAAAGAATCGCATAAATATGCTCACCGGTTGTTTTCTCGCAGCGGAAGGGAAAATCCCCGGCATCGCCACCTCGAAAATAATTCCCTTTACCGAAATTATCAAAAAATTAAGTGCGATTAGGGAGAACGGGGAACCGTTATCATCGTTTGTGGATAAGGTCATCGATATCTCCGGATATCGGGCAAGCTTATCCTCCACGAGCGATCCCGAAGATGAGGCACGCTTGGAAAATATCGAGGAACTGGTCGTTGGGGTAACCACCTTTGAATACAGAAATCCGGGCGCCACATTGGAGGACTTTTTGGAGGAGGTCTCTCTTTTGACCGATGTCGACCGCTGGGATCCGAATGCTGATGCTATAACCCTGATGACTCTTCATAGTGCAAAAGGGCTTGAGTTCCCTGTTGTTTTTATCGCCGGGTTGGAGGATGGACTGTTGCCTCTGATTCGCTCGGGCGAAGGGGAAGATTTGGGGCAGCTGGAGGAGGAACGAAGATTGATGTATGTCGGGATGACACGGGCGAAAAAGCACCTTTATTTGACATATTCCCGTTATCGCAAAAGATATAATAGCCCGACTTTCAGCATACCTTCACGATTCCTGAAAGAAATTCCGAAAGATACTTTGGATTTTTATACCGATACCACTAAATATTATTCCGAGTCGGATAAAGCCCGCCGCTCGGGAAAGTATGGTTTGGAGGATATACGGCAGGGCAGTTTTCCTATCGGGGCGGAAGTTTATCATAACCGCTTTGGCTATGGAATAGTGCTATCAACCGAAGGAAGTGGTGATAATGAAATGGTAACTGTCAGTTTCAACCGTATCGGCAGAAAAAAACTGATGATCAAGTTCGCTAACCTGCTCCCGGCGGATAAATAAGGCATATGAAACAATCATAACAACGGGGTTATGTTTCCATCGGCGATTTCGAAGAATTTTGTTTTTGAATCTAATTTGACCTCTCTCGGTTGGAATGTGGAGGCGATAATCACCTGGCCCACCGATGCCGAAAGTCCCAGCAAATTCACCGATCGCTTCTCATCCAATTCGCTGACGGCTTCATCCAATAAAAGCAACGGTTTTTCATTTCTTATACGCTCCATAAATTCCAAGGCGGCAAATTTCATAGATATCATAGCGCACCGTTGCTGTCCACGGGAACCGTATTGCCGAACGGGTTTACGATCGATTGTTGTTCGGATATTATCCCGATGGATACCTATCACCGACTGCCTTAATTTCAATTCCCGCTTTAGATTTTCGTTCAAGGCTTTTTGAAAATCGCCCCTTATCGTTTCCCTTTTATGGAAGGCGAAACTCCCAGAATAAGCAAATTCAACCTCTTCGTTTTTCGATAACGAGTAATATATCTCTTTCCCTCGCTTTTTCAAAAAATCCATAAACAACAATCTTTTGCTCAATATATATTCCCCATACTCGGTAAGTTGTTTATTCCAAATATCCAATTGCTTGAAATCCGTTCCGCCCTGTTCCCTGAGCAATGCGTTTTTCTGCCGTAAAGCCTTTGTATATGAACTCAACGAGGATAGATATGCCGGGAAACAATGGGATAATACCGTGTCGAGAAACCGACGGCGGTTGTCGGGCGGTCCGACAATAATAACGATATCCGACGGAGCCACCGAAACGACCGCGGAAAGATTCAAAAGCTCCGACATCCTCTTAAGGCTGACCTTATCGACCGATAGCCGTTTCTTACCTTGCCGATCGAAAGCCATCTCGATTATCCTTTCGCCTTCACGGCTTTGTATTGTCCCTACTAATCGGGCGAAAGAGCTGTTGTGGTTTATAAGCGTATTCTCCCTTGCTCCTCGAAAAGACCTGCCGGTTGTGACGAAATGGATAGCTTCCAAGAAACTTGTTTTACCGGCTGCATTAACTCCCAATACTAAATTAAGCTTTTCGCCGAGGGTAATCTTCGCCTTGGTTATGTTACGGAAATTTTCTATCTGTATCGAATTTAGAATCAAAATATAAATCGCCAATTTATCATATATATGGAAAGCCTTGCCTAATCATTCCATATTATAATCCCATCGATACGACGCAGACAAGGTAAAACAGGAAGCCGCAACGGGAAGATACTACGGAATAAACTAAAAAAACTTTGCTTGTTCATTGAAGGGTATATAATTTACACATTGCAATAGAAATTTATCTATTCCTTTTTGGCAAATTATCGCCGATAATAATTAATGGGTTTCAAATTGAATTTTTTAATACGCTAAAACAACGATGGAAAATAAAAAAAACAAACTTTCAAAAGTTGCAGTAATACTTGCTGCCGGCAAAGGGAAACGGATGAAATCGGATATCCCAAAAGTTCTGCATAGAATTTTGGGAAAGCCGATGGTGGAATATGTAATTGAAAACTCCCGAAAAGCCGGCTTCGAGAAAATAATTTTGATCGTGGGACATAAATATCAACAGGTAATGGATGAGCTTAAGGATGCCGATGTAGAATTTGTTGTGCAACATAAACAATTGGGGACCGGCGATGCCGTTCTGACGGCTAAACCGAAATTGGCAAATTTCGAGGGAACTATATTGGTTTTAGCCGGAGATATGCCTCTTGTAAGCGCCGACACCATAATAAAACTAACCAATACGCATCGGCGAAGATCGGCCGCCGCCACCGTTTTGACGGTTAAACTGCCCGATCCGACCGGTTATGGAAGGATCGTGCGGAATTCCGAAGGCGCGTTTATTGGAATAACCGAGCATAGGGATGCCGATGAGGAAACAAGGAGGATTGATGAGGTTAATACCGGGATAATCTGTTTTGATTCCGCGAAGCTTTTTGAAGTTCTTCCTTTGCTTTCCAACGATAACGACCAGCGGGAATATTATTTAACCGATTGCATAAGTCTTTTAGTAAATCGGGGCGAGACGGTTGAGGCTTTGGTTGCGGAAAATTACCTCGAGGGGGAGGGGATAAACTCCATAGAACAATTAAAAGAAGTGGAAGATATTCTCCGTGAAAAATCAATTGATTCAAAAGGTGTTGACAATTTGACGGGAAGCGTGTAATTTACTTTGGAACATATTTAAAATTGAGCCGTTATATTGAATTGGAATAAATTGACCACGGTATAATAATTATGAAAAAATCGATTTTATTTATTCTCGCCGCTGCTTTCGGTTTGTTGTTAATTTCGACTTCCATAGCACAAATTAGTCCGCAAAAGGGGAATTCCGATTTTTATTCCAATTTGAGCGGTTCGGGATTTTCACTACTGGATCCGAGCAGGCTATCCATTTCAAACAGCTATTCGTTTTCCTATTTTTCAGGGAATGGACAATCCGGTAGTGTTGGGATGTTGATGAATTCCATCGAATATCAGATTTCCAATCCGTTGAAAGTTACGCTGAATTTGGGGGTGATGCATAATCCATCCGCTTTTATAGGACAATCGAGCGGCGGGTTATCGCCCATATTTTTGCCGGGCGTGAAAATTCAATATCGCCCGAATGATAATTTTCTCTTTCAAATGAATTTTCAGTCTTATCCCTCGCGTTATTTTAATAATTATTATAATTCCGGATATGGGAGAGGCTCGTCGTTTTTCTGGAATCATTAATGCGATAAAGTGAATGTCTCACAAAAGGTCTGCCTTTTTACTGCGGTTCCCCGATAAAAAGAAAAAACAAAAACTCATTGCCCCCAATTGTATTATAGATTATATTGGCGTTTTATTTTTAATATCTATCGTAAAAATCTGATGAATAGCCATTCAATCCTACTATGAAAAAGATAAAGAGGATTAAAGTAAGCAGTAAAAAAAAGAAATATGAAAAGCCGAGGTTCTGGGTAATTACCGGAATGGTTACTTTCTTTTTGTTATTATTCACGGTCGTGTTTATGATTTCGGTTTTTAAGCATATTACGGTGGAGCAGAAATCCACATTGGGTAGGCGGGTTGTCCGCGTTCAAGTCCTAAATGGGTGCGGGAAAAAGGGGATCGGAGAGAAGATAGGTGATTATATCCGCTCATTGGATATTAATAACTGGGCATTCGATGTGGTGGAGGTAAAGAATGCTCCGGTTTTTGGTTTCAGCCATACATTGGTTGTAGCCCGGAGGAAAGATGATGTCTCCGCAAAAGCGATTGCCGAAAGCCTTAATTTGGGGGAATCCAATGTCTTGTTGGAAAGGCTTCCCCATAATCCATTGGAGATAGATGTAACTGTGGTTATTGGAGATGATTTGAAGGAGAAAATAACATAGCTAAAAGAAAGCCTTCCGCAGAGGCAATAGGGGCGGAGAGAAGTACGAAGCCAAATTCCAAAGAATTAGCACATATTATCGCTAAATTAGCTTTTTCCAAAAAAGCTTTTGATGTTCGTATATTGGATTTGAGGAAGTTGTCGGATATTGCGGATTATTTTATCGTTTGCTCTGGGGATGTGGATTTACATGTAAGAGCAATTTCCAATGCCATTGACGACGGTTTGAGAAGTATCGGAATAAAGCCATGGCATATCGAAGGTTATGCGGAGACCAGCTGGGTGATCCTTGATTATGTGGATGTGGTGGTTCATATATTTACCCACGAAGCAAGGGTGTATTATGATTTGGACGGATTATGGGGTGATGCCGATACCGAATACTTGGGGGATGGTTAGGGGAAAAAATATTTAAAATTAATGTCGGATTTAAACCACCGAAGTTAGCCAACCGTTAACCTCAAAATTAAATCAAAGAAGAAAAACAAGAAAAAATAAATCATAGAGGAGTGTATTAATAATGGATATTGTCGAATTAAAGGGGAAAACCATTTCCGAACTTTTGAGTCTTACCGAGGAATTAAAGATTCCCGGCTGCAGCGGTTTAAGAAAACAGGAATTAATTTTTAAAATACTTGAGGCGAAAACTGAAAAGGATGGTCTGATTTTCGCCGAGGGAGTATTGGAGGTTTTGTCTGAGGGATACGGTTTTCTTCGATCGCCAGCATATAATTATCTACCCGGTCCCGATGACATCTATGTTTCTCCATCACAAATAAAGAGATTTGACTTGAAGACGGGGGATACATTGTCCGGGCAGGTACGTCCGCCCAAGGATAACGAACGATATTTTGCTTTATTAAAAATAGAAGCTGTCAATTACGAAAATCCTGAAATATCCAAACACAAGACGCTTTTCGATAATTTAACGCCGCTTTATCCCAATAAAAAGATACGCTTGGAAACGGATCCGAACGATTTCACCACCCGTATAATCGATATGCTTTCCCCGATAGGGAGAGGACAAAGAGCGCTTATTACTTCGCCTCCAAAGGCGGGGAAAACAATTATTTTACAAAAAATCGCCAACGCCATTACCGAAAATAACCCCGATATCGTCCTTATGGTCCTTCTGATAGATGAAAGGCCGGAAGAAGTCACGGATATGGAGAGGAATGTAAAGGGCGAAGTTATTTCCTCTACATTTGATGAACCCGCCGAGCGTCATGTTCAGGTGTCCGATATGGTTATAGAAAAAGCGAAAAGGTTGGTGGAGCACGGGAGACATGTGGTCATCCTTTTGGATTCGATAACGCGTCTGGCGCGGGCGCATAATGCGGTGGTTCCCCATTCCGGCAAAATCCTCTCCGGCGGTGTTGATTCCAATGCGTTGCACAGGCCTAAAAGGTTTTTTGGTGCGGCGAGGAATATAGAGGAGGGTGGGTCGCTCACAATCGTAGCCACCGCCTTAATTGAAACCGGTAGCCGTATGGATGAGGTTATCTTTGAGGAATTCAAAGGCACCGGCAATATGGAGCTTGTTTTGGATAGGAGATTATCGGACAGAAGGACCTTCCCGGCGATAGATATAACCCGTTCTTCCACCCGTAAGGAAGAGCTTTTAATCGATGAAAATGACCTGCGGAGGATATGGATATTACGGAAGATATTAACGGAAATGAATCCTGTCGATGCTATGGAATTTTTGCTTGAAAAAATGAGAGGAACTAAATCCAACAGCAAATTTCTTAGTATGATGAATGGTTAAAAAAGTATATCTCATTGCCTCCCGAATAAAACTCAATGGATGTCTTTTTGAGAATAAATCTGTTGACACGGGAATATTCGTCAACTGAATTAGAGAACATTATGAAATCAATAAAAACCGATTAAACTTAATTTATTCTTGATAAAAAGAGACCGGCTTATATATTGTTTATTTCTATTTGGTGAAGGGCGGAGATTTTCCTACGATTTAATTAAATTGTGAATCATTTTTGAAATCCCATTTAAAATAGTAATTCTTTAAGGAATGGCAAAGGTTATACAACATAAAATGAATAATGACAGGCGGTTGATATTGCTCGGACTTGATGGCGCCACCTTTGATTTACTTATGCCTTGGGTGAGGGAAGGAAAACTACCTCACCTAAAAAGGATATTGTCTTCCTCCGCATACGGCGAGCTGAACTCGACTATTCCCTGCACGACGCCCGTCGCTTGGTCAACCGTTTTTACCGGAAAGAATGCCGGAAAACATAGCATTTACGATTTTCGTGAGAGTTTTCATCGTAATCAAAAAAGGCCCTTAATATCACTCAAATCGATTCAAGGCGCTACTTTATGGCATATTTTCAGCCATTTCGGGAAAAGGTCTGTCCTTTTGAATGTTCCCTTAACTTACCCTCCCGAGCCTCTTAACGGTGTTATGGTAAGTGGGATGATGACCCCTGATGAGAATGTCGATTACACCTTTCCGCTACAACTGAAAAAAGAGATTTCCGCCCGATTTCCGAATTACCGCATTAATATTGATATCTCCAAATACGATACGAGATTTCATCAAGATGCACTATCGTTTCTTGAGGAAGTCGAAAAATCTTTCTCTACCCGGAGGGATCTTCTTTTTTATCTAATGGAGAATGAGAGATGGGATTTCCTTTTTGCTGTTTTTGTCCTCCCCGATAGAATTCAGCACCTGTTCTGGAAATACATAGATCCGAAAAACGATTCCTTCCGAAGCTCGAAAGCGGGTAAGGAAATATATGAAAGGATTGTTAGCTTATATAGTATGGAGGATAAATTTCTCGGAGAGATATACGATAATTTGGCTCCGCAGGATTACCTTTTCATTATATCAGATCATGGTTTTGGGGGAACGGATGCTTATATCAATGTAAACACCCTCCTACAGAATTGGGGATATCTGAAGGTTAAACATAAGGCTATATCCAAAAAGGCATTTTTCAAACTATGGCGGTTTGGGGAAAGTAAACCGATCGCCAAGTTAATGCCCGATAACATTCAGCGATTAATCCGCAAAACAATACGCAAAAGAAGAAGCTCCTTTAGGTCTGAGATCGAGGAACTAGTCGATTACGGACGGACCAAAGCATTTTTCGGTTCTATACCATCTCAGGGGATATATATCAATATTGAGAGGGACAAGCGGGGGATTCCAAAAAACAGATCCAAATACGATATTATCCGCAATGATATTAAGAATAGACTACTGGAAATAATTGATCCTTCGGATGGAAAAAGGGTGATAGACACGGTTTATTTTGCGGAAGAATTATTTTATGGAGATTTCGTGAAATGGGCGCCGGATATAATCTTCATAGCCCGCAATTATTCATATCTGGGACGGCAGCATATCGGTTTGAGCGAAAATATTTCGTACTATTTTAATGAGCCGAATGGATTCCATAGGCGGGAAGGGATATTTATCGCTGTGGGCCCTGATATAGAATCAAAAAATATAAATAGTGATTTGAATTTGCAGGATATAGCCCCAACCGTCCTTTATGCCTTGGGGCATCCTATCCCTATCGATATGGATGGTGAGACTATTACAGAGATATTCAATAGCAAAAGGTTGGACATTGAGGAAATAAAAAAAATTGAAAAAATTAATTTCAATGACGGATGGAATAATATATATTCGGATGAGGAGGCCGAGCGAATCTATAGTCGCCTGAGAAGTTTGGGTTATATCGAGTAATAAAGCTGAATGAGGAAACAAAAACTATGAAGAAAATACTTTTCAACTTGACGAAATTAGCATTAACCGTTCTTATTTTATATTTGATATTTAAAAAATTCCAGATCAGTTGGGATGATATTAAAACGGCTCTATCTCAAAGCAGATGGGAGTGGATTTTAATAGCGATTTTAACGCAGATAATCGCTATCAGTTTTTCGATTATGCGCTGGAGGGTTTTATTATTAGCTCAAAAACTGAAAGTTCCCTTCGGACATCTGACAAAGACCTATCTTGTCGGGCGTTTTTTGGGGACATTCACCCCGACCGGTGTCGGGTTGGAGGCATACAAAGCTTATGATATCGCACGCTATACCAAAAAGGGAGCGGAATCGGTAACAGTCGTGTTTGTGGAGAAATTCCTTACACTTTTAGCCCTTAGCGTTTTGATGCTTATCACCCTGCCGACGGTAAAGCTAAATACAATGTTTATCGGGGTATTCTTCATATTCTTTTTTGTTATTCTGCTGATATTATTGATTTTGATATTCAAGGCTTCGATTTTAGACAGTATCGCCAAAAGGTTGCCCTTTTATGGGAAAACTTCCGGATATATCGACAAAACCGTGAAATCGTTCGAGAGATTCAAGAATACCAAGGGTGCAATGGGAACTGCAATAGTTTACGGTGTGTTGGTATATCTTTTCCTTTTTTCGACTTATTATGCAAATGGTGTCGCTTTGAGGGTTGGCAGCCCGGAGGAAGGGCAATTATATACCACCGTATTGAACAAGAATATTGAGAGAAATTTAAGCGGGTTGGGGATAGAGTATATTACTCAGGACAAGGATGAAAACAAGGTGGAGATTTTCTTGAGCCTACCGGAATATCATAAATTGTCTTCATTGGGATTGGAACTTTCACCCATTAAATCCGATTATACTCGCAAGGGATTAGGTTTGGGAGATGTTTTATCCGTCGGTCCCTTAACTCAAATCGCAACGATGATCCCTTTATCCATAGCCGGTATCGGCTTAAGGGAAGGAGCTTTCAGCGGTTTATTAAGATCCAAAGGGATATGGGTTGGACAGAGGGTGGTTTTGACGGCAACTATGTGGTATTTCGTTTCGGTCTCGGTGAATATAATCGGTGCGATAATTTTCCTTACTCGGCGCACGGACTATGAAACGAAAATAACCAAAGAGGAGTTCCAGAGGATCACAACTTAATATGAATACGAAGATGGTTCTAAAGTTCAGGGAGAATCTATATGTATGATTTTAATAAAAGATTGAGTTATTTCGGACATATTAAAACAGGGTTGGCTGGAGGTATGTTAGCGGGGATGATAGTCGGGTTTTCGGAAACTTTATCATATCTGCTAACTTTAGCGGACTTAAAGGAAATATGGTTGTTGCCCTATAGCTTAATCCTTTATGGATTATTCTTTGGGTTGGTGGGTGGGGGTTTAGGCATAGGCGGGGCGATTGTGAAGGTTGTTATAAAATGGTCTCCCAAAAGACGGCTGGGATTTATGATTTATACCTTAATTGTTCTGTTTCTATCGTTTTTCAGAATTAGTTTCTATAGGTATTATCAGATTGCTCTCCACGAGAGAGTACCTGCCATAAGCGATTACCTTATCCTATTGGCTATGACGGTGATTGTTATGGTATTTGTGGGGGTCATATTAACGCTTTTGTTTCGAATTAAATTTTTCCGCTCATTGGCGGGACTAGGCGGGATGGTTGCTTGGTTTGTGGGGATATCACTTATAGCGATTGTTATTGCCAAGGCATACGAGAAAAACCCGGAACCTTTAACGACAAAATCCGCTTTAGCCTCCCAAATTCCGGGAGTAAATGTTATCCTGATAATAGTGGACACTTTGAGGTATGATCACCTTTCCGTCAATGGGTCAACCCGAACCAAAACGCCTCATTTTGATAAATTCGCCTCCGAAGCCATAAACTACAAGTGGTGTATAGGTCAATCGAGTTGGACGAAACCCCAAATAGCTACTATCCTTACCGGGATGTATCCCGCATCCCATAGGACCATGTCGAAATCGGATATTCTTCCCGATGCGGTAACTACGGTGGCTGAGGCTTTTGCGCAAAAGGGTTATTATACTATAGGCATTGCGGATAATGTGAATATCGGGGACGCCTTTAATTTTCAGCAGGGATTCGACGAGTTTTACTTTATGAAGCCCGATTACTATTTTCTCGCCACCGAATCCGTATATAGGTTAACATTGTATTCAGCATTAAGGCAATTCCACGATGCTATCGCGGGAAGTAAAATCTGGCCTTGGAATTATTACCAACCAGCCGAGGCAGTAACGGATAAGGCGATATCAAGATTAAAGGATATAAAGGATAAGCGATTCTTTATGATGGTGCATTATATGGACCCACACGATCCGTATTTTGAACACCCTTATAATGGGAAGGGATTTCCCAGAGCCGGGGATGAAAGCCCCCCCGATTCAATGGTTGGGCCTTATCATCGTGCCTATGATCAAGAAGTGGAATACCACGACCGAATGCTCGGGAAGCTGTTGGATTATCTCAAGGAAAACAATATGTTCGACAGCACGATTATAGCGATAACGGCTGACCACGGTGAGGAATTTTTGGAGCATGGCGGCTGGTGGCACGGGTTCACACTTTACGATGAGGGAATTCACATCCCTCTAATGATTAAACCTTTAGCGTCAACCTTCGAACCTCACACCGATACGACTATCGTTCGAAGCATCGATATTTCACCAACTTTAATCAGCTTGGCTGGATTTAAGATACCATCCACTTGGCAGGGTGTAAACCTGTTCACGAGGCAGAATGAACCGAACTTAATCTATTCTGAAGAGGATATCGCCCGCAATGTGATTCATTCCATTAGGACAAGGGAATGGAAATATATTATCACAAATCCTGACAATCCGCGGGGATTACAACCTCAGGAGCTTTATCATATTTCGGTTGACCCCGGGGAAAAGGACAATGTCGTTTCCAAGTATCCGAAAATCGTCAAAGAGATGGAAAAGGAAATTGAACGGATGAAATTAGTCGCTGCGGGGCAGGCGGTCGAGGAACAAAAAACGAATATCGACGAAGCGACCAAGGAGAGACTGAAGGCTTTGGGTTATATAAAATAATCGGTATCACAAATGGCTGAAAAGCCCAAAAAAATATTAATAATCGGGATCGATGGAGGGGATCCCGATTTAATTTTTAATAAATTCAGGAGGAAACTCCCGAATATCAGCAGTCTGTTATCGGATGGCAAAAGCGGTATTTTGTTGTCTACAATTCCATCGGCGACCATACCGGCTTGGAACTCCTTTTATACCGGATTAAATCCCGGGGGACATAATATGTTTGATTTTACCACTCCTCCCGATTATCGATATAGGATTCATTTTGTCAGTTCGTTAAACCGAAATGTCCCCGCTTTTTGGAAACTTGCGGGGGAGCGAGATAAAAAATGCGCCGTTTTGAATTTCCCTTCCTGCTATCCGCCCGAGAGGGTGAACGGCGTTATGATTTCCGGGTTCGATTGTCCGCTCCCTTCGGGAGGCGATAAAAGTTTTCTTAATCCTCCTTATCTCTACGATGAGATTTTGAAACGATTCGGTCCTTATAGGATATCGGGTTTTGATCAAATCAACCTGAAACCGAGCACTATGAGGCAGGCGGGCGAAAGTCTTTTACAAACAGCTGAATACAAGGGAAATGTCGCTGAATGGTTGCTGAAGAAGGATGATTGGGATTTGTTTATGGTCCATTTCGGAGAAGTGGATGCGGCTTCGCATCATTTTTGGCGCTTTTACGATAAGGATTCGCCCCGGAGGTTGGGAAATGAGGAAAATGATTTAACAAATGTTATCCCCAATATTTATGCTAAAATCGATGAGCAGGTCGGGAAATTAATATCGTCGGTTAATAATGATTGGAGTGTCCTTTTGATGTCCGATCATGGTTTTCGGGGAGCTGGCAAATATGTTC
>Ga0256841_1001380_pt1 | contig 21248 bp, 13 predicted proteins | sample 356308metaG_FD_185971 | JGI IMG/M metagenome (GOLD analysis project Ga0256841, IMG submission 185971) | Hydrothermal vent microbial communities from Mid Atlantic Ridge, Atlantic Ocean - 356-308 | ecosystem: Environmental > Aquatic > Marine > Hydrothermal vents | place: Atlantic Ocean: Mid... | reverse complement strand
TGACGCCCAGGAACTGGTGGTTGCGGGCCAGAATCTTGCGCGGCTCCCCGGATGAGTCGTCGAAGACGATGAAATTCTCCAACAGGTCCAGGAAGTTCCGCTTGGAGCAGACGCCTTTGAGCATGGTCTCCATGTCCACCACGCCCGGCTCTTCCTCGGCAAGGCGCTTCCACTCGTGAAAATGCCCCCAACGGCTCGAAATGGAACCGATGCGGGCCTTGTCCCCGTTGCCGAGCATGAGTACGGCGTTGTGATGGAAGAGATGCGGGATCGTGTCCTTGTAGTCCGAGAGATTCTTGTCGAATGCGGTCCGCAGATTCTTGTGGATGTTCTTGCATTCGATAAACAGCAGCGGCAGGCCGTTCACAAAGCCGATGATGTCCGCCCGGCGGCGGTAGAGTTCGCCACGGACCCACAGCTCGCGGACACAGAGAAAGTGGTTGTTCTCCGGTTCTGCGAAATCGAATACGCGCAGCCGATCCCGAACCCGCTCGCCTTTGTCGTTGCGGAAGGTGACCTGCACGCCATCTTTTAGCAGGGCGTACTTTTCGCGGTTCGTGGCCAGCATGGTCTGCGTTGCGACCGTCGCCGTAATCCGGCGCACCGCGTCATCATAGGCAGCCTCGGGCAGGCCGGGATTCAGTTCACAAAGCTTTTGCCGTAAATACCGAGTTAAGACCACTTCACGGTCTGATTGCCGCCCCAGCAGGCTGTCCGGGCCGAAATCCTCGTTGTTGTAGGCATACACCGAGTCCCAGCCGAGTTCCTTTTCCAGGTACTCGGCAGTGGTTTGTTGCACAAGTGTGTCCTCGGTATAAGTACTGCTCACTATTGCTGGCCTCTAACAGTAATAGGTATGCTCACCATATTTGCGACCGGTGTGTAGATATCCACATCCTGTGCAGGGGTGTGGATGGAGACAATGAGAGAATATCTCGTTTTCCGTCCCCACCGATCGAGCCAGGGGCGCTCACGCCACCACCCGATCACCGGATATACACCAACCATATTGCATGTCGCCAGGTCAGCGGCCGTTCCCTGCCATATATCCGAATGGATCGAGCCCTGATCTCTCCCGTTGGAACCAATACGCCAACGTTCACTTCCGCTGCTTGAGTCAGGCTTTTCGCCATCTTCTCTTGCCGCGGCGTTAAGCCTCTGAAGGAATGTGTGGCTATCTTCACCGACATTATTCAAGTCAAAACGCAACGCATGAGATGCATAACGGTACCTGTCTTTCCAGCCGACTTCTCCTGGACCGGGTTCAATGAAATAAGACAAGGTGATCCTTAGGGTAACCTGCGTTTCTCCAAGCGACAGCAAAACATCCTTCGGCCACGGCAACTCATGCAGGTGCATGTCTTTTGTGCGATAGCCACTTGAACCCGTTTTTCTGTCGTATGGCTGGATCTCTTCCTGGGCAATCAATGTCAGACTGTTACGGTAACAGGCCAGGGCACGTTCGAGATCCGGGACTCCGTATCCGCAGATGCGCAGCAGGCGGGCATAATCGGTTTTATTGTTCGATTGCAAAAATTGCTGCTTTATGGCATCCGTCCACTTTGCCGAGTGTACCAGCAGCCCACGAATTGTCTCAGGCCAGGCCTCTGGATATGTTGCCTGAATTTGAGCTGCCATCCACGCCGCCTGGGCGGTAGCGGCACTGGTGGCATTGATAAAGTCAAACTGCCTTTTGGTGGGTTCATGTCCTGTGGATAAAATGGCCAGGTCATCATGTTCGGAGATAAAGCCATCAGGTGCACGTCCTACATTGCCACCCTCCAGGACGATATCCGGCTTGACAGGCCATTTCCGGCCTTCCCACGTCAGGGATGTGGAGCTGAACGGAGATAAACCTCCGGCCGGAGCCACCGGGTCATACGCTTCCAGATCGGGATCGGTCAACCTCGCTTTGTTGGTAAATGCTCCAACAGTCAAGGCATTCCAGGACTGGCCGGGATCGTGAATTGAGTTTGTCAGATTGCTGTCGGGATAATTGCTCCATTCTTCCTTACCCTCTATATTACCGGCAGCAACAATGAACAACCGTTTTTGATCATCGTCGTAGCCGGATGTCAGTTGATCTATGGCCGCAGACCATGAGGACGGCCGTCCCCGGTCCCGTCCATCCGTCGAAGTAACAGCCATACAGCCAATGTGGCTTCGATTTGGCTTTTGTATCCCTGCCCTGCTGATCCCCTGGATGGTAATATCGCCATACAGTTCTGGATCGTTGGCCCCTTGTGGCGGGAGTATCTTGACAGATTCCAGACAGTGATAGATTTCTATTGTACTGTTGCTTTCCAAGGCCTCCTGCAGATCCCCATAACCGGCGACACCACACATCAATGTTCCATGTCCGTGATGATCCGTTTTTTTCCACTTTGGATCGACCGCATGACAATCACTGTCTTTGAGGATTGGTTCCAACAGCATATGACCGTTGTTGCCCCCGGTATCCAAAATGGTTACAGCCACAACAGGATCTTCAGACACTGACAGCCGAGATCGTAAATCTCTTACCCATTCGGTCTGCTCTTTGTTGTTGAGCCCAAGGAAGAACCGGGCCGTCTCCTTGGCTCGCCTGAATTCCGCGATATCAGGGCTGGATTCAATGAGCTCCGCCAATTGGCCTCGATTGGCTTTTACCAGGACCACTGTCCGTTCCGGAAAACGCAGCGCCCTGTCCTGAAGGTCAATGCCAAGTTGCGCCGCAATATCCCGAAAGGACCGTTCCGTATTGTCTGCATCTCCCCGAAGCCAGATTTCGCACCAGATCGCGTTATCATCCGGCAGCAATTCCGGCTCGTCCTGCCAGAAAGATTCCAGTACCGCCAGGCGCACATCCTCGATACTGTTGACCAGTTTTTCGTTTTTCGGTTTTCCGGCCTTGGTTTCTTCTTCTGCATACTTGCGGACTTTTTCAAGAAAAAGGCGTTCCTTCCCTGCCGGTATGTAAACCGTGGCCCGGGTTACCGTATGCTCCAGATCATCCTGCGCCGGAACGGTGCGGATATTCAAAAGACGGATGCCTGCCCGCCTGTCTTCCAGGCTTTTGGTGACCAGATCGTGATCTGGGGCACTTTCAAATTCCAGGTAAACGCCTTGCCGGACAGGCAATGATACGGCGGTTCGCTGGTCTGCGGTCTGCCTTGCAGCCTGCCAGGCGGCGTCCAGTTGCCGCTTGAGTTTTGCGCTGTGACTGGCGCGGGGACGTGGTGGGATGCGGAACTCCGCGCCCCGGGTGGGTGGGCTGGTATATTCAGACGCCTCGCCGGAGTGATCCAGGAAAATATGCCTGTAGCCATCCGTCATGGTCGTTTACCTCTGCTCTTTGGCATAGGCCAGACGCCGCTCGCGCAGCATCTTTTTCAGAAGCGTTGCCGTCACTGTTTTCCGGTCCGCCAGAATAGCCTCCTTGATGGCATCGTCGCAGGCCTGGGTGATCTCGGCATGGCTGAGAGTATCAGCCTCCATGACCGCTGTTTTCAGCGAGAGCTTTTTCCCGCGGAAGCCGCCGAGCCGGTTTTCCATGAGCTGTCTGCGCTCTTCAGGATTGGGAGGATGATAGTAGAGCACATCGTCAAAGCGCCGGAAAAGCGCCTGGTCCAGAATGCGGGGGCTGTTGGTCGCCGCCACGATCAGGCTGTCCGATTTGTCCTGTTCAATGAACTGCAGGAACGAGTTGAGAACCCGCCGCATCTCGCCCACATCATTGTCCCGTCCGCGCTCCGCTCCAATGGCATCGAACTCGTCGAACAGATACACGCCGCGCCGCTCCCGGATCACGTCGAAAATTTGACGCAGCTTTGCGCTGGTTTCACCCATGAACTTGGTCACCAGCTTATCCATGAGAATGGTGTGAAGCGGCAGGTGCAGTTCGCCCGCCAGGACAGCGGCGGTCATGGTCTTGCCCGTGCCGGGGGGGCCTGCCAGCAATGCTTTGCGCCGGTTGCCCAAACCGTGTTTCTTGAGTTTTTCCTGCTGGCGGTATTCCCGCAGAATGCGCTTGATGCGGTTTCGCATCTCATCGGATACGATCAGATCCGCAAGCCGCTCCCTGGGTTCCGCCGAAATAACCAGGTCATCCAGCTCGCGATTGAATCGAATAACCCGCACAGGCGCGGACTTGGCCTGGTCCACCAGGGCGCGTATTTCATGGGCCAGGGTGCTGTGCCCCTGCTTTGCTTCATGGGCGGCCAGTTGCAGGGCAATGGTTGCAAAGCGCTCCCGGTCATCGGCAAAATGGGACCGGATCAGTGATTTCAGTTGTTCAGCGGTGGCCATGACCGCCTCCGTTTTTTTGTTTTGTATTCATACCGCAATCTCTCCGTTCATGAGACGGGGGAGGAGGAGGTCGCGGGCTTTGATCAGTTTTTCAGTTGCACGATGAAGATTCTCTATCTGTGAATCGATGGGGCCTACATATTCCATGAACATCTTTACAACTGAATCCGATGGTTGCGGCAACTCCACGCTATGAAGGTCCTTTTTCGTAATCGCCGCGAATATGGCGCCACCGCCTATCATGTCTTCCTTGAAAAAATGGCTCTTTAGTGCATAGAAAAGAAAATTTTGCTGTCCGAACCTCGACCTTATCGCTGCAAGGCCTCGCCCGATCACGATTTTGTCCGTCGTGATATTGATTCTTCCAACTGGTGCTCGCACACTGAACAGTATATCGCCCGGTTCCGCAATACGGTTTTGTACGGTGCAATAAGTCTTGTGTGACGGAAACCTTACGCCGAAGTTTGTCACGCCCTGATGAAACGGGAGGCCGATTCCATTTTCATTATAATAGATTGATTTTGGGCTTTGCCCCATTGTTATTTCTGCGATTCCTCCCAGCGGTTTCTTCTCCCACCCCACCGGCACGCCGTCGGTGATCTTGACGTGTTCGTGGCCGGGGAAGCGGAGGTGGACGAACCATTCCTTGTAGAGCAGCCGCGCCGATTGCTCCAGCAACTGAATCCGGCGGCGGTTGTTTTCGATGAGGTCGTCGTAGGCGGATAAGACCTCGACGATGCGAGTCTGTGTCGCACGTTCGGGGAGGGGAAGACGAAATGCCGAGAGCACCTTGGCATTCGCATTTGGCTGGGCGGCGCCGCCAACACGAGACAGTACGAATTTCTTGTAGACAGCAGATTCGACAATGCGGCCGACGTATTCCGGATCAGCGCGCTCCGGGTCAATGCGGATGCGCACGAGGTAGGAAGCAAAAACAGCTTCGGGGTTATCCCGAATCAACTTCGCATAGCCGACGGTCGCTCCTGTGCGAGCGATAACGATATCTCCAGGCGCAAGTGAGAAACGATCTTTGTCTTTCTCAGCGATCTCGCAGTATGGGACGGAGTCCCAGTCGATTTGAGATGGCACGATGTCGGTTATGCGTAGGAAGTGCGGGCCAACAGGTCTATCGGATGCGGACGCGGTGTACCCATACCGCACAGACTCCGCGATCTCAACCAAGCTTTTCACCGGCATAGACCTCATACCCCCAGCTCCTCGAAGTTCTTCTTGATCGTCGCCGCCAGCTTCATTCCCCCTCCTCACTTCCGGCCAACTCCGCTTCGATCTCTTCTATGCTCGGCAGGCTGCCTTTCAGGTCGTCGGGGAGGGTTTCGGTGAGCCGGGTTTCCCAGTCCGCCACGCCGATGGGTTTGGCAAACCCCCGCAGGGCGTATTCGGCCACGATCCTGTTTTTGCCCTTGCACAGCAGCAGGCCGATGGCGGGTTTGTCGTCCGGGTGGCGCATCAGGTCATCCACAGCGGAAAGATAGAGGTTCAACTGCCCCACGAAGGCGGGATCAAACGGCACGGCCTTGAGTTCCACCACCACGAAACAGCGCAGTTTCAGGTGGTAGAAGAGCAGGTCGATGTAAAAATCCCGGTCTCCGACTTCGAGCAGCACCTGTCTGCCCACAAAGGCGAAGCCGGCCCCAAGTTCCAGCAGGAATTTCTGAATGTGATCAACCAGGGCCTGTTCAACCTCCCGCTCCCGGCGTGTGTCAGCAGTGCCGAGAAAGTCGAACAGGTAAGGATCTTTGAACACCTGGGCCGCCATGTCGGAATCTGACGGAGGCAGGACAAGCTCAAAATTGTTGATCGCCTTGCCTTCGCGCTTGTGGAGGCCGGATTCAATCTGCATCACCAGGATATTGCGGCTCCAGCCGTTTTCAGCGGCTTTGGCGGCGTACCACAGGCGCGTTTCCGGATCACTGCATTTTTCGAGCAGCGCCAGATTGTGGTACCAGGTGATTTGTGCAAGCGCCTCTTGCACTATTTTCCTGTCCGGCCACGCCTGGGCGAACTTACGCATGTACTTGAGGTTGCGTGGAGACAGCCCGTTCATGTCGGGAAATGTCACCTTGAGGTCGTGCGACAGTCTGTCGATGATCTTTGCGCCCCAACCCTCCCTTGCCTGACGGTCCAGGATGGTCTTGCCGATGTCCCAGTACAGCAACACCATCGCCGCGTTGGCCGCCATGACCACCCGCAGCCGTTCTGAACGGATACGCTCTTTGATTTCAGTCAGAAGCGTCCCATAACCGTCCGGCAGCTCCCCCTTTCCCGGAGGAACCGGCATCGCCGCCCCTTCGCGCGCCCGTCCCCTGAACTTCCGCGGTTCGTCGTTCCGGGCGGAAGATGGTTGCCTTCTCTTTTTCATATCCCCAGTTCCTCGAAGTTCTTTTTGATTTTCGCGGCCAGCTTCACCGCCTCCGCGTTCAGGTCTTCGAGTTCCACGTGGATCTCCCGCAGGGCTTCCTCAAAGTCAAAATCCTCGTCCTCTTCTTCGGGGGCAACTCCAACATAGCGTCCTGGCGTGAGTGACCAGTCGTTGGCTTCGATCTCGGCGCGGTTTACCAGCTTGACCAGCCCTTCCACGTCGCGGAGTTTGGCATCAGGGAACCGCTCGGTCAGCCAGCGGGCCTGACGGTGGAAGTAACGGACCTGTTTGAGCTGGGCGACGGCCACTTGCCGGGCGTTGTCGGCGGCTTTCATTTGCTTTCGCATTTCCCCCCATCCGCTCTTACCCCCTCTCCCAGTGGGAGAGGGCTGGGGTGAGGGTGCTTGCTGAAGCGTCTCAAAGAGACGCGAAGCAAGCTTGTAGAGCAGGTCCGCCTGTTTGATCAGGTCGCGGCTGGCCTCGGCAAGCGGGGCGATCCGTTCGACGGCTTTTTTAAGTGCGCCGTTGGTGGTTTTCTGCTTCTTCCAGGCGGCTTGTTCCTTGTCCACACCCTTCTGGAATCGCTCGATGTCCGCGGGAAAGGTTCCAAGCGCCTCGTCCAGTTCGCGCAGAACCTCGGCCTGCGGGGCATCTTTGCCCAGGGTCTTGAGGAACGGTTGAAGTGCGTCCCGGAGCGCCCGCAAAGCGGCCACGAATGACGGAAGCGGCTTGATTCCGTTGCCGTCTTCATCTTTGCTTTCAAAACACGCAGCCCCCTCATCGAGCATTTGGAGGCAGTATCCGGCCACGAGATCAAGGAAGCGGTCCGTCTGGCCGCGATAGAGCCAGACAATAGCAAGGATGTTTAGTTGCTGTTCCGGGCTGAAGTCGTAAATCTTGCGCGTAACCTTGCGGTAGATGTTCCGGCCATCAAGCATGAGTACTTTGTCGCGCAGTTTCTCCGGCTTGGCCCGGTTCAGGAACCACAGCTCACAGGGAACCGTTCGCGTGTAGAAAAAGTTCGAGCGGATGGCGACCATGATATCCACATCGCCTGTCTCGACGAGCTTCTGCCGGACCTTGGCCTCATCCCGCCCCGCGCTGGAGGCCTGCGAGGACATGACGAAGCCGGCGCGGCCTTTTTCACCCAGATAGCTGTAAAAGTAACTGATCCAGATGTAGTTGCCGTTGGTGACCTTGCCCTTCTTGTTGACGCCCGGCAGGCCGAAGGGCAGGCGCGGGTCGTTCTTGACCTTGTCCGCGTCGATCTCATCCACGTTGAATGGAGGATTGGCCATCACAAAATCGGACTTACCGAGCAGTTCGTGGGGGTCTTCGTAATAGGTGATGGCTTTCTGGATGTCGCCTTCGAGGCCGTGTACGGCGAGGTTCATCTTCGCCAGCCGGATCGTCGTGGCGTTCTTCTCAAGTCCACGAAACGTGAGCTTGTCCGACGGGTTCTGGTGCAGACGTTCAACGAAGCGCGCGCTCTGTACGAACATGCCGCCCGAGCCGCAGGCCGGGTCCAGAACTGTGCCGCGTTCGGGCTCAATAATGTTGGCGATGAGCGATACCAGCGAGACGGGCGTGAAGAACTCGCCGCCGTCGTGCGCTTTCTGATCCGCGAACTGGGTCAGGAAGTATTCGTAGATGCGGCCGAAGACGTCGCCGGAGACTTTCTTGAGTTCATCGGGGTTAAGCGTCCGTAGAAGTTGGCCTAGGACATCGTTGTCCAGTTCCTGGTATTCGCTCTTGGGCAGGACGCCGCGCAGGTTTTCGTAATCCGCCTCAATCGATTCCATGGCGGTGATAATGGCCTTGGCTCGGTCCTCGCTGTCCGGCAACGAAACGAGGTAATCGAACTGCGCCTTGGGCCGAAGGAAGATTGAGCTTTTCTGCGAGAAGTCCTCTTTGGTCAAGGCCCGTGTCTTGCCGCCACGCTTGGGAAGGTTCGCTTCGATGTCGTCCTTGACGGCAAGGAATCGGCTGTAGGCATGGCGCAGGAAGATCAAACCCATCACAGGCAGAAAGTACTCGTTGCTGGCGTAGTTGGAGTTCGCCCGCAACGTGTCCGCTGCTCCCCAAAGGCGTTTCTCGATTTCTTCAAGGTGTTCTAGTTGGACCATCAAAACTCTCCTATTCAACCGATCCAATCTCTGACTTGGTCTTGGCTGCCTATCCATCCTCTTCCTATGCGCCGTCTTTATAAGCCGGGCGATCCCCTTTGGAGAGCTTGAAAGGAAACAGACAAACAATTTTTTGCATGGAAAAGCCCTTGTTGTTTTTCCAGTGATAACAATTAAGGGAGGATATGTTGATGTCACCACATCGTTATTCAGTAGTCATTTCAACCCTTTTTGCACCCTGTTGGCGAAATACTAATAAACACCAACGCAAACGGCCCATTTCTTAAATGGACAGGTAAAGGCGAAACAAGATAAAAGAGAGCTTCTCTTTCTTCCGATTTAGTGAGAACGGTTAGTAATTTCCATCGGTGACCCTGTTCAAATCCTGCCAGGAAGAACTCTCCTAGTATGGCGCTAGGAGCACAATAATACATCCAAGGAGAACGATATATTCTGGGATGAAGGTCAACTTAGGAGAGCGTTGGAAGACCATCGTTTCATGGGGGTCAAATTGAACTGGGAAGAAGCTGTCGGCTTGGTGTCAAACCAATTTTTTTATCAATTGAGTTTATCTTTTGTAGTCAAATAGAAGATTTCGGAAGGCAAAGTCTTCAAGGTACATAGAACCCCGGTATTCGAAGAGAATGAAGAACACAAGCAGGATTGGGTTTGCACCCATTTGCTTTCGAAATCACAAGGTTTAGAAAAGGCCAACCTTGGAAAGTTGGGTAGAAAGAAAGGATAGGGTGGCAAAGGAAAAACTGGCTCCCCGAGTAAGACTCGAACTTACAACCCTCCGGTTAACAGCCGGATGCTCTACCATTGAGCTATCGGGGAATCGGTTTGTGGGCCGGAGACTGTAGCAAGGATCGGGTTTTGGTCAAGGGGATCTTGAGAAGGAAAATCTGGGGGAGGAGGAAGGGGGGCTTGGGGTTATTGGGATTCGAGGGCTTGGAGGCCGGGTAGGGTTTTGCCTTCGAGGAGTTCGAGGGAGGCGCCGCCGCCGGTGGAGATGTGGGAGATGTTGGCTTGGAGGCCTAGGAGTTCGAGGGCGGCTACGGAGTCGCCGCCGCCGACGACGCTGTAGGCGGTGGAGCTTGCGACGGCTTTGGCGAGGGCTTCGGTGCCGCGACGGAATTCGGGCCATTCGAAGACGCCCATGGGGCCGTTCCAGAGGATGGTTTTGGCGTCGCTGAGGGCTTCTTGGTAGATGGCTCGGGTGCGGGGGCCGATGTCGAGGCCCATGCGGCCGCGGGGGATGTCGGGGCCGGTGATTTCGTAGGGGCTGTGGGCGTCGAAGTGGACGGCGGCGAGGTGGTCGACGGGGAGGAGGAGTTGTTTGCCGAGGTTTTCGGCGCTCTGGAGGAGGAGTTTGGCGCTGGGGATGAGGTCTTCTTCGATGCGGCTGTTGCCGACTTCGATGCCCTTCGCGGCGAGGAAGGTGTAGGCCATGGCGCCGCCGATGAGGAGGCGGTCGACGCGGGGGAGGAGGTTGGTGAGGACGGGGAGTTTGTCGCTGACTTTGGCGCCGCCGAGGATGGCGATGTAGGGATGGTCGGGGTCGTGGAGGATCTTTTGGAAGGCTTGGATTTCGGATTCGAGGAGGAAGCCGGGGGCGGAGGGGAGATAGCGGGGGACGAGGGCGACGCTGGCGTGGGCGCGGTGGCAGGTGCCGAAGGCGTCATTGACATAGACCTCGCCGAGGGAGGCGAGGGCGCGGGCGAAGGCGGGGTCGCCTGCGGTCTCTTCCCTGTGAAAACGGAGGTTTTCGAGGAGGAGGATGTGGCCGGGGAGGAGGCTTTGGGTGAGGGCCTCGACTTCTTCGCCGACGCAGTCGGGGGCGCAGACGACTTCCCAGCCGGTGAGTTCGGCGAGCCGTTGGCCGACGGGTCCCATGCGGAGGGAGGGCACGGCCATCCCCTTGGGACGCCCGAGGTGGGACATGAGGATGATGCGCGCGTCCTGCTCCCGCAGATAGTTCAGGGTAGGAAGGGCGGCCTTGATCCTGGCGTCGGAACTGACCTTGCCCCTCTCGTCCAAGGGGACATTGAAGTCCACTCGGACGAGGACGCGTTTTTCATGAACATCGAGATCTTTCAGGTGTCGCATGGTACGACCTCTCTCGTTTGGGGTTTTCTAAAGAACCGTTACCAGGCCTACTGACCCAGTTCGTGGGCTTTTTGGATCAGGTCGACAACGCGGTTGCTGTAGCCCCATTCGTTGTCATACCAACTGACGCACTTGACCATGTTGCCGCCGGTCACCATGGTCGAAAGAGAGTCGACGACGGAGCTGTGGGGATCATGGATGATGTCGGAGCTGACGATGGGATCGACTTGGTAGGCCAAGATCCCTTTCATCGGTCCCTCGGCGGCTGCCTTGAGGGCGGTGTTGACTTCTTCGACACTTACGTTTTTGCCCAGTTCGGCGACGAGGTCCACGACGGAACCGTCGGGAACGGGAACGCGCATGGCCATTCCGTCAAGCTTGCCGTCCAGCTCGGGGAGGACCTTGCCGACGGCGCGGGCGGCGCCCGTGGATGTGGGGATGATGTTCGCGGCGCCGGCGCGGGCGCGACGAAGATCACTGTGGATCATGTCGGCGATCCGTTGGTCGTTGGTGTAGGCGTGGACGGTCGTAACCAGGCCTTTGACGATGCCGAAGCTGTCATGGAGGACCTTGGCCAGGGGGGCGAGGCAGTTGGTCGTGCAGGAGGCGTTGCTGATGATTTTGTCGCTGGGTTTGAGAGAAGCGTCATTGACGCCGAGCACAATCATGTTGTCGATCTCGCCCTTGGGGGGGACCGTCAGGAGGACCTTGGGGGCTCCGGCTTCGAGGTGCTTCGCACAGGAGGCCCGGTCGCGGAAAATGCCGGTGCTTTCGACCACAAAATCGACGCCGCGCTCGCCCCAGGGGAGCTGGGCAGGATCGCGCTCGGCAAGAACCGAGATCTCGCGGCCGCCTACGGTGAGCTTGCCTTCACCTGCTTCGACACTGCCGGGAAAGCGCCCGTGCACTGTGTCGTATTTGAGGAGATAGGCAAGGGAAGCCGCGGGAGCGAGGTCGTTGATCGCAACGACTTCGATGTCGGCCCGCTCCTCCATGACCCGAAAGACCATCCGGCCGATCCGACCGAAACCATTGATACCTACTTTGATCGCCATGTTTCTCTTCTCCGCAGGGGGCTTCCCTGCTCGGTTTGCTGGAGTCAATTGCCCGAAGGCGGGCTAGACTTAGGTTCGTGAATCAGGCCAAAAACAATAGCGGGAGGCGGGGCGTTTCTCCAGGGCAAGAGACAAGATCGGGGATGGATCTGCTCGTCAAAAGCCTCATCCACAGCCTGGAACCCCACGGCTCCCTTTTTCGGAGAAGGACAACCTTGCTCCTGGGGTTTTCGGGGGGACCGGATTCGCTGGCCCTGGCCTGCGCCCTCAAGGCCGCCTTGAGGCTGGGGAAGCCGGGGACTGCGGCCCCCTTGCTGGCCCTCCACGTGGACCACGGCTGGGGCGAGGCCTCAACCCGCATGGCCCGAGAGGCCCGGGGGCTGGCCCAAAGAATGGGTGTCCCTTTTGTCCTGCGGCGGGTGGAGGGGGGGCGGGGGGAGACGGGGGCGCGGGAGGCGCGCTATGAGGTTTTCGGTCAGGTGGCGCGGGAGGAGGGGGCGGGCGCGCTCTTTTTGGCCCACCACCAGGACGATGATCTCGAGACGCTCCTGCACCGCATGCTCCGGGGGACGGGTCCCTTGGGGCTGGCAGGGATTCCAGCCCAAAGAGAGCTGAAAGCCGCCCCCGGCTGCCGCATCCTGAGGCCCTTTTTGTCCTTCTCCAAACGCAGCCTCCTTGAGGCCCTCGATGGCCTTGGCCTGGATCCCGTCACAGATCCCAGCAACGCCTCCCAGGACCTCTCCATCCGCCATCGGATTCGGCACCGCCTCCTCCCCCAACTCGAAGCCCGCGGCGACCTCCCTCGCCTCGAAGCTCTGCTCGACGAGGCCGCAGGACTCCGCCAAGCCGTCGAGGCCGAAGTCCAATGCGCCCTAAAGGCCGTAGATCCCCTCCCCCCCATCCGCATCCCCCTCAGCCTCCTTCGGGAGCTGAGCCCTTGGGGCCGCGAAGAACTCCTCATCCGCCTTCTCCCTCGCCTCGGCCGCAAGCACCGCCGCCCGGAACGCAAACACCTCCGCTTTTTGGACCGCCTTCTCCAACCGAGCTGCCCCAGCGGCCGACGAATGGAGTCCTTAGGATACTGGATTCTCGAACGTCGAAAGGACATGCTTGTATTGAGGCCCGCTCCCGGCCCAAGGGGAATCAAATGAACCAGGCTTGCCAAGATTCAAAACAGGCCGGAAGGCAACTCAAAGAACGGACACGAAACACAGGATGGGTCTCGAAACAGAAATGAACCCGCAGGACATTCGGAACAACCTCGAGAGAGTCTTGACCCGGATCGCCCATGCCTGCGAACAAACAGGCAGGGATCCCGAAGAGGTCCAAGTCGTCGCGGTCAGCAAATACCTGACGACCCAGGGCACGAGGGCCTTGGTCCAAGGCCTCGCCTCCCTTTCCCTCCCCATCCTTCTGGGCGAAAATCGTGTCCAAGCCCTCCTCGCCAAGGCGGGTGAACTCCTGGAGATGGAACCCAAGATCCATTGGGAACTCATCGGGAGCCTCCAACGCAACAAGGCCCGAGGCGCCGTCCGGGTCATCCATAGGATCCAGTCCGTCGACCGCCTCCCCCTGCTCGAGCATCTCCAGCGCCTCTGCGAAGAAGAGGACCGAAGGCTCCCCTGCCTCCTCCAAGTGCAGCTCACTGGGGAAGGGACCAAGCACGGCTTCGAAGAAGCCGAACTCCCCGCGGCCCTCGAGGCCATGGCCTCCATGGAGCGCCTTAGCCTCGAAGGATTCATGACCATGGCCCCCCGGGGGACGGATCACGAGAGTGCGCGGCCTTACTTTGCCAAGCTTCGCGAACTCCGCGATCGGCTCGCCCCCAAGCTGCCCGTCCTCTCCATGGGAATGAGCGCGGACTATCTGGGCGCTGTCAAAGAGGGAGCAACCTGCCTCCGCCTCGGCTCGATCTTGATCCAAGAAGAGAACCCTCATGGCTGACCTCCTCCTCCCCAACGGAACCAAGCTTCCCCTTCGAGGCCCCCTCACGATCGGAAGCGCGGGCGACGCCGACCTCAAGCTCGAGCTCCCCGGGGTCGACTCCTACCACTGCGCCATCAGGCCCCTCAAAGGCGGCGGCTTCGGCATCAAGGACCTAGGAAGCGAAGGCGGGACCTTTGTGGACGGCCGCAGGATCCAGGCCCTCAGGCTGCGACCCGGTGCAAGCATCCAGATCGGCGGGGCCGAACTCGTCTTCCAGGATGGGAGCGAAGAAGAGCGCCCCTCCCAAGCTTCGGCCGCATCTTCTGCCTCCTCCACAGGCTCATCCTCCGGTGCCTCTTCCAAGGCAAACCAAGAGCAAACATCCAAGCCCAAAAGCAGGGCCAAGCGGGACAGAGCCAAGCGGGACAAGGCCGACCTCCCCCCCGGGACCGAACTGGCCGGCTACAGGATCCTGGCCGTCTGCGGCCATGGCGGCATGGGGACCGTCTATCGAGCTCTCCAAGTCTCCCTGGGCCGCGAAGTCGCCCTCAAGGTCCTCCGCCGGGACCTCTGCGAGGATCCCGACTTCGTCGACCGCTTTCTCTCCGAAGCCCGCGCCGCCGCCCGCTTCAACCACCCCAACGTCGTTTCCGTCTTCGACGTGGGGATCGACAAAGGCCGCCCCTTCTACTCCATGGAGTTGCTCGATCACGGAAGCCTCGAAGACGTCCTCAAACAAAAGGGGAAGCTCGAAGTCGATGAGGCCATCCGGGCGATCCGCGACGCCACCCGCGGGTTGGTCTACGCAGAACAACTCGGCCTCGTGCATCGCGACCTCAAGCCCGAAAACCTGATGCGCACCCAGGACGGGCGCAGCAAGATCTGCGACTTGGGCCTCGCCGGAAATCCCGAAGACGTCCTCGCAGGCAAGGTCGCGGGCACCCCCCACTTCATGAGTCCCGAGCAGATCCGCCGGGAACCCCTGGACCACCGCAGCGACCTCTATTCGCTTGGGGTGACCTTTTATCGGCTTCTGACCGGTAAGACACCCTTCTCCGGAAAAACGGTCAAAGAAATCCTGAAGGCCCACCTCGAAGCCAGCCCTCCCAGCGTCCGCGCCCTTTGCCCCGAGGCCCCCGAGGAGTTGGACGAGGTCCTCCGAAAACTCCTGGCCAAGAAACCCGAAGAACGCTTCCAGAGCGCCTCCGAGCTTCTGGAAACCTTGGACCAGTTCTCCAAGGACAAGACTCGCTCCAAGGGCCTTCTCATCCTCATGGGCATCCTGGTCCTGGGATTGGTCGGAGGGATCGCCTACCTCCTCACCCGCGAACCCGAGGTGCGGATCAAGACCATCCAAAAAAAGGACCCCAAGGCCGCCGCTCTCGAAAAGAAGAACTTCGAGCTTGAAGCCCTCAACGCCTGGCACCAGATCCCCAAGGATCTCAGCGAAGAGCAGCGTATCCAAAAGCTCAAGGCCCTAATCCACACGTACAAGGGAACCCCGACAGCCCGGCGTGCAGAGCAGGAGATCCCAAAGCTCCAACAAAGGATCCTGGAAAAGCAAAGGCGGCTCCAAGAAGAAAAGCAAAAACAAGCTCGCCTGCTCGAAGGGTTTCAAACTGAGCCCCAAAAACTTCTGACCCAAGGCTCCTATCGGAAAGCCATGGAACGAGCACTTCTCCTCTCCCAACAGATCAAGAACGCATCCAAAACTTCGGCAGCTCTCGAACAGTTGCGGAGCAAGGTCCGCGCAGCATGGAAAGCCGATATCGACAAAACACTGATGGGACTGCAAGAAGAAGCCAAGAAGGCAAACCTCCTTCAGCTCAAGGCCCTCAGCGACAAAGCCCGCGCCCTCCAACAAGAGCTTCTCCGCCCGATTCCCGGGATCCAGGGGGGCGCCGACCTGGGTCAAGGCTTCGCAGCCTTCCGGAAATTCCTGCGCGAGCGCAGCAAAAAACAGGCAGCCCTCCACCTTTTGGAACTGCGCAAACAGAGGGACAGGCTCCTCTTCGGAGAGGGCGGAGTCCTCCAGGCCTTGAAAGAAGGCAAGCTCCCCCAAGCCGAGGCCCTCCTCTCGGCCCCCGAACAAAAGGAACTCGCCCCTCTTCTTGCCCCCGTGACTCCCCTTCTCGGCTTGGCCCAAAAGGGGCAGATAGACTATGTGCGTAAGGCGACCTCCCTTTTGTTGGAGACCCGTTCCTGGCTCCAAAAACGAAAGGCCGGAGACCTAAAGCCCCCTTTCACGATTTCCCTCCTCCCTCTCCTTCCTCCAAAGATCCGTGAAGTGCCCGAGTACAGAAACCTCGAACTTGGCATGGAGAGACTGCGGACCATGCTCTATGCGATGCAACAGGGGGGAGAAACAATCGCTGCAAAAGTCGCCAAGGAAATTGCAAAGTATGACCACAAAGACATTCTCGGACTCGCCTTGGGTTTGCAATAAAACGAAACCTGCGAATTCCTCGACGAAGTCGGGATCCATCGGCTATCGTAGCGGTCCCGGCAGGGGGGAGTTTGGTATGAGGTGCATGGAGAACGGACAGTGAAGATTCCCAAAGAGATGCATGCCTGGCAGGACCAAATCAAGGTCGCCTCCCAGATCCTTTTTGATCGGATAGGTCGCCGCCCCAAGGTCGCCATGTTTCTCGGAACCGGGCACGGAGAGATCGCCGGACGCCTCGAAAACAAGGAGGTCGTCCTCCTCCAGGAATACCCCGAATTCCCCGAAGACCTCGGGGATAAGAGCCTTGTCTTCGGGACCCTCTCGGGGATGGATGTCGTCGTTGGAGAAGCCCCCCTTGCTCCCTATCTCGGCGTCACGGGGATGGCCCTTTCCTTTCCTGTCCGGGTCTGCCGCGAAATGGGCGCCGAGATCCTTGTCCTCACCGCTGGGGCTGCCAGCTTTAAACCAGGAAGCAAGAGGGGAGACCTCGGGGTCGTCGAGGACCACCTCAACTTCACCAACCTGAATCCTCTTGTCGGCAAGCAGAATCCCCTCCTGGGCCCCCGCTTTCCCGACATGACCTGGCCCTACGATCCCAAGCTCCTGGAGGAGTCCCAATCCCTTGCAGAGCGCATCGGGTTTGAACTGCACGAGGGAGTCTTCGCCGCCATCCAGGGGCCGAGTCTCCCCACCCGCGCGGAATACCGTTTCCTTCGACAATCGGGAGCGGACTTTGTCGGGATGTCCACTGTGCCCGAGGTCATCGCTGCGGTTCACGCCGGTCTCAGGGTGCTCGCCTTGGTAGGAATCACCCAAGTCATCGACCCCAAAAAACCTCGCCCCACCGACCTTGAGGAAATGGTCGACGCAGCGGACCTCGCAGCCCCCCGCATGGCCATCCTCCTCACGAACCTGATTGAAAAAATCGCGGAGAACGAAAAGGGTCCCGCCCCTCTCCGCGTTGCCGAAGGTCCTTCGGACGCCTCCGAGAACTGAGAATCCGAGAACTGAGAAAATGGGTGACACCAAACCTCGCCTGGCCGCTTTCATCTCGGGAAGCGGGCGAAGCCTCCAAAACCTTGCCGAAGCCTGCGCTCGCGGCGAACCCAGAGCGGAAATCGTTCTCGTCGTCTCATCCCGCCCCGGGGTCTTCGGCTTGACCCGGGCAAAAAACTTGGGCATTCCCTCCCAGGTCCTTCGCAAAAAAGACTTCCCCGATCTAAGAAGCTACTCCGAAGCTCACTTCGATCTCTGCAGGAAACAGGGAGTTGACTATGTTTGTCTCCTGGGTTTCCTTCAGCTCTTACAGATCCCCGAAGATTTTAGGGACAGGGTCCTCAACATCCACCCGGCCCTTCTCCCTGCTTACGGAGGCAAGGGAATGTACGGGCATCATGTCCATGAAGCCGTTTTGGCTGCGCGTGAATCGGAGAGCGGCTGCACGGTGCATTTTTGCGATGACCAATACGATCACGGGCGGATCATCCACCAGCGCCGCTGCCCGGTTCTCCCGGGGGATAACCCGGACAGTCTCGCCGCCCGGGTCTTCGAAGAAGAAAAGTTGGCTTTTCCCGAAGCCCTTTCCAAGTTGTTGGAAAAGGATCAACCGGGCTAGGTCCGGAACCGGCTCACAAGACTGTTGAGAGTCTCCGCCCTCTGGGTCAAGCGAGCAGCTGCGGAGAGGACTTCCTTAGCGCCCTCCTTGGAGAGTTCTGCGCCTTCATTCATTCCCTCCACGTGGTTGGAAATCTCATTCACAGTTGCACTCTGCTCTTCTGCTGCCGCAGCAATTGTTTCGATCTTAGAGGCGACCTCGTCGGTGCTCCCCACAATCCCTCGGAGAGCCTGCTCGGCATCCACCGCCTGCTGCACCCCCGTTTCCACTACTTGAGTCCCGGTTTGCATTTTGTTGACCACACTTTCGGTTTCTTTTTGCATGGTCTGGATCGCATTGGCGATCTCGGTCGTAGCATCCGTGGTGCGTTCTGCAAGTTGCCTCACCTCGTCTGCAACAACAGCAAAGCCCCGGCCATGCTCACCTGCTCGGGCAGCTTCGATCGTGGCATTCAAAGCCAAAAGATTTGTTTGCTCGGCGATATCATTGATCACTTCGATGACCTTGCCGATTTTCTGGCTGTGATCCCCCAAGCGTTCCACAGCCTGAGAGCTATCCACCACCGTGTCCCGGATGGTATGCATGCCCTGAATGGTCTGTGAAACCACCTGGCCTCCCTGCTGGGCCGACTCGCCGGCTTGGTTGGCGCTTCCTGCAGCTTCTGAGGAATTGATGGCCACTTCGTTAATCGCCTGGACAATTTCACCAAAGGCCGAACGAACCTGGTAGGTTGTCTGCACCTGCTGTTCCACAGTGCGAAACATCGTTTCACTTGTAGACGAGATCTCCCCTGCAGCGGAGGCAAGCTCATTTGAAGTTCCTTTCACCTCGGAGAGAAGTTGTTTCAAGGACTGCCCCATCGCATTGACGGCGGAAGCAAGCTGTCCCAATTCCGTCTTCGGAGAAACTCCCTCCAAGGAAAGTTGCTGAGAAACATCGCCTCCTGCAACCGTCTCGGTAAAGAGTCGGATTTGGTGTAGAGGAGCCAAGATTTTGGCTTTGAAAAATTTGGAAATGAACAGGGAAAGAACCAATCCAAAAGCCAGACCCAACCAGACAATGAGGGCAAAGAGTTGGAGCGAAGCTTGTGAAGAATCCTGGGTCAGCTTGGTCGCTCGGTTCATCTTCCCCTTGATCATGGCAAAGACTGGCTCAAGCCTTTCAATGGCTTTCCACTGTGCTTCCAAGGAAGTACTTTCGGAAGTCAACACTTTCAAGGATGGTCGCACACCTTCCCACAAGGCCTTCCCTTCTTCCAAGCTCTTTCGAATCTCCCCTCTTGGGGCCGCTTTGATTTTCTGGCTTTGCCCATTTTCGAGGTTCAAAACGCCTCCATCCAATAAGACGGAAAGGGAATTTTCAAAGACCTGCCGGGTCTTTTCAAAAGAATGGAGAGCGGAAGCTGCTTTTTCCTGATTTCCAGCCTTTCGATGCATCGCATAGGAAAAGGCCAAGTGATTCATCCGCTCCGTCAACATCCGCTGACGCCCAGTAAAGTTAATCCTGGGACCATCCCCCATCAGGGATGCTTTTTCGAACTGGATCCCGATCACTATGGCAAAAATCAGTGAAAGAAAACTGAACACCGAATATTGGAGAACCTGCTTCAACGAAAGCTGGTTGAGCTTAAACAGTTGCACTGAGACCTTCCTTTTTCGTCACCGAGGGTATTGCCATTTCATCGGCACTTTCCCTCCGCTCCCCAAAGGTCTTTTTGGCGGTCAGCCCTGAAAAAAGCTGACCGCTCCCGGTTTTCAACTACAGCCCGAGGTTGCCCCACAGCTCATGCATTTGAGGCAAGTTCCATTGCGGACGAGGGTGAACTGTCCACATTCCAGACAGGCATCTCCCTCATAACCCTTTTGCCGAGCCTCTTCGATCTTCTTTGCCTTTGCGGGTAAACGCCCAGCAACATGGGCAACCAAGCTCGGGGTTTTTTTGGGGCTGCCCACAGGGCGGCCCGCTCGGGGGATCTCAATCACGGGCTCTCCCCCCTCCTCGTCCTCTTCGATGCCCTCGGCTTCGGTAAGACCTGTGCTGGACTCCTTATCGGATGCCGAGACATGGGCAAGGTCTTCGCGCCCCAAATAGGAAATGGCCAGATCCCGGAAGATATAGTCGATGATCGAGGTGCTGAATTTGATGCGCTCATGCCCGTTGACCACTCCACTCGGCTCGAATCGAGTAAAGACAAAGGCGTCCACATACTCATCGAGAGGCACACCATGCTGGAGTCCAAGGGAAACAGCGATGGCGAAGCAGTTCATCAAACTTCGGAAGGCTGCCCCTTCTTTGTGCATGTCGAGAAAGATCTCCCCCAAACTCCCATCTTCGTAGTTACCGGTGCGCAGATAAACCTTGTGATGTCCGATCACCGCCTTTTGGGTATAGCCACTGCGTCGGAAAGGCAATCCCTGTCGCGCGACCGTCTTGAAGACTCGTGCAGCACCTGCAGCTGCAACGGTGGCGACCTCAGGCGGCAGACTCGAAATCTCCTCAGCCGCTTCCTCTCCAACTCCAAGCTCTTCCAGGGCCAGAGAACTCAATGGTTGGCTCAACTTGGAACCATCCCTGTAGAGCGCAACCGCCTTGACCATTTTTTTCCAAGAACGCTCATAGGCGACCGAAACATCCTCCATCGAAGCTTCTGTCGGCATGTTGATGGTCTTGCTGATCGCCCCGGAAAGGAAGGGCTGGGCCGCCGCCATCATGTCAATGTGAGCCGAAAAGGAGATGAAGCGTTTTCCCTTGCGACCACAGCGGTTTGCACAGTCAAAAATGGGCAAGTGCTCTTCGCGTAAATGGGGTGCCCCCTCCACCGTCATCGTCCCACAGGCGAACTCGGTGGCCGCAAGAATCTCCTCTTCCGTGAAGCCTAAGCCCCGAAGAAGATCGAAGCCCGGTTTGTCGATCTCTTCAGGACTAAAGCCCAAGGATTGGATGCAGAACTCTCGCCCAAGGTTCCAGACATTGAAGGGAAAGGAGAGATCGAAGGCAGCCGGAAGCTGGGCTTCGATCTTCTGGAGGGCCTCGTCATCAAAGCCCTTGGCCCGAAGCGCTTCGTGGTGAATGGCAGGAGCCCCTGCGAGAGTCCCATAACCTTTGGCATAGGCAGCGATCTCCGCAATCTGTTCGTCCTGGTACCCCAAGCGCTCCAATGCCGGAACAAGACTCTGGTTGATAATCTTGAAAAAACCACCCCCTGCGAGCTTCTTGAACTTGACGAGGGCGAAGTCCGGCTCGATGCCGGTCGTGTCACAATCCATTACGAGCCCAATAGTCCCGGTCGGCGCAATCACCGTCG
>Ga0256841_1001379_pt1 | contig 21257 bp, 18 predicted proteins | sample 356308metaG_FD_185971 | JGI IMG/M metagenome (GOLD analysis project Ga0256841, IMG submission 185971) | Hydrothermal vent microbial communities from Mid Atlantic Ridge, Atlantic Ocean - 356-308 | ecosystem: Environmental > Aquatic > Marine > Hydrothermal vents | place: Atlantic Ocean: Mid... | reverse complement strand
GGAGGCGCTCGCGGCCGATGGCCCGGCAAAGCTCCTGCAGAAATGCAACCCGGGGACCCTGGCTATCGAAGGCCGCCGTGCCAGCGATCACCCGGTGCGCGCCTTGCTCGACGAGCTTCACCGCCCGGGCCACGTCCCTGACTCCGCCGCCGACGCGGCAGCGGGCGCGGGCGGCGAGCCACTCGACGAGCTCGTCGTTGGAGCCTTTCCCCATCGCCGCGTCCAGGTCGATGACCTGGATCTCGGGAAAGGCGGAGAACTTCTCCAGCATGGCGGCGGGGGAGTCGGCCTCGAGGGCCTTTCGTTTGCCTTGAATGAGCTGGACGACCTTGCCGTCCATCAGGTCGATGCAAGGGATGATCATCGGAATCCGCCCTTCAATGGCCCGCCGTCTCACGCTGCCGGCGCCGCAACCGTGCGTACCGGCACGCCGTGCTTGTCGAGGAACTCTTTGAGGTCGTTCACCGTGTACGTACCGTAGTGGAAGATGGAGGCGGCCAGCGCGGCGTCGGCTTCTCCTTCGGTGAGGACTTCGAGGAAGTCCTCCGGCTTCCCTGCCCCGCCGGAGGCGATCACGGGAATCTTCGTGGCGCGGGAGACCGTCCTGGTCAGCTCCAGATCGAACCCGCCCTGGACGCCGTCGGTGTCCATCGAAGTCAGCAGGATCTCGCCCGCTCCGAGCGCCTCGGCCCGCACCGCCCACTCGATGGCGTCGATGCCCTCGTCGTCGCGGCCGCCGCGGGTGAAGACGTGCCACTTGCCGGGCGCCACGCGCTTGGCGTCGATGGCCAGCACCGTGGCCTGGGAGCCGAACTCGCGGCTGAGCTCGGTGAGCAGCTCGGGGCGCCGCACGGCGGCCGTGTTCACGGAGACCTTGTCGGCTCCGGCCATCAGGATCTTGCGGGCGTTCTGCACCGAGCGGATGCCGCCGCCGACCGTCAGCGGGATGAAGACCCGCCGGGCGGTGCGGAAGACCACGTCGGCCATGATCTCGCGGTTGTCGCTCGAGGCGGTGATGTCGAGGAAGACCAGCTCGTCGGCGCCCTGTTGGTTGTAACGCTCGGCGAGCTCCACCGGATCGCCGGCGTCGCGAAGGTTGACGAAGTTGACGCCCTTGACGACGCGCCCCCCGGTGACGTCCAGGCAAGGGATGATGCGCTTGGCGAGCATCCTTCAGACCTCCAGGAAATTTTTCATGATCCGGAGCCCGACGGGGCCGGACTTCTCCGGATGAAACTGCACCCCGTACACATTATCGTGCTCGAGCAAGGCGGTGTACTCGACGTGATAGGTGCAGGCGGCCGCCGTGGCCGGGACGACCGGGGCGTAGTAGCTGTGGGCGAAATAGACGTAGATGCGCTCGGCCAGCCCCCGCAGCAGGCGGCACTCGCGCCGGGGCTCGAGCACGTTCCAGCCCATCTGGGGAACCCGGGCCTCGCGGGGGAACCGGACCACCGTGCCGGAGAAGAGCCCGAACCCCTCGAGCTCCGGCGCCTCCTCGCTCCGCTCGAACAGGGCGTGCAGCCCGAGGCAGATGCCGAGAAACGGAACACCGGCGCGGATGCGTTCGACCAGGACGCCGCGCAGTTGCATCTCGTCCAGCGAGCGGATCAGCCGCCCGAAGTGCCCTACGCCCGGCAGGATGATCTTGCCGGCGCGCCTGACGCCCTCCGCATCGGCCACTACGGCGTAGTCGGCGCCCAGTTCCGCCAGGGTGTTCTGTACCGAGCGCAGGTTGCCCGCGCCGTAATCGACGATCGCGATCACCGCGTCTCCCTCCGAATCACCTGGTTCCTGCGTCCAATCACAACAACTCCTTCGTCGAGGGCAACTGGTCCTTCAACCGCTTGTCCTTCGAGCAGGCGAAGCGCATCGCCCGGGCGAAACACTTGAAGATGGCCTCCAGTTTGTGATGGCTCGAGCGCCCGTAGAGCACCTTGGCGTGGAGATTGGCCCCGGCGTGGACGACGAAGCCGTCGAAGAAATCGTGCACCAACTCGGCCTGCAGGTCGCCGACGTAGCGGACGCGGACGCGGTCCTGGTAGACGAGGGCCGGGCGGCCGCCGAGATCGACGGCGACGACGGCGAGGGTTTCGTCCATGGGCATGACGAAGTAGCCGGCGCGGTTGATCCCTTTGCGGTCGCCGAGGGCCTTGGAGAAGAGCTGGCCGAGGACGATGCCGCAGTCTTCGACGGTGTGGTGCTGGTCCACGTCGAGGTCGCCAGCGGCGTGGAGCGTCAGGTCGAAGCCGCCGTGGCGGGCGAAGAGCTCGAGCATGTGGTCGAGGAAGCGGATCCCGGTGGAGATGTCGTACCGGCCCCGGCCTTCGATCTTCAGCTTGCCGCGGATCTGGGTCTCCCGGGTGATCCGCTCGACGGCGGCGGTTCTCATGGCAGCGCGTCCTCCAGTCGGTTGACGTCGGGCAGAACGGCGATGGCCCCGTCCCGCTCGAACAGGGATACCAGCTCGTCATGCCGCGGATTTCCGGGCGCGGCGATGCCGAGGAACGGCACGCCCGCGGCCCGGGCGCAGCGGCTGTCGTCCACCGTGTCGCCGACGTAGTAGAGCCGGGCGCCGCCGGTACGCTCGGCAATCATGCGGAGTCCGTCGGGGGCGGGCTTGCTGCGGGGTACCTCCCGGGTGCAGAGGGTGGGATCGAAACGGATGCCCGGGGCGAAGCGCCGCAGGGTGATCTCCAGCTCCTCGCGGATGCGCCCGGTGAAGATCGCCAGTTGGAAGCGCTCTCCCAAGCGCTCGAGCAGCCCGTCGGCGGGGATCCAGCGCTCGCGCTCGATGAGGCCGCCGGAGCCGTCGCGGGCCGGGCCGAGGAAGATCTCCTGGAATCTCTCGACCACCGTCTCGTAGTCCACCTCGACGCCCAAGCCGGCGGCGATCTTCTGCGCCAGGGCCCAGTCGTTGTTCCAGCCGCCCTGGTTCTTGTAGTCCTGGATGAGGTCCCGGGCGATGCGCTTGCCGGTGAAGTGTTCTACGGTGCGGACGATCGCCTCCCGATAGGACTCGGTGACCTCGACGAGCACGCCGTCCATGTCGAAGACCAGGACCGGACGTTTCGCTTCGCCAGCCATCACCACACCTCCTCCAGGGCGGCGAAGAACCGCCGCACCTGTTCCGGCGTGCCGGCGGTGACGCGGACGCAGCCCGGCAGTTCGTAGCTGCGGTCCCTCACGAGCACGCCCCGTTCGGCCAGAGCCCGGCAGATCTCGGCGGCGCGGTCCCCGGCGTGGAACAGGACGAAGTTCGCCTGGCTCCGGTAGTAGCGGATGCCGCGGGCGGCGAAGCCTTCGTAAAGCAGCTCCCGGGCGGCGAGGGACTGCTTGACGTACTCCTCGACGTATTCCCGGTCCTCGATCGCCGCCTCGGCGGCCAGCACGGCCACTCCGTTCACGCTGTACGGCGACTGGCACTTGCGGAGGATCGCGGCGTTCTCCGCCTGGGTCAGCAGGCAGCCGAGCCGCAGCGCGGCCAGCCCGTAGACCTTGGAGAACGTGCGGCTGACGAACAGGTTCGGATAGTCGCCAAGCAGGCCCAGGGCGGTGACGCCGGAGAACTCGTAGTAGGCCTCGTCGATGAGGACCGCGGCCTCGGGAGCGCGGTCGAGGATGGCGCGGACCTCATCGGCGGAAATGCCCGTGCCGGTGGGGTTGTTCGGGTTGGCGATCAGGATGGCGCGGGTATCGGGCCGGATGGCGGCCAGGAACTCGTCCACAGGGAACGCCAGGTCCCCCGGCCGGTAGTCCAGCTCGCGGATCGCCGCCCCGGCCACTTCACAATAGAAGCGGTACATGGCGTAGGAAGGCCGCAGCAGGAGCACGTCGCCGCCCGGCTCCACGTAGGCGTTCACCAGCAGTTGGATCGCTTCGTCGGTACCGTTGGTCAGAACGAGCTGGTCCTCAGAAACCCCGAAATGGCGGGCGAGCCTGGGCCGGATCTCGTCGTACTCGGGATAGACGGCCAGCGCCTCGCGGGTGATCCGTTCCCTGAGGCGCTCGGCGACCCGCGGCGAGGCCCCGACGGTGTTCTCGTTGAAATCCAGACGGATCTTGCCCTCCCGCCCGGATGTGGGCGGTTTGTAGGGGGCCATCTTCAGAACGGCGGTGCGTGGTCTCGGCACGGCTTTCACCCTCGGGGTTTGCGTTTGCGGACTTCCACGCTCCGGGCGTGGGCCTCGAGGCCCTCGGCCCTGGCCAGCGTAGTGATGGCCGGAGCCAGCCGCTGAAGCGCCGCCGGAGTCAACTGCTGCGTGGAGATCACCTTGACGAAGTCGGCGGCCGATAGCCCGCCGCGCAGCCGCGCCGCGCCGGAGGTGGGAAGAACGTGGTTCGGCCCGGAGGCATAGTCGCCCGCCGCCTCGGGGCTCGTCGGGCCGATGAAGACGCTCCCCGCGTGGCGAACCTTTCGCAGCAGCGCGGCGTCGGGGATGCTCAGGTGTTCCGGCGCGAAGCCGTTGGCCAGTTCGACGGCCTCCTCCACCGAGCCGGTGAGAAGAATGGCGCTGTTGCGGCGGATCGACTTGCGGGCCACCGGGGCCGTGGGCAAGTCTTCGAGCTGTTTCTCGATCTCCCGGGCCACGGCCAGCGCCAGGCGCTTGGACGGAGTGAGGAGAATCGCCGAAGCGTCCACGTCGTGCTCGGCCTGGGCGAGCATGTCAGCGGCGATCCAGGCCGGGTTGCCGTCCCGGGCGACGATGAGGATCTCGGTGGGACCGGCGATGAAGTCGATGCCCACCTCGCCGGCGAGCAGCTTCTTGGCGGCGGCGACGTAGATGTTCCCGGGGCCGACGATCCGGTCGGCCTTGGGCACGGTGCGGGTTCCGTAGGCGAAGGCGGCGATGGCGTGGGCCCCGCCCATGGCGAAGAAGCGGTCCACTTTCAACAGGGCCGCCGTACCCAGGGTTTCGGGAGCCGGCCGGGGCGAGCAGGCGCAGATTGTCTTCACGCCAGCCACCTGAGCCGGGATCACCGTCATCATCAGCGTCGAGGGCAGCGGGTAGCGGCCCCCGGGGATGTAGGCGGCTACGGCGTCGAGCGGCCGGACGATCTGGCCCACCCGTACGCCCGGGGCGATGGCGTGCGACTTCGCCTCGGGCAACTGCAGTTCGGCGAACTTGCGGATGTTGGCCGCCGCCTGGGCGACGGCTTCCCGGAACTCGGGGGTCAGCCGCCGCCGGGCGGCCGCCAGTTCCCGAGCAGAAACAGCCACGCTGTCGTCTTCCAGGCCGTCGAACTTCCGGGCGTACTCGACGAGCGCTTTGTCGCCCCGCTTTCGCACCGCCTCGAGGATCGGCCGCACGACCTCTTCGGCTTCGGCCAGACGCGCGGCGCGCCGTTTCAAGATGCGGCCGGCGTCTTTCGATTCGAGAATCCGTATCATTCGAGCACCTCGCGGATACCCCTTCGCCGCCTGCAGCCGGACCGGCCCGTCATGGGACGATCTTGTTCAACGGATACTCGACGATCCCTTCGGCGCCGGCCTCCTTGAGCCGGGGAATGATGATGCGCACGGTGGATTCGTCGAGGATCGTGTTGACGGCCACCCAGTTCTCGTCGCTGAGGTGGGAGACCGTGGGCTTCTTGAGCGCCGGCAATACCCCCAGCACCTTGTCCAGGTTGCGCTTCTCGACGTTGAGCATGAGCCCCACCTTGCCCAGAGCGTTCATCGCCCCCTCGAGAAGCATCTTGATGTCCTGGAGCTTCTTGCGCTTCGCCGGGTCTTGCCAGGCTTGTTTGTTGGCGATCAACTGGGTGTTGGACTCGAGCACGGTATCGACGATGCGCAGTTTGTTGGCCCGCAGCGAGGATCCCGTCTCGGTGACCTCGACGATGGCATCGGCCAGCACCGGCGGCTTGACCTCGGTGGCGCCCCAGGAGAACTCCACTTTGGCGTTCACCCCATGCTCGGCCAGGTAGCGCCGGGTGGCGCCGACCAGTTCGGTGGCAATGATCTTTCCTTCCAGATCCTTGACCGAGTTGACCGCCGAAGACTCCGGGACCGCCAGCACCCAGCGGACCTTGCCGAAACTCTGCTTGGCGTAAATGAGATCGGCCACGGTGACCACGTCGGCGTCGTTCTCCCGCACCCAGTCCAGGCCGGTGAGACCGGCATCGAGGACGCCGTCATCGACGTAACGGGCCATCTCCTGCGCCCGGATCAACATGCACTCGAGCTCCGGATCGTCGATGACGGGAAAATAGGACCGGCTGGAGACAGTAATGTTGAACCCGGCGCGGCGAAACAGATCGACGGTGGCGTCCTGAAGCGAGCCTTTGGGAATGCCGAGCTTCAACTTCATTCGCTACCTCCGTAGACGGCGCCGGGGTCGAAGGTGCGCTCTGCGTTCACCTGCCATTTTCCGTCTTTGAGGGTCCGGAAGAAGCAACTCTCGTAACCCTCGTGGCACACGCCGGGCCCGAGCGGCTCAGCCAGGATCACGACCGTGTCGTAATCGCAGTCGGTCTGAATCTCCTTCACGACAATCCGGTGGCCGGAGGTTTCGCCTTTCGTCCACAGCTTGCCGCGGGAGCGGCTGTAGAAGGTCGCGTGTCCGGTTTCCACGGTTTTGCGGAACGCTTCCTCGTTCATGAAGCCGACCATGAGGACACGGCCGGAGCGATGATCCTGAATCACCGCCGGGATGAGCCCATCCAGTTTTGTGAAATCCAGATCCATGATTCCGCCTTAAACAACAATACCCGCCACCGCGAGCGGCGGGCTGCTTCAAATCCGATTGCCGTCGAGTGGGGTCAGTCAGAAAGCGGCCCGTCGCGGGACACGGGGATGGTGATGAAGCCAATGGTGTGCGACGAACCGGGCGAGCATTTTCAAGAACTTAGTATAGCAGACCGCAACCGGCGCCGGGATTCGAGAGCGCTTGTATCTCAGGGGCCGGGACGCCGCGTCCCCTATAATTGAGGAAGGGTTTCGAGATCATGGCCAGGCGCTTGATTCCACTGGCTTTGTTTGCAGGCTTGGCTTGCCTGGCCGGAGCCCAGGAGCCCGGCAAAGTCTACGAGCTGCCCGAGCGTCCTGTTTTTCGCGCCGACGTTGTCGAACGGATTACCGTCGCGATCAACTACCGCCACCGCAGCGGCCCCACCCGGGTGGACTTCAAGGGCACCCCGCTGATGCCCCAGGCTTCCGGGGAGGCGCGGGTGGAGAGCAAAGGCGGCTATATCGAGATCTCGGCGAAGTTCCGCAATCTGAAGTCGGCGATCACCTTCGGCGCCGAGTATCTCACTTACGTCCTCTGGGCGATCACCCCCGAAGGCCGGGCGGCGAACCTGGGTGAAATCCACCTCAAGGGGGGCCGCGGCAAGCTCGAGGTCACCACCGAGCTCCAGGTCTTCGGCATGGTAGTGACCGCCGAACCCTACTTCGCCGTGCGCCAGCCGAGCGACCTGGTCGTGCTCGAGAACGAGCCGCGGCCGGATACGAAGGGCAAGATCGAGTTGATCGACGCCAAGTATGAACTGCTGAAGCGCGGCCGGTACAAACCGCTGGCGAACCCGCTCAACCTTACGGTGGATCCGAAGATCCCGCTCGACCTCTACGAAGCCCGGAATGCCGTCCAAATCGCCCGGGCCGTAGGTGCGCCGCGGTATGCCGAAGATACTTTTCTCAAGGCGCTCCGGGCGCTGGAACAGGCCGAGGCCTATCTGGCGCGGGGAGCGGGAGCCAAGCCGGTGGCGATGCTCGCCCGGGAGGCAGTGCAAACGGCGGAGGATGCCCGGGAGATCGCCTTGCGCCGCCGCGAACAGGAAAGATTGGAGCGCGAGCGGGAAGAAGCCGCCCGGCGGGAAGCGGAAGCTCGAAAGAAGGCCGAAGAAGAGGCGCGCCGGCGGGCCGAGGAAGAGCGGTTGCGGCGACAGCGGGAGGAAGCCGCCCGGCAGGCGAAGCTGCGCGCCGAGCAGGAAGCCGAGGCCCGTAAGCGTCTTGAAGAGGAACTCCAGAAGGCACGCGAGGCGGCCCGCCAAGCCGAACAGCGGGCCAAGCGCGCCATGGAACTGCTGAAGGAGCGAACGGCCAGCTTCGGAGAGGAGCGCGCCCGTTGGGAACAGGAGCGCGCCCGCCGGGAAGCCGAGGAAGCGAAACGGCTCGAACGGCTGGCTGAGCTGCGTCGAGCCGAGTTGCGGGTCCGCCTCTACAGCCACCTCAGCCACATCTTGTTCACGCGGGACACCGGCGAGGGACTCGTAATCGAACTTCCTCCCGACCTGTTCCGGCCGGGGACGGCCGAACTCACGGCCGAGGGCCGCGAGAAGCTGGCGATCGTGGCCGGCATTCTGCTCGCGAACCCAGGCCTCGTCATCATGCCTGAAGATGGAGCGGACGGCCCGGACCCCCTGGCGGCGGCGCGGCTGGCCGAAGTCCGGCGGTTCTTCACGACCCGTGCGCTGGCCGGCGATCGGTTGTGGAAGATTCCGGAACCGGAGCCTTCGCAACCTGTGGGGGACGCCGTTACAGACGGGGATGGGACCGCGGCTGCGCCCGGCGGGGAATCCAGCCCGCCTGGCAGTAGTGCAGCCGCGAGCCGAGCCGCTCCCGGCGCCGCGGAGAAGCCGGTGCGCCTGCTGATCACCGGCGAGCCGATCCGGCTGCCGCCTCCCGAAGCCGAAGCGCAGGCCGGCGCATAGCCCAAGGGGCGCCCGGCTCCGCCTCCACGCACCGGGAACGCGCCCGCCCGTTTTTCCGTGGCGTTGCTCGGAGGAGCCCCCCGAGCGCGGTCTCACCCAGGGTCGATCTGATAAGCTTCTCTATCCATGAGCCTTTCTGGGACCGACCTGGCGTTCTTCATCGCCTTTCTCGCTCTGGTCGTGGGCATCTCCCTGTACGCTTCGCGCCAGGAAGAATCCGCCGATGACTACTTCCTGGCGGGCCGGAGCCTGCCGTGGTGGCTGATCGGGATGTCGCTGATCGCCTCCAACATTTCGTCGGAGCATTTCGTCGGCATGGCCGGCGAAGGATTCCAGACCGGTCTCGCGATCGCCTGTTTCGAGTGGGTCGCGGCCATCGCCCTGGTCTTCGTGGCGCTGGTGCTGCTGCCGCGGTTCCTTCGCAGCGGCATCTATACCTTGCCGGAGTATCTCGAATACCGTTACGGCCCGGCGGCCCGCGCCATCATGGCTTTTTACTTGATGGTGGTCTACGTCATCGTCGGTATGGCGGGGGTGCTCTACTCGGGGAGCCTGGCACTCAACGTCGTCTTCGGGACGAGCCTCGCCACCGGCGTCTGGCTGATCGGCCTGATCGCCGGCGGCTACACGATCTACGGGGGCCTGAAGGCCGTGGTCTGGTCGGACCTGGTTCAGGGGCTCGCGCTGCTCGGCGGAGGCGCCTTGCTACTGGTGATCAGCCTCCAGGCAACCGGCGGGTTGGCGGCCTTCCTGGAGGCCAATGCCGACAAGCTGCATCTGATGCTCCCGGCCGACCATCCCACGCTGCCCTGGACGATCTATCTGCTGGGGATTTGGATCCCCAATATCGCCTACTGGGGGCTCAACCAGTTCATCACCCAGCGGGCGCTGGCCGCACGGAACTTGAAAGAGGGGCAGAAAGGCGTGCTCTTCGCCGCCCTGCTCAAGCTCACCATTCCGTTTTTCGTCGTGTTTCCTGGAATCGCCGCCTGGCAGCTCTACGGCGACCGCATTCCGGTCGGCGACCAGGCGTTCCCCTTCCTGATGACCCACTTGTTGCCCAAGGGCCTGCGGGGCGTGATGTTCGCGGCCCTGTTCGGCGCGGTAATGAGTTCGCTCGACTCCATGCTGAACTCGGCCTCGACGATCTTCACGATCGATCTGTACAGCCGGCATGTCGCACGCCGGGAGTTGGAGGCCAGGACAGCCGTTCGGATCGGTCGCGCGGCCACGGCGGCGTTTGTGCTCTTCGCCTGTCTGCTGGCGCCCGAGCTCGCGCATCTGGGCGGGATCTACGAGTACATGCAGCGGGTATGGAACTTCATCTGGCCCGGCATCCTGGCCGTCTTCCTCGTGGGCATCGTCCTGCCGAAGGCCCCGCCGGCGGCGGCGAACGCCGCACTGCTGCTTGGGCCGTGCGCCTACGGCGGCTTCATGATCGTCCAGAGCGTGTGGCTCGATTCCCGCGCCTATTTGAATGCGGCGGCGGTTTCTTTCCTGGCTTGCTGCGCCCTCATGCTGGTGTTGACCTGGCGGCGGCCGCTGGCGAAGCCGTGCCTGCTGCCGGACGCGGGCAAGGTCGAAACGGCGGCGCAGCCCGGCGCCCAGCTCGCGGGAGCGGGAATCGTCGGGCTGACCGTGTTGCTCTATGTGATCTTCTGGTAAGCCGGCGCCGCCCGGCTAGCCCCAATTGGCGTCCAGACCCAGCAGCCGGGCCGCGTTCTGGTAGTAGACCTTGCGAAGGATCGACTCGGGCAGCCCCAGTCCGTAGATGCACCAGCGGCCCTGGGGCGGGACGGGAGCAGGGGCGTAGTCGAAGTACTCGTCTTCGGTCTCGAGGAAGCGGTAGTAGATCTGGTAGAGTTCGTCGCCGAAGATCTGCTGCGGCACCTCGATGCCGTGGGGAACGGCGTCGGTGCCGAAAACGATGCGGTCCTGATACTTGTCGAAGAACCGCTTGGCCGCCCGCGGCTGGCGTCCGAGTTCCCCGATACGGGCGGCGATGTCGACGTAAGCATTCGGGTATCGGTCGAGGCACGAGGAGACGAAATCAAGATCCTCAGCTTTGCCGACATGGGCGAAGACGAAGTTCGTCTTCGGATGCCGGGCCACGACGCGCAGGCGCGCCTGTTGGAGCTCCTCGTCGCTGGGGAAGTCGCGGTCGTGGAACGACCAATCCGGGTGCCGGTAGAGCTCCTCGTAACGCTCGTTGAAGCGGTTGGTCGGCAGGAAGAACGCCACCGGATCCGAAGTGTGGATCAGCACGGGCATCCCGAGCGCCCCGGCGGCTTCCCACATGGGGTCGAAGCGCCGGTCGTCGACCTTCACCAGCGGGCCCTCTTTGATCCGCTCGCGCAGAAAGAGTCCGAGGGTCTTGAGCACCTTCAGGCCTTTGGCCCCGCGAGCGTGCGCCTTTTCGATTTCGTCGGCCTGGAACTTCGGATAGCCGGGATCGGCGGTCTTTGCGTACCAGGGCTCGGTGAATACGATGAAGCGGTCCGGCCGGGGCTTCTGCCAGTAATCGATCGCCTGCTGGGTGCCTTTCCCGAAGCCGCCGGTGGCGGTAACCATCATGCGGACGCCCCGGCGGTCCATCACCGGAAGAACCTCTTTCGGCGTCGCCAGCATCTCGATGGTCTCCTCGCCCTTCAGGACGTCGGTCCAGCACAAGTGCGCATGAAAGTCGATGACCGGGAACCGGGGCTTGGCGACCTTGGTCCGTTTGACGCGGAGCATGCTCCGCGGCTGGAAGTCCGCCAGCAGGAGCGGCGGCTTGCTGAGGTTGGTGTTTGCGAGCGGGCGTCCCTTCTGCGCTCGCGAGGTGGCTGAGCCGGCGAGGGCTGCGGCAAGAGCCTGAAACCATTGTCTGCGGTTCACGTTGTTCTACCTCCCTGAAAACTGGATCCGTTGTTTCGCCCTTGTATCTGCGCCGGGCCGCGCCCGATGCGATCTGCCTTCACGCCCACGCGCCTCGGGTTGCGGTAAGATCGGTTCGCCGATGCGTACGGATTCCTCCGCCCTCCGACTCCCAGCCGCGGGTCTGCTCTTCTTGCTTCCATACGTGGCTTTGGCCTACCGGCCATTTTACGACCGGACGCATCATTCCCGCGTCTTCAACGGTCCGCGCCACTACCGGATCTTCCTGCCGCCGGACTACGATTCCTCCAGCCGGCGGTACCCGGTGATCTACTATTTTCACGGTCACAGCGACCGCTACACGCTCGAGCGCTACGACGGCGGCAAGGACACCGTGCCGAAGATCATCCGCTTCGTCGCCGCTCATCCGGTGATCGTGGTGTCGGTGGACGGCTACGTCGCCGAGCATTACACGGGCTTCTACGGCGGCGACCCCTGGGATATCCGCAAGGATGGGGGCGACTATGACTTCGGCGCCTATTTCCTGGAACTGGTGGACCACATCGATTCCACCTACCGCACACTGACCGACCGCCGCCACCGCGCCACCTCGGGCCTCAGCATGGGTGGTTTCATGAGCCTCTACCTCAGCGCACGGTATCCGGACCGCATCGGGAGCGCGTCGGCGTTCAACCCAGGGCCGGAATTCTATACGGGCGAGCCGGGCCGGCGCGTCTTGTGGCGGCCGAAGGATCACGTGCTGAGTCACGGGCACTCGATGGTGCGGCTGGTCCGCGCCAGCGGCGACTACATCAGCCAGTTCCATGAAGAGACGCGCATGGCCTACGCCCGCACGCCGGAGGTGGAGTTCGAGTACCGCCAGGACGAGTACCACCGCCACTGGGCGACGTCGATCGGGGAAACCTTCCAGTTCCACATGCGTGCTTTCGGCCGCTCCGATCTCGACAACGTCCCCGAGGTCTTTTACTACGCCAACGCCTATCGGAGCTTCACCGTCTGGGGCTATCGCGTATCGACCGAAGGCGACGAGCGGGGCTTTACATATCTGAGCGGGGTCCGGCAGGGCTACATGCGGATCACGACGCGGCGCTGGGCCCCCGACGGGCCGCCGGTGGAGGGCCGCCGCATCACCATTACGACGCCGCCGCTGTACAAACCCGGCGCGGACTACGTCCTCCTGGACCACCGCCTCGCCACAGGCCGGACGAAACGTAGCGCCGTCACCGCTGACGCCGAGGGCCGCCTCCAGTTCACCGTGGACGGAGCCGGCCATGAGGTGAGCTTCGCCGGACCGGGAACAGGCGCGCAGCCACCGGTACTGTTGCCTGTGACCGGGAAAGATCTCCTCCGTCTGCCTCCCGGCCGTCAGTTGTCCCTCCCCGTGCGCGTGTACAACCCGCGCAACGAGCCGATGAAAGGCGTCCGCGTGGCTGTGTCGAGTGAGTATCCGACGGTGGAGGTCCTTTCAGGCAAGGCCGAAGTCGCCGAGATTCCGCCCGGTGGGGTGGCCGACGTTTCTGAGAAGATCAAGGTCCGCTTCACGGCCGGGGCGGGATACTTCGAACGGGCGCGGCTGGAGCTGGACTTCGGCTATGACGGCTGGCATCACGCCCGGGACCGCATCGACGTGCTGATCATTCCCGACGTCCTGCCCGAGCCGGCCGCCGTGGAGATCCTCGACGGCAGGACGGTGACCTTCCGCGTCTTCCGGCAGGGCGGCAACCAGGGCGGCGGCCGTTCCATCGAGCGCACAGTCACCGAGGGCTCCGGCAACGGCAACGGGATACTGGAGCCCGGGGAAGAGGCCACCATCTGGGTAAAGATGATCCAGGGCATGGACCCGTTCGACAAGAACAACTGGTACCGGTGCAAGGTCTATACCGATTCGAAGTGGATCACCGAAGCCGCCGACATCCAGGAGACGCGGCAGAGGGAGTGGACCGGAGCGCAGAACCGGACGAGCCTCATCCGGCTGTCGCCGGAGACGCCCCGGGGCACGCGGATCCCGCTATTGCTCGACAACGAGAGCTGGAGCTTCCGCTACACGCCGGACGTCCGGTACGGGACCGAACGGCTCTATCAGGCCTTCCAGTTGCATCGGCATCACCTGCACCGGTACGTGCTCGAGATCCAGTAGCGCCATACCGCCTGGCGCCGCGGGGCGGCCCGGCTCCATTCAGTTGTGATAAGAGAGGCTTTCCTCGAGGTACGGATCGCCCACCGGAACGACGGGCGCGTGCCGCAAGGTCCGGAAGACCGCCAGGAAGAACAGCCCGGCGGCGCCGGCCGCGATGCCGACCTCCCAGACGCCGAAGACCGGGTTCTCCCCCACGAAGGGCGGCGCGATCATCAAGTAAAGATCCACCCAGCGCCCGACGAGTATCACCCAGGAGATCTTCAACAGCATTCCCGGGCTGCGTTTCGCGGGAATGTGAAGCAGCACCAGGAACGGGACCGCCCAATTCAACAGGATGTTCAACCAGAAGACCGGCTGCCAGAAGCCCGCCAGGCGGGTGATGAAATGGCTCGTCTCTTCCGGAATGTCCGCGTACCAGATGAGCATGAACTGGCAGAACCAGATGTACATCCAGAACGTGCTGAAGGCGAACAGCAGCTTGCCGAGATCATGAAGATGCTCGGCGGTGAGGAAGCCCCGCAGCGGTCCGAGGCGGTACAGCCATACGGCGAGAATCGTGATCATCGCCAGGCCGCTCAGGATCACCCCGGAGAACTGATAGACTCCGAACACCGTGCTATACCATTCGGGCTCCAGCGACATCAGCCAGTCGTAGCTGGCCAGCCAGAAGGTGATTCCGAAGACTACCAGGAACGCCGCCGAGAGCCGTACGTTGCGCCGCGTGTGTGACAGGTCGCCGTCGGAGTCCTGGCTCCGGGAAGTGCGCAGGATGGCGGTTGCGAACGCGATCCAGACGACCAGGTAGATCAGCGCGCGCACAACGAAGAACAGCGGCGACAGCCAGACATCCTTGAACCAGAAAGCGGCTCCGCCGTGTTCCCCGCCCGCATGCGCCCAGGGATAGATTGAGGCCGAGGCCACCAGGACGAGCAATACCGGAAGGGCCGCAACGGGCAACGCCCCGGCCATCGCCTCCGGCACCCGCCGGAAGGCCACGTACCAGCCGGCCCCGGACACGTACTGAATGGCGATGAAGAGCACGCCGGCCAGACACAACCCGATCAGATAGAAAGCAGCCAGCAGGAGGTTCATCCAGGCCCGTTCCGGGGCAAGGAACAGGCCGGCCGCCAGAGTGGCGGCTCCGAGCCCGGCCAGGACCTTGACCAGGCGGAGGATGGGCGCGGGGGGCTGAAACTCAGGTATCGTCATGGCGTCGCCTCCGGCGGCTGTGCCGGTTTCTTCTCCTGGGCCTTTTCTTTCTTCCTTTCCTCTTCGGCCTTGCGCTGCAACGTGCGGATATAAAGGATGACTTTCCACCGATCCTCCCGCGAGAGCTGTGAAGCGTGGGACGGCATGTTGCGCCTCCCGTAGGTGATGATGTGGAAGAGTCGGCCGTCCGGCTTGCTGACCGACTCGGGCGCCAGGAACGAAGTCGGCGCCGGATATCCGCGGAGCACTACCGGACCGTTGCCCCAGCCCGCGGCCCCGTGGCAATGCCGGCAGTAGTTCGCGAACACCTCGGCGCCGCGTTCCACAGCTTTCTTGTCGTCGAGCGAGTACGGATTGCTGAGCTCCTTACCCGCCCGGACCGCCTCCTGGTCGGTGGCTTCATAGTGAAGCGGCCGGAAACCGTGGGGCACGGCGCCGGGCGGGGGCTCTTGAATCGTCTTGCCGTCGGCGAAGACGGGATTGGCCGAAAAAGAGGCGTAGGCGGGCGAGTGGGCCATGTCCGGGAGGAACTCGAAGTTCGGCCGGGAGGGATCGAGATGGATCAGCCAGTTTGCCGCCCCCGCCGCCACCAGGCATGCCAGCAGGAAACGATTCAGCGTTCCGGTATTCATCCCGCCCCTCCCTCGCCGGATTCCTCGCGCTCTTCCACCCGGACGACGTGGTAGGGCTCGAGCAGCCGCTCAACCTTCACCGGATCGAAGGCCGCATCGCTCTGGTCGATGATCAGGATGAACCGGTCGTCGGTCACGTGAGGATCCGCCAACACGGCGCGCTTGCCCGGCCACAGCCGCGAGACCAGGAAGAAAGCAAACACCGTGCTCACGCCGGCAAACAGGACCATCACCTCGAACGTCACCGGAACGAAGGCCGGCAGCGAGTTCCATGGCTTGCCGCCGACGTTGATCGGCCAGTCCTGCGCCGTGGTCCAGAACTCGAACCATACCTTCAGGGCGGCGCCAACGAGGCCGAGTACGAAACAGACCCAAGGCAGCTTCGACGGCTGCAGGCCCATTGCCTTGTCCAGCCCGTGGACGGCATAGGGGGCGTATACGTCAGCGATGCGGAAGCCCGCCTCCCGGATCGCCCGGGTGGCGCCGAGAATGTCGTCCTCGTGGTCGAAAACCGTGACTAATGTGCGGCGGCTCATCCCAGTACACTCGCCTCCTCAGTTGCGCCTCCCGAACGCAGCGGGCGGCGCCCTGCCGGCTGCCGGCTCCGGCCCACGCTCAGGACACCCTTCACCTCACTGATCGCGATCACCGGAACGAAACGGCAGAACAGCAGGAAACAGGTGAAAAACAGTCCGAAGCTCCCGGCCAAAGTCGCGAGCTCGATGGAAGTGGGCGCGTAACCGGCCCAGCTCGACGGCAGAAAGTCCCGGTGCAGCGACGTAACAATGATCACGAACCGCTCGAACCACATTCCGATGTTGACGAAAACGGAGACGATGAACACCAGAAACGGGTTCCATCGCACCTTCCGGAACCAGAACAGTTGCGGGATGCCCACATTGCAGGCCAGCATGATCCAGTAGCCCCAGGCGAAGGGCCCGAGAGCCCGGTTCAGAAAGACGAACTCCTCATACTGGTTGCCCGAGTAAAAGGCGGTGAAGAACTCGGTGAGGTAGGACAACCCGACCATCAAGCTCGTGGCCAGGGTCACCTTGGCCATCTTGTCGATATGGGCGACCGTGATGTAGTCTTCCAGCCCCATGGCCTTGCGCGCGACGGTCATCAGCGTCAACACCATGGCCATGCCGGAGAAGATCGCCCCGGCGACGAAGTAGGGCGGGAAGATCGTCGTGTGCCAGCCGGGGATCACCGCGGTGGCGAAGTCCCAGCTCACGATCGTGTGGACCGAGATCACCAGTGGCGTAGCCAGTCCGGCCAGCAGCTTGTAGACGGTCTCGTAACGCTGCCACGTCCGGTAAGAACCGTCCCAGCCGAGGCTGAGGATCTCCAGCACGCGGCGCCGGAGGCCGGGTTTGGTGCGGTCGCGGATGGTGGCCAGGTCCGGGATCAGCCCGACGTACCAAAATACGAGCGAAATCGTGAAATAGGTCAGGATGGCAAAGAAATCCCACACCAGGGGTGAGCGGAAGTTGATCCACAGGGATCCCCGGGCGTTGGGATAGGGAAGCATCCAATAGGCGAACCACGGCCGCCCGAGGTGGATCACCGGAAACATGCCCGCGCAAAGCACGGCGAAGATCGTCATCGCCTCGGCGGAGCGGTTCACCGAGGTCCGCCACCGCTGCCGGAGCAGGAACAAGATCGCCGAGATGAGCGTACCGGCATGGCCGATGCCGATCCAGAAGACGAAGTTCGTGATGTCGAACGCCCACCCGACCGTCCGGTTCAACCCCCACGTGCCGATGCCGGTGGCGATCTCATAGGTAACCGCAGTGACGCCCAGCAGCAGCAATGCGAAAGCCGGCAGAAACATCGCCCACCAACCGGCGCCGGGCCTTCGGTCGAGGGCGGCGCAAATATCGCGCGTCACCTCGGCAGGCCTCTTGTCGCCCGCCACCAGCGGCGGCCGCAGAGTCTGGGAGACGCTAGCCATGGGCAGGGCTCCTTTCCTCCTTCTCGATGTCCCGGCGGACCAGCTTCAAGTACGTGACCGACGGCCGTACGTTGATCTCTTCGAGGACCTGATAGCGCCGGGGGCTGCGCCACAGCCGGGCCACCCTGCTCTCCGGATCGTTCAGGTCGCCGAAGACGATCGCTCCGGCCGGGCAGCTTTGCTGGCAAGCCGGCTGGATCGCGCCGTCGGCCGGCGCTTCGCCGCGGCGTTTCGCTTCGATCTTCGCCTCATGAATGCGTTGTACGCAGAAGGTGCACTTCTCCATCACGCCGCGCGAGCGCACGGTCACGTCCGGGTTGAGCGTCAGGTTGGCCAGCCGGTCATCGTGGCTGTACTCGAACCAGTTGAAGCGGCGGACCTTGTACGGGCAGTTGTTGGCGCAGTAGCGGGTCCCCACGCAGCGGTTGTAGATCTGCTGGTTCAGGCCCTCCTCGCTGTGGACCGTGGCGAGCACCGGGCACACGGTCTCGCAGGGAGCGTGCTCGCACTGCTGGCAGAGCATCGGCTGGTGCGCCACGCGGAGCTGGCCGCCGTCTTCAGCGTAATAACGGTCGATACGGATCCAGTGCATCTCGCGCTTGCGCCGGACCTCGTCCTTGCCAACGACCGGGATGTTGTTTTCTACCTGGCAGGCGACGACGCAGGCCGAACAGCCGGTACAGGCGCTGAGGTCGACCACCATCGCCCAGCGGTGGCCGGTGAAGGGATGGTCCGGCGGCCACAGGTCTGTTCTTTCCTGCTCCTCCCAGAGCCGTCCCGCCCGCAGGTCGTCCATGTGGCGCGCGAGCGACGTCTCCTGAATCATCGGCCGGCGCTCGCCGCCGGGCGGCGCCAGGCGTTCCGGGACGGTGATCGTGTGGTGCATTTGGGTCGAAGCAAGCTCGTAACGCCGGCCTGTGGGTTCCAATCGGACCCCGGCGCGGTCGTATCGGACCGTTCCCCCAGCAAAGGTGAGCAACGGCGCCGCGTTCACCCCCACGCGGCCGTCACCGCCGGTGTCCGGCCGGGCTTCGATCCATTGGGGGCCGATGCCGGCAAAGCGCTCCGTCAGCACGCTGCCGTATCCCAAGGCCACGGCCACCACGCCATCGTGCTGGCCGGGCTGGACAAAGACCGGCACTTCGACAGCCGCCCCGCCGCCGTCCGAGGTCTGGATACGCACCACATCGCCCTCGGCGAGTCCGAGGCGCTCGGCCGTCGCCGGCGACAGAGAGGCGTAGTTGTCCCAGGCGACCTTGGTGATGGGGTCCGGGAGCTCCTGCAGCCAAGGATTGTACGCGTGCCGGCCCTCGCGCAGCGCAACTTTCGGGTAGAGCACCAGGGTGAATTCTCCGGCCGGCGCCTGAGGGGCGGCCTTCGGCGCACGCACCTGCCCGGCGTCGAACCGCCCGGGCGGCTCCAGCCGCCTCGTTTCGAGTTCGACAAATCCCCGGCTGAGTGACCGCTCCCAGAATTCCCGGAAAGCCGCCTCGTCGTCCGGCCCGCTGTAGAAACGGGTGCGCCAATGCTGCCTGACGATCTCGTAAGCGGACCGCGGCTCTCCCATCCAAACAGCCAGGCTCTCCACGAGAGCCCGGGTCGAGGCCAACGGGCGGATCACCGGCTGAATGAGACTCAGCACTCCGGCGACGGGCTCGCGGTCTCCCCACGATTCCAAGAAATGATGGTCAGGGCAGACGAAGTGCGCGAGCTTGGTGGTTTCGTCAGGCCGCTCGGCGAAACTCACCACGAGCGGCGCCTTCTCGAGCCGTTCCCGAACGCGGGCGCTTGCGGGCAGTTCGTAGACAGGATTCAACCCGGCGATGAAAAGTGCGGCGACGCGCCCCTCCTCCATCTCTTCGAGCAGCGTCTGGAGCTCGGCGTCGCTACCCTGCCGCTGCCAGGAAGGCCTCACGATGTCGAGCGTCCGCCCGTAGTTCCCCAGTAGCTGGTTGATCAAGTTGCACAGCTTCTGGACTTCGATCTCCTGGCTCCCGGAGACGACCAGGCTGCGTCCCCGGTGCGCCCAGAGCCGGTCCGCCAGCTCGCTGAGCAGCTCGCCGGAAACCGGCGGCGGCGCTTCGCCGGCGTCGAACTTCGCGCCTGCCCGCTCCGCTATGAGAGCCGCCAGCCGCGCGGCGACCGCCCCGAGCTCCTGGGGGCGGACCACAACCCGGCGGTCGGCTTTCGTCCCGGTCAACGACAGCCGCGACTCGAACTGCACGTGGAACGAGGGCTCGGCGCCGGGCTGCTCCATCCGCCGCCCCGCTTGATAGGCGGCGGTGTGTTCGACCGGGGAGATCCAGGCGCCGAGAAAATCCGCGTCCAGGCTCACGATGACCGCCGCTTTGTCGAAGAAGAACCGGGGCAGCCGCCGGACGCCGTGCGTGCGCTGATGAGCATCCGGAATCGCTGCGCTGGAGAGCGGGTCCCACACGACGTGGCGGGCGTCCGGGAACCGGCCGAGAAACGCCTGGATGGAAGCAAGGACCGTCGGGCTGTGGACCGTGCCGGTGAGGAACCGGACCGCGCCGCCGTTGCGCTGGATGGCGTCCAGCTTCTCGCCGATCGCCCGGTCCACCTCTTCCCACGTGGCCGCCCGCCCCTCGAGCAGCGGCTGTTCGAAGCGCAAGCTGTCATAGAGGCCCAGCAGAGACGCCTGGCCGACGGCGCACAGCCCGCCGCGGGAGACCGGATGCTCGGGGTTGCCCTCGAGCTTGATGGGCCGCCCGTCGCGGGTCTTCACCAGCAGGCCGCACCCGGCCGGGCACGCGTCGCAGGTGGACGCGTACCAAGTGGCCCGTCCCGGCACTAGCTCCTCGGGCTGCTCGGGCAACGGGATCAGCTTCTCGACGGGAGCTCGGCTGCAGCCGGCAAACAAGGCCCCGCCGAAGACGAAGCCGGCCGCCTGCAAGAACTCCCGGCGCGCCGGGCGGCGCACCAGCGGCGGCTCGGGGAACTCATCGCGCGACGCCGCCAGCCAGGCTGCATCTCCGTTGCGCTCTTCCAGGCACTTCCAGTACCGGATCTGACCGTCTTGCGCCATGTCTCTTCCTGCTGACAACTCTTTCAGACCCTCAGTAATGGCAGACCGAGCAGTCGATGGAAGCATGCACCGGCTTGCCATTGACTCCCGTCCTGTTCACCTCCCGATGGCAGTTCACACACCAGCCCATGTTGAGGCTCTCCACCTGGCGCACCCGCTCCATGGTCTCCACGGGACCGTGGCAGCGCTGGCACCGTACGCCGGCGTAGACATGAGGCCGGTGGTCGAAGTAGACGAAGTCCGGGAGGTTGTGCACCCGCACCCACTCTATCGGGCGGGGCCGCTTTTCCGGATCCGGCTTCCGCTGTTCATCGAGCCCCAAGGCGTCGTACAGCTTCGCCAGTTCCGGAGAAATGATCAGTCGCGGCTTGCGGTTCTCTTTCTTCGCGAGCTCGTCCTCGGCCCGCAGAGCGCCCAGGGAAGCGGTGACGAAAGTGTGGCAGTTCATGCAGACTTTCGCTGCCGGCACGCCCGCGTGGCGGCTCCGTTCGGCGCCGGAATGACAGTACAGGCATCCGATTTCGAGTTCGCCGGCGTGGAGCCGGTGGGAGAAAGCGATCGGCTGCGCCGGCTCATAGCCGGTCTGATCCCCGGCCAGCCGAATCCCGCTGACCCGGTGCGCCAGCACCAGCAGGGCGAACAGCAGGGCGATGGACAGAACGTACGTTGTGACTCGACTGTTCATGCCGGCTCTTCTTCACTCCGGGCAGTGGCCGCGATCGCCGCCGCATGTGAGCGTTTCAACACATA
>Ga0256841_1001378_pt1 | contig 21267 bp, 16 predicted proteins | sample 356308metaG_FD_185971 | JGI IMG/M metagenome (GOLD analysis project Ga0256841, IMG submission 185971) | Hydrothermal vent microbial communities from Mid Atlantic Ridge, Atlantic Ocean - 356-308 | ecosystem: Environmental > Aquatic > Marine > Hydrothermal vents | place: Atlantic Ocean: Mid... | reverse complement strand
CGCCAGGGACATCAGCGATATCCTTTGGCCCGGGATCATCGCCAATGGCGGGTTTGAGGACCTTCCTGCGACCGGGCGCTGCCCCGGTTCCATACCGGGGTGGACAATCAGATCGTCCAGCGGTCACCGCTGTACAGTGGAGGCATCCGGAAAAGGGAATGCCCTGGTTTTAAAAAACCTGGGAGGCAACACCGACCTTCTTACAAACGAATTCAACCTCAGGGCAGGAGGTCACTACAGCCTGGAGGGCAGTATCAAGGCGGTTGATTCGGCCACAGTCCATGTCTACGTGTACAGCAATGGCAAACAAAACAGATACCTGTCCGGTAATCAACAGGGCCGCGGCAGCTGGAAAGAAATGACCAGGAACTCACCCCGGCCCTTATTTACAACATCGAACAGCAACTGGACTACATTCCACATACCGTTTACGACCGAAACTGCTTTGACGACACGTATTCGCATCTCCGTGCGCAATAAAAATGCTTCTGCCTGGATAGACAACATTAAACTACGGGACCTGGATACAAATTACTGGTCCGCCAATACAATCAATGTGCATAATCCACGCATATTGCTGCGTAACGGGATACGCCTTTCGAAAAGCACGGAATGGAGCGGCAGCGGCAGGTGGCACATTGCGACGGGCGGACAAAAAACGGCCCGGTATATCCCTGCATCCGACAGGCCGGATGCACGTCTAGAGATTGGCAACCATAGAACAGGGATCCTGCTGGACAATAAATCATGGATACGCATCAGCAATCTAGAAATCGAAGCTTGTGAAGCACCCAGGAATGATGCACTTGAAGGTGCCGGCATCCTTCTGATCCACGGATCATCCAACAATATATTCAGCGGATTACTGCTGACAAACAATGCCCATGGTTTCCGCGCACAGGGCAAAGGAAAGGACGGCGACTTCAACAGCGACAATATCATTGAAAATATGGAAGTCGCTTACGGCCTCGACCAGGGAATCGCCCTGCGTTCGGAAGCTTCGCGCAATATTATAAGAAACAGCACGGTACATGACCTGAATACCGTGGCAAGCGACCATGACATGCGTGACAAGGAAGGCATCAGTCTGGGCGGGAATACCGGGACGGGCCCCGGCAACATCGTGGATCACAACGAAGTCTATAATATCGGAACTGATGCCCGGGGAAGCCTGGGCATCGTTGCCTTCAACAGCCCGGACACCATAATACGCAATAACCATGTGCATGATATCGGGGCCAACGGTATCGGCATCGGAAGCAACGGGAAATCACCTGCCGGATTCAGGTCCGATAACACCTGGATCTATTCCAACCTCGTTGTTCGCACAGGCATATCCCGGAAAGCCATACCCGGTCAGGGCATACATATCATGGTAAGCGATTACGGGGATATCCGTGGTACAAGAATCTACAACAATACAGTGGTCGACTGTGAACTGAACGACAGCAAGGATGGCGGCATTTCTCTTCGCGGTGTTGCCAACCCCGACGGGACCGTAAACAGCATTCAGGACGCCCGGATATTCAACAATATCGTATCAGACTGTCATGGCCGTCACCCTAGCGCACTGTTTATTGGCGATCCGGGCATCGTAAAAATAGAGCGGCTGCAATCCGACAACAATCTTTTCTATTCATCACCTGCGGGGGGGAAGAAGCAGATACTGATTGACTACATGGGAAAGACATATAAAACCGACCAGTTCAAGGAGTATCGCAGATATTCCGGGCTCGACAGCAGTTCCATAATCAGTAATCCGCTGTTCAGGGACTCTGCCAACAATGACTTCCGGCTGCAACCCGATTCTCCCGCCATACACGCGGGGCGGAAAGTTGCAACGCCATCCAGTCCCGATGGGGAAAATGCCGCTGTGAATCCCGATATCGGCGCCTTATAGTTAGCAGCTTCTGTTTTCGGAAGTCGCTACCACCAGCGGTCAAACCTGATCAGCCACATCCCTGAAAGAGACAAGCGTTACGCCTTTGTCCGACAATAACTGCGCAATTTCCGTTTCTAACAAGGCCTCAAGTTCTTCCGGCTGACGGTAACCCCAGTGCGCATACCGGTTCTTCTCATCCGCCAAGCCGGGATGACACATGAGTTCACAGATACCGGTATCCGGTAAATTTTCCAGAATAGTGCGCAGATTTTCGCTCGTCACCCGTCCACCAAAGTAAAAGCCGGCAAAAAAATCCGGCGTATCGAGCCCATCCCAGCTACCGGTTGCACAAAATGCCTTCAGGACAAACAGTTGCATGAGCCGCGACAGGCTGCCGCTACCCCGAAACATATAGCGCTGAACGGACTCCGACGGCAAGCGCACGGCCGGGATGCCGTATTCCCGGGCCAGATCGACAACAGTGGAGCGAATGCCTGGAAGCGCATGCAAATGCTGATGACTGTCCAGGTGGCTTACCTCAATCCCCGCATCCAGTACTTTGCATATCTGCCGGTCCAGCTCGCTCCGGACCTGTGACAGCTGTATCCTGCCGGTCAGGTACTTTTTGACAAATGTCGTGGCATGACTAAAAAACAGTCCATCCTCACCGACAAGGCTCGGAATCCTGCCTTTCGACAGCAGGGGTTGCTCCTCAATCAGTGTCAGATGGACCCCCACATCCAGGGAGGAATGCTGCTGCAGCATTTCCACCCCATGCTCAAATGCAGCGCCAGAGGCCATAATTGAAGTTGAAGTCAGTATACCGTCCCGGTGCGCAAGGCAGATTCCATTGTTTACGGACTCGGAAATCCCATAGTCGTCGGCGTGAACAATCAGTCTGCAGCTCACTGGAGCCTTACCGTGCAAAGGTCCAGAACTTGTTTCCGAGGTAATTCAGGATCGTCGTAAATGTAATCGTGGCACTCCACACAATGAGATAGGGTCCGTTCATAGAGTCTACAAAAAGGAACATCGATGCGGTACCTATAGTGAGGCCAGCCAGATTCAGTATAATGAAACGCCAGAGTTGCCGGTGCGAGTAGTCCTCGACCCTGAATGTCCAGGTCCGGTTCAAAATAAAACTGTTCGCCATCCCGCCAAGGTAAGCCACTATACTTGACAGCAGGGCGTCAATAGAAGCAACCCCGGCACTGTTCAGTATGTGCTGGAGCTCCTTGCCCGCATACCCCGTATTTTCCAACAGCACGCGGCCCGGCTGCAGGTGGCGATACACCAGATAAAATATTAACGAGCTAACCAGGACATTCAGGCACCCCACCAGCGCAAATCTGACAAATTCCCACCAGGTGCTGCGGTGGGAACTTACATCAACAGTGTCTGATTGACTCAAGGTATTCAAGTTCCGGGAATCTGATTCTTGCGGTCATTCCTTGGAAGCTGTTCACTGATACCCAGCCTGTCGCTCACGATAAAGCGCGGACGATCCCGCACCTCCAGGAGAATTCTTCCAATATATTCACCGAGAATACCCAGAAACAGAAAAAGTATGCCAAACAAAAAGGAAATAATAGCCAGCGATGATGCCCAACCCGGTACCACGTGACCCGCCAGCACCTTACCCAGTATTGCGTACAGCACTGACGCAAATGATATGGCACTGGCGAAAAAGCCAAACAAGATACCGATCCTGAGCGGGACTATTGAAAACGAGCTGACTCCATGCCATGCAAATTTAAGCATTTTGACCAACGTGTATTTGGTCGCACCGCTAAATCGCTCCGCAGGCGTATACGAAATACTGCTACTTTTGTAGCCAACCCACTGCACCAGCCCGCGCAGGAACAGGCCCTCCTCGCGGAAGCACAGGATGTCATCGAGAACCTGCCGGTCCATCAACCTGTAATCCGCCATGCCGCTTTCAATCCTTACCCCGCTCACATAGGAAAATATCCTGTAATATAACCTGGATGTTGTTTTCTTAAAAAAACTCTGCCTGGCAGGTTCCAGCCGGATTGTCTTGACAATCCTGTTACCATTCTTCCATTCCCTGATCATTTCAGGAATAAGCGATGGGGGGTGCTGCAGGTCGGCATCGAGCGAGATGACAGCGGCCCCTTCAGAAACCTGAAGGCCGGCAAGCAATGCGTACTGATGACCGAAATTCCTGGAAAAACGGACACCCTTGACCCTGTGATCTGACCGGTTCAGTTCTTCGATAACACGCCAGGTATTGTCACTACTGCCATCATCCACGAACACCAGCTCCCAGGCAGACTCAACCGGGTCAAGTACGCTGGTCAATTCTGTGTACAGCGCATTCAGGTTACCCTCTTCGTTGAATGCGGGTACAACGAGGGACAGTCGTGGAGACTGTTTGGGATCGTTGCCGGGAGATGGGCTCATGCTGAATTCTCTTGTACTTGTTGCACCTGAGGTGCCGGGTTACAGGCTACCCGACAGAAGCACTATCGGTACAGCCGGGATAATCTTTACCGTCTGGTAGCGTCGGCCGGTATCAACAGCATTTCGACACAGGTGCAGAATATATCCGTAACGGTATTGACCGGCAGGAACGACGGATGAGGGATCTCGGGAAGCCCGAACTTGTATTTGTAGTCGGGACGTACCAGATACGATCCACTGGCACTTATATCCAGCCCGACTTCTCTGCAGATACGGTTCACTTTACCTGTCGTTAACCAGGTCTCCCGGATCTGCTTCAGGTCATTTAGCAGGTAGGCGGATTCCTTGTACAGGTTTCCACGCGGCCTGATTAACCAGAGAAACAACGGCTCCGGTAAAACATGTATAAACGGTGCGTTGGAAAAAATACCACTGCCATTGTGCTGATGTCCGCCAAAGGGAGACAAATAAGGCGTATATGTAATATAGACAAAACCATCCGGCTTAAGAAGTGCAGCGATTTTTTCCAGCATTTTCCGTGGATCACCACAGTGTTCCAGAACATCGCGCAACAGAACAAAATCGTACTTCTCATCAAATTCGTAGGTGAAAAAGTCTCCCTGCCTGAAAACCGAACCCGGCACCTCCCTGGCTTTTTCGATCATCTCGCCATCGTAATCCAGGCCCAGGCCGGTAAACCGGTAGGTTTCAGCCAGCCCGGCCAGTATGCCTCCCTCGCCGCAACCGATATCCAGCACGCTCTTGCCGTCCAGCGACAAGCCGGCATTCTGCAGGTATTTTGTGACAACACCCTTGCCAAGGTCCAGCTCATAATCGAAATAGCTGTCATAAGTCCGCACTGCCCACCCCCTTGCCACCTGCCCGGCAAAAACTGTTTTTGTAATTGTCCACTATCTGGACATGTGAACGATCCGCGGATTCCTCTAGCACGAGATCCATACTGCAGATCGCCTCCGTCACCTCGCCTTTCTCAAACAACACCCACCGATGTTCGGTTACGCGAGGTCTTGCCCCACTGGCATGGATTCCTTTCTCACCAAATGGCCCGAATGCCACCGGTGACCGTGGCATATGGATAAGCCCCACCCGACTACCCGCCGGTAAATCACGGGTCAGCGACAACATACTGAGCCGCATGCTATGTGCGTAGTCACTGGTAACCATATATTCGGCAACCTTGCCTTTTGTCTGATATACATTGGTCGCAATCAGTACCACCGCTGCTGCTGTCAGTATGACTGACATCGGTCTGTTGTTGTGCGAAATTTTACCAGATACCATCGCCCCTGTTAGCGCCAGTGGCCACAGGGTGGCCATGGCATAAATTTCACTGACCTTGCCAAGCAAAGCCTCTGGAAACAGGGATGCCAGCAAAAAAATCCCACAAAATACAAGAACAAGGCGTTCTCCGTTTGAACTGCGCGCGAAGCTCCACAGGTACCCGACAAGCAGCGACAGACCAAGGGTCAGCGCCGGAAGAAGCTGCAGAAGGAGTTGCAGGGACAGGCCGTTTTTCAGCGACAGATAGATATGGTAAGAGTTCACCGGCGTCAGGCTGCCCAACAGCAACTGGGCTACATTTTTTACAACAAACCCGGGACTCATTCTTGGCTGATGATAGGTCCCGGCGAGCTCTTCCGGCGTCCGCAGCAATGGCACCTGGGCGTCGGTAAAAAAATACCGGAGCGCAAAGTACCCGAGCACAACCGCAGCAACTGCCAGAAACAGGGAGAACACATGTCTGATCCTGACCAGGGATTTGCTGCATGCGAACAGCACAAAACCACTTAGCCCGGCAACCAGTGCGCAGCGGATTTCCGTCTCCTTGGTAAACAGCGCCATAAGGAAAAACAGAAGAAACCAGGCATAGTAGGTTTTTATACCTTTATCCTGCCCGGTTTCATAGCACTGGGCGCTGGTCCATCGCCACAACATGTATGAAGCCAGCAGACCGAACAACGGCGCCAGCAGGTTCATCACCCCCCAGACAGAGGTAGCAGCAAAAACCAGCGCCTGGGACGTTCCTGCCCAGACCGCTGCCAGCGCAGCTGGCAACCTGCCAGCTCCCATCGACCGCGCCACCATCGCAATGGCCGTCGCTGTTGCAACTATAACAGCCAGATTGACTGTCAGAATCAAAGCCAGCCGCTCGTCATCCAGCGTGAAAAACAAAATTACGTTGGTTACCGGCGTCCAGTGGACTTTGCCCCCACCCAGGGCGCCAGTGAGCAGCCCTGAAAGCAGCGATACTCCACTACCGGCGGTCGCCAGCAGCCTGTCAACAAATGAATAAGCCAGGGAATAATCATCGGTCTGGTAGCCGCCCAGAGCCTGCTGGTAGATAGCATACAACAGCAGAAACAGGCCAACCGAGACCATAGCCGGGAAGATCAAACGATCGAAATTACCCGCGAAGCCCGAATTGGTTCCATGGCCTGAATCTTGTCCGCGTGTGGCCACTATCGTTGCCCTCCTTCCAGTGAGCCCCGAAAAAGCGCACCTGTTGCCACCAGCCGGTCTGCCCACCTTACCCCTGGAACTCCGCCAACCGGGCCCTGTCTAACTTGTTTGACGCTTATACAGGTCATCATATTTATGATAATAATCAGCTTCTTATGGTATAATTTTCCGTAGTTAACGGTGTTTTCCAGCAACCCGCCACTCGCACTCGACAGGACAAATGCGTACTATACTCACCTGTCCAGCGCGATGGCACTGAAGCAGTATGCCAGCGTGCCGAGAAAAAAAATAATACGACTCCACCAGCAAAAGACTTATGCGTAAATTCACCCCGCGTTCCCGTACAGAAACCTTACCCAGTCCGCACAGGCGCCTGTTCCTGAAACGCAGCGGCGTGCTGCTGGGTGGACTAAGCCTGTACGGCTGTGGTGGTGGCAGCTCCGGAACCGCGGGTGCCCCACTCGCGCCCGCCACCATTCAGACACATCCCGTTGACCAGACGGTAGTCAGTGGGGGGACAGCCTCTTTCCGGGTGCTCGCAAGCGGAACCGGTCTGGTCTACCAGTGGCAGCGTAACGGTATCGACATCCCTGGAGCGAACCTGCCGGTGTATCGCCTCAGCCCGGCATCCATCTCGGACAGCGGGGCCAGTTTCCGGGTCCGGATCAGCAATGCTGCGGGAACGGTAACCAGTGCCGAGGCAACACTTCTGGTCACGCCGACCGGTACCCCGACAATTACACAGCAACCCTCCGATACACTTGTGCTCATTGGCCGTTCCGCCACTTTCAGGGTAACAGTAACCGGCGACCAGCCCCTGGCGTATCAGTGGCGCAGGGACGGTCAGGATATCCCGGGGGCAACAGGTGCTGCCTATACGTTGCCGGTGGCGACTGCAGCGGACAATGGTGCCAGCTTCAGCGTAGTCGCTTCCAACGCACTTGGGACTGTCACCAGCCGCTCCGCATTGTTGAATGTGACCTCTACCGGGACAACGGTCGATACAACTACCATCCGCATCGACTCTACCCTGATAACCATTGACGAGATCTAGGACCATGCCAAAACAGACTATCAATGTAGGTACACCACCCGGCAACCAGGGCGACGGCGATACCCTGCGCGACGCTTTCGTTAAAACCCAGGCAAATTTTGACGAGGTCTATAATGCGCTTCCCATTACGGACACGTCCCTTGAACACGATAATCCGGTAATTGACGGAACCATTGCCAAGGCCCTGGCTGACGCCGCCGCGGCCGGTGGGGGCACCGTACAGCTCGGTCCCGGCACCTTTGTCTGCAGTGCCCGCACACTGATTGTGGGTGACAACGTCCGGCTCAGGGGGGCCGGGCGCCGCGCCACAACCATCGATGTCACCGGCGCACAGACCGGTATCCACATGGCGGGGATTGCCAGCAGTGTCGAAGCCCTGCACCTGAAAATGCCCGTGGGCGCCAACAGCGATGGACTACTGATCGACCGCGGAGAACAACACGCGCGGGATCTGTTTTTTTCTGGCGGCGGGCCGACTTCCTGGGCAATCAATATCGATGCGGTAAATATCCTGTATCTGTCCAATATCCGAATGGGCGGCTCCGGGAATGCCCTGACAGGTAATGGCATTATTTACCAGAACACCTCGGGGCTTACCTTCAATTTCGGAGACTCAAAGTTTTCCAAAATCGATATCACGCTGGCTGCTGACAATACCACCGGCATCAGGATTGCCGGCCCTGATATCGCCAACGTGAAAATCAACAATATCCTGCTGAGCCAGGTCGAAGTCATCGGTACCGGCACTGCCGGTGGTTGCGTAGGGGTACACCTGCACAATGCCGCGAGAATCATCTTCCTGCTGGTCGATGTCGAAGAGATCGATACGGCCATCATTGAGGAAGGCGTCGTCGGCAACTGCCGAAACAACGTCTACATCGCCGCTACCAGTTTCGGGAACAACACCGGCTATACAGCCATCGGCAATGTGTTCAACCGCCTGTTCATGGGCTGCCAGAATATCATTCCCTCACCGACCAGCAACGGTGACGTACTGGTCCCGGACGCCCTCTGGCTCAACGAAGGCGCAGTGCGACTCTGGGAAAACAGCGGCAACCTGCAGTTCGACAACGGTAGCGACATCAACGGGGTACAGCTCTCCGTTGGCAATACAGTGCCGAGAATACAGCCCTCCAGCACTGATCCGGCTGCCCAGCTCACGCTCGGACGCGCCGGTACCCGCGGGGTCGAATGTGAACCAGGCCTTGTTCTCCCCCTGCAAACGACGCCGATCCCCGACCCGAAAGAAGGTACGCTGGCGCAATTCGCGGCCGGGGTTGTCGGCGCAAATACCGGCCTGTACCAGTTACGCCAGGGTAGCTGGGTCTTTATCGGCTGATGGCTTCAACCCAGTCCCGGTTATCCAGGTACCACTGGATAGTCTGTTCAATACCGGTCTCAAAAGTGTAAGCCGGCTTCCAGTCCAGCTCATCGGCCATCCTGCCTGCGTCGATGGCGTAGCGCCGGTCGTGGCCGAGGCGATCCTCAACATAGGTGATCAGCTCGCTCCTGGGCCGGTCACCCGGTTCCAGTTCATCCAGGTGACGGCAAATAAGCTGCACGATATCGATATTGGCCCATTCATTACAGCCACCGATGTTGTAGGTCTCACCCGCCCTTCCACCCTGCAGTACTGCATCAATGCCACGACAATGATCCTCGACGTGCAGCCAGTCCCGGATATTTTTACCGTCACCGTAGACAGGCAGGGGCTTTCCTTCCAGCGCATTGAGAATAATGAGGGGGATCAGCTTTTCCGGGAACTGGTAGGGACCATAGTTGTTGGAGCAGTTCGTTGTCAGTACCGGCAGGCCGTAGGTGTGGAAATAGGCTCGCACAAAGTGGTCCGATGCCGCCTTGGATGCGGAATAGGGGCTGTTGGGTGCAAAGGGTGTGGTTTCACTGAAAGCTGGATCGTCCGGACCCAGCGAGCCATAGACCTCATCGGTCGATACGTGAAGAAAACGACAGGTTTCGGTATCGCCGCTCCAGGCATTTCTTGCGGCTTCCAGCAGGGTAAAGGTCCCGAAAACGTTGGTTGTCACAAAAGTTTCCGGGCCGGTGATGGAACGATCGACGTGTGATTCAGCGGCAAAATTGACTACCGAATCGATTTTTTCCTCTTGCAGAAGTTTCCCTACCAGCCCGGCGTCACAGATATTGCCGTGCACAAAACGGTAGTTCGGATTGTTCCCGATATCTTTCAGGCTTTCCAGGTTACCCGCGTAGGTCAGCGCGTCCAGGTTGACCACCCGGTCCTCCGGGTGGCTATTCAACCAGTAGCGAACAAAGTTGGAGCCTATGAAACCGGCGCCGCCGGTGATCAGTATGTTTCTCATTGGTGTAACAGACCTTTCGCGCTGAGGGTGGCGCTTCTACAGGGTATTTAACATCTTTTTCAGGCTGGCGCGCCAGTGAGGAATCGGGTAACCCAGCACGCCCCTTATTTTTACCTTGCTCATTACGGAATACGCCGGGCGCATTGCCGGTAACGGGAACTCTGTGGTCGGAATGGGCCGGACAGTTTCGGCCACAACCGGAAAACCGGCCTGTCTGGCGCCTGCCACGATTTCCTCTGCAAAGTCATACCAGGAAGCTACACCTTCGTTGGTAAACTGGTAAACGCCACTGGCATCGGCCTTGATCAGGGCTCGCATGGCACTGACAATATCACCGGTCCAGGAAGGCGTACCCAACTGGTCGTCAACCACCTTCAGTTCCCGCCGCTCTCCTGCCAGCCGGAGAATGGTTTTTACAAAATTATGTCCGTGCGCACCGTACACCCAGGCGGTTCTTACAATCAGCGCCTCGGGCAATACTTCCAGTACCACGCGTTCTCCCTCCAGCTTGGAACGACCATAGACGCTCAGCGGGTTGGCGGCATCGTCTTCCCGGTACGGGGTGGACTGCTCGCCTCCGAATATAAAATCGGTCGACACGTGCAGCAGGCGGCCGCCGCTGAGCCGGACACCCTCAGCCACCGCGCGCGCTGCATCCCGGTTAATGGTAAACGCCAGCCCGGCTTCTTCCTCGGCCTTGTCAACCTGTGTATAGGCGCCGCAATTGATTACCTGCTCTGCACCGTAGCCGGCAATGGCCTGTACTACCTGGTCCGGCCGGGAAAAATCCACCTCTTCCCGGCCGATAGCAATCACCGCTTCACCATCTGCCTGCAGCGCCAGTACCATTTCCCTGCCCAACTGTCCCTTTGCACCGGTTACCAGAATGGTCATGTATCTGCTCCATACACCGGCAGCTGACCATCCATTTCACCGAGCAAGTTGTTACCGGCATCTTTGTCTGAAATCCTGAAATCATGCCCCGGCCAGTCGATACCGATTGCAGGATCGTCCCAGCGAATACCATGTTCGTGTTCGGGCGCATAAAATTCCGTGCACTTGTACAGGAAATCCGCCGTATCGCTGAGCACGCAAAAACCATGCGCGAATCCCGGCGGCACATACAGCTGGTGCCGGTTGTCTTCGCTCAGCTCCGCACCCGCCCACTGGCCGAAAGTCGGCGAACCGCGCCGGATGTCGACCGCCACATCGAATACTGCACCGGTCACCACGCGCACCAGTTTGCCCTGCGGTCGCTCCAGCTGATAATGCAAGCCACGCAACACCCCCCGACCGGATCGCGAATGGTTGTCCTGCACAAAATCCACATCCAGCCCGGCTTTAGCGTATTTTTCCTGATGCCAGCTCTCCATGAAAAAACCACGACTGTCTCCGAATACGTCGGGTTCGATCAGGAGCACTTCAGGTATCTTCATCGGGGTAATGTTCATGTACTGCGCCCGTCTTCTTCCAGTATTTCCATCAGGTAACGCCCATAGCCGTTTTTGCTCAGTGGCCGGGCCAGTGTTTCCAGTTGTGCAGCCGATATATATCCCATCCGGTAGGCAATTTCCTCCACGCAACAGATTTTCAGTCCCTGGCGTTGCTCTACTGTTTCAATAAAATTGGCTGCCTGCAACAGGGACTCGTGCGTGCCGGTATCCAGCCAGGCGGTGCCCCGGCCCAGCATCTCGACGTGAAGGCTGCCATTGGCCAGATACTGGCTGTTGATATCGGTAATCTCAAGTTCCCCGCGGGGTGAAGGTTTCAGCCGGGCCGCCATCTCTACCACCTGATTGTCATAGAAATACAGCCCGGTTACCGCGTAATGTGAACGTGGCCGGGTCGGTTTTTCCTCGATTGACAGGGCGCGACCATCCGCATCGAACTCGACCACGCCGTAGCGTTCCGGGTCACGAACGCGGTAGGCAAACACCGTTGCCCCGGATTCACGCCCGGCCGCACACCTTAGGCTGCCCCCCATGCCATGACCGTAGAAAATATTGTCGCCGAGCACCAGGCAACAGGATGAAGTGCCGAGAAAATCCCTGCCAATGATAAATGCCTGCGCCAATCCGCCCGGTTCGGGCTGCACCGCATAGTGGATGCCCAGCCCGAACTGCTTGCCGTCACCCAGCAACCGTTGGAAAGCCTCGCTGTCTTCCGCAGTGGTAATGATCAGGATCTCCCGGATACCGGCCAGCATCAGGGTAGACAAGGGATAGTAGATCATCGGCTTGTCGTACACCGGCATCAGCTGTTTGCTGACGGAGCGTGTCAGTGGATATAAACGGGTGCCGGAACCACCGGCCAGTATGATGCCTTTCATATCTTCAATCGTCAGCAGCGGTGCCCTGGGTATCAAGGTAGCCTTCCCGCAACAGGTACAGGTAGATATCCTGCGCCGCTTCCATCGGCGTCAGCCCCTCGGTATCCACCCGCAGTTCCGGGTGTTCCGGTATTTCGTAGGGGTCGCTGATCCCGGTGAACTCCGGGATTTCTCCGCGCCGCGCCTTGGCATACAGGCCCTTGCGATCACGGGCTTCACAGGCTTCCAGCGAGGTCGCCACGTGGATCTCGATAAAGTCGCCGTGGGGTTCGATCATCTCCCGTACCGAACGACGCATCTGGGTGTAGGGCGCAATCGGCGCGCAAATGGCGATACCCCGGTTTTTGGTGATCTCGCTGGCCACGAAACCGATGCGGTTGACGTTCAGAAAGCGATGCTCCCTGGAAAACCCCAGCTCGCTGGACAGATTCAGGCGCACGACATCACCGTCCAGCAGGGTGACCGGGCGGCCGCCGGCTTCCAGCAGCTTGGCGTAGATGATTTTCGCCAGCGTTGATTTCCCGGAGCCGGACAGACCTGTGAAGAACAGCGTCAGCCCCTGCTTGCTGCGCGGCGGGTAGGCCTTGCGCAGTTCGCGCACGACTTCCGGGAAACTGAACCAGGCGGGGATTTCCTCGCCCTGGCTGAGGTCCTTTTTCATCTGCGCATCGGTATAGTCGATGGCCTCCAGGCCTTCGCTTGCGATCACCGAAGCCGGCAGGAAGCGGTCCTTCGCCGGGACGTAGCGCATGGCTTCCACTGCTACGATGTCGATACCCAGCTCCGCGCTGAATTCCTCCACCAGCTCGCGCGACTGCTCGGGCTGGTAAAACCGGTGTTCCTCTCCGTCACCTGCCGGTGGGTAAGCGTGCTTCGGCCCGATGATCATGTGCGAACAGCCGTAGTTCTGACTGACGATGGCGTGCCACAGGGCCTCGCGTGGCCCGGCCATGCGCATGGCCAGCGGCAACAGCGACAGCATGGCCAGGTTCTGCGGGAAATAATGGCGGATCGCCTGGTAACAGTGCACGCGTGCGTAGTAGTGCAGGTCGCCGGGCTTGGTCATGCCCACCGTGGGGTGCAGCAGGATGTGTCCCTGGATGTCCTTGGCGGCCTGCAGGGTGATGTCGCGTTGCAGGCGGTGCATGGGCTTCGAGGTCTGGAAGGCCACCACGCGGCGCCAGCCTTTCTTGCGGAACAATGCCCGCAGTTCTTCCGGAGTATCCCAGAAACTCTCGAAATCGTGGTGCACCGGTGACTGGATGCCTTCGATCCGGCCGCTGATGTAGACCGGTTTGACGCTCTCGAACAGGTAGCGTACGCCGGGGTGCGCATCCGAGGTGGTGTTGTACACCTTTTCCGCTTCGCGTTGCTTGTCCGGCTGCCAGATATCCTCTACCGTCAGCACGGCCGGCATGAACCCTTCACCGTCGCGCAGGGCGATTCTGGTGCCCTTTTTCAGCTTGCCGGCAAAGGCTTCGTCAACGTCGAGCACAACAGGTACCGGCCACACCATACCGTCAGCCAGGCGCATGTTCTCCACCACCGAGTCGTAATCCGCCTGGTTCATGAACCCGGTCAATGGCGAAAAGGCCCCGTTCATCAGCAATTCGAGATCACAGACCTGCCGCTGCGTAAGCGTAAGTGATGGATATTGCTGGGATTCTGTCTTTAGAATCTCGGCCTTGTCGGAGTCGACCAGCAGGTCGACCAGCTGTCCGCCGTGCGGTTTTACAAAGAATTCGCTTGTTGCCATGAGTTACAATCCACGCTTCCGTGTTATCAGGTTGAATATGTCCGCTGTAAGCGGCGGAGCGTCGAACTTTTTTACGTCCGTGGCCTGATTTCCCCGGAATGGCGCAGTTTAGGTGTTCACCCGTACAGGGTAAAGCCCCCCTGGTCGCTTTAATCCATTCGGCTCCCCAAGTATGCTGGCATGCAACAGGGTATCCGGGGTCGTGGAAAATGATGCGCTTTCTGTTGCGTGCAGGGTTGGCTGTGCTCAGTCTGGCAGTGTTAATCGTTGCTTACCTGCTGTGGAATAACAACCGGACTGTAGCGGCTCCCGACCAGGCTCGGCTCAATACCAGCCTGGAAAACGGCATCCGCTGGCTGAGCGCACACCGAACAAACATCCTGTCGACGAACAACCCGATGGTCTGGCGCATGGTGCAACAGGCGGGCGATGCTACCGACGATGCACGTCTGCAGACATTATTTGCAAACTACGCAGAGCGTTACCTGGAAAACAGGTCCGGCAATATCTGGCGCCCCCTCTTTTACCCGAAGTCCTGGGTACCGATACGTTTTGAAGACATCGCCGGCTTCCCGTACTACAACTGGCACTTCCTGTACGCCAGCAGCTGTGACCGCGACCTGGCAAAGGTACCGGAAATTGCTGCCCAGAACGACCCGGCTTTCTGCGACCGCTACCCGCTACGTCCCGCGTGTGTAACTCACCAGATGATGGGGCTGCGGCTACTGCAGCGTTCAGAATGTGGTAACCAGGCCGAGCTGAGCAACAGCATCGAGGTGCTGCAGCGACGTATCCATACCCAGCTGACATGGGACCCGCGTGTAGTTGACGTGTATATGCAACGGGTTTTGATGCTGGTGGAATCCGGCGCACGTGGCCTGGTGAAACCAGTCTGGCTGCAACAGCTAGTGGAAGCACAGCAAGCGGATGGCGGCTGGGCATCATTCATGCCGCTGGTGCCGCTTGGCGAAAACCGTTTCCTGGGCATCACGCGCCTGCCCCGTATCATGACACCGAAGTCGGACTTTCACATGACCGCCCAGGGCGTTCTGCTGTTTGCTTTACTGACCAACCCGCCACAGGCGCAATAAAAGCGGCCGGCAATCGAGTTACGCAATGCGACGTGGAGCAAATCTCGACTGTCTGAGCAGCAAACATCCACGGGGCAGCGCTGAACAGCATGGATTCCGGCATACGACGGAATGACAGGTAACAAACGCTGCAAAGTCAGCGCCACGCCTCCAGCTTCTCCATACACACCCGGTTCAGCTCCTGTACCCGTCCAGGACTCGCTGCTTCGTTGTAGCAGCGAAACTCGGGGGCGTTGCCCGATGGGCGCAGGTGGATGATTTCGTCGTTTTCAAAGGTTATACGCAGGCCGTCCGTCCGGTCGATGTTGCGAACAGCTCCGCACAGGTCACCAAACAGGGCCTCGATGGCTTCGTTTGACGCAGCCAGTTCCGCGATTTTCCGGCTGGACAGTTCGGTAGGGAAACGCTTCAAGCGGCCGCTGGCCGTAAAGCGTTGCGGCAATCCAGCCATCAGTTCGCCGAGCGGACAAGCCTGCTGTTTGGCGCTCACCAGGATGGCAAGAACAGGCAACACAGCGTCCCGGGTCGGCAGCGCTTTCAGAGTGCGCCCGTCCAGGCTCACATCCGTCGCCAGCAGGAAACCGCCATTGGCTTCATACCCCGCCACTGTGCCAGCGTGTTCCTCCACCGCCAGGTTCATTTGTTCGATGACATAGGGTGAGCCGATGCGGGTGCGGTACACCCGCTCGAAGCAGCCGCAGGCTTCCACCAGGGTATTGCTGCTGACCGGTGTTACCAGTGTGGTGATACCCAGGAAGCGAGCGCACAGCACACCCACAACATCTCCGCGCAACCATTCTCCCTGCTCGTCGGCCAGCAGCGGTCGGTCCGCGTCGCCGTCGGTCGAAACCACGGCGTCAAAACCGTACTCGGCGGACCATTGCTGCCCGAGCCGGACATCTTCGGTACGAATGGCTTCGGTGTCGACCGGGATAAAGGTATCCGAACGCGCCAGACGGATAACCGTAGCGCCAAGCCGTTCCAGCAGGGTGCCCAGCAGGTCACGTGCGACACCCGAATGTTCATAGACGCCGATGTACGCACCCTCCAGCCCGTTTTCCGGCAGAAACTCGAGATACCGGTCGAGATACAGGGTGGTAGCCGCAGGGTCGGCTTCCGGCAGGTCGCCGGCGCTGATCTCCGGGAAGGGCTCGGGAAGCTCGACCTCCTGCGCACGAATGCGCGCTTCATCCGCCTTGAGGATTTCGCCGTCCGGCCGGTTGAACTTGATACCATTACGGTCGTCCGGGATATGGCTGCCGGTTACCATGACAGAAGCAGCGCCCTGCTGCATGGCATAGAACGCCAGCGCCGGTGACGGGATCATACCGGCATAGCTAACCCGGTAACCGGCATCTTCAATAGCGCGTGCGGCCGCGGCCAGGATGCGTGGCGTACTGGGCCGCAAATCACCGGCCAGCACAATGGTCGAACCGGTCTGTATGAGGCTTTCTGCCTGCATGGCCTGCAGGAAGGCGGTGGTATAGGCGTAACAGACGTGGTTGCTCATTGCCTCCACGGTGCCGCGCGCGCCGCTGGTGCCGAAGGCGACGCCGCTGCTTTGCATGAGGTCTGCGATTCTGATCATTTTGCTTGCTGCTTTGATTGCCTAAACCCGACAGGCTCCTAGCCTGCAGGTTTTACGCTGCGCCGCTTGCCCGGCAAACCGTACCAGAGAAACAGGGCCAGCAGCAACAGGCCCAGCTGCAGACTCAAACCCTGCAGGTTCGGATAGATGCCCAGCAGATCGATACGCGGGAAGTGGATGGGGCTGACCGGGATGTAACCGGCCTCCTGCAGGGCCGCCACGCCCTTGCCGGCGAAGACCAGCGCCAGTACAAACATGAGTATCCCGGTGACACTGAAGAACTGCCGCAGCGGCAGGCGTGCGCTGTAACGCATGATGATCCAGGCCAGTACCGCCAGCACGGCTACACCGGCACCAAAACCACTCAGCGCCATACTCTTGCCGGCTTCATCGGTCTGTACCCACAGGGCCTGGTAGAACAGGATGGTCTCGAACACTTCGCGGTAGACCGCGATGAACGACAGCCCGGCCAGTCCCCACAGGGTGCCGGCGCTCAGCGCCTTGCGCACATTGTTTTCAATGAACGATTTCCACTGCGCTGCATTGGTCTTGTCGTGCAGCCAGAAACCCACGTAGAACAGCACCGCCGTCGCCATCAGTGCCGCCACCCCTTCGGTGATCTCACGACTCGCACCGCTGATCTCGATCAGGTATACCGAAGCCAGCCAGGTCAGGAATCCCACTACCAGCGCACCAATCCAGCCATAATGCAGGTAGCGCATGCTGTTGGGATGTTCGGTCTTGACCAGGAAGGCCGCCAGTGCCGCGACTACCAGCAGGGCTTCCAGCCCTTCGCGGACCAGGATAAAAAACGCACTGGCAAACGCCGCTCCGCCGGACAGACTGCGCCCGGACAGACGCTCCGCGGCGATGTCCAGCAGACCCTTGATGCGAATGATGTTCGCTTCCAGCTCTTCCACCGGCACTGCATTGCGGATGTCCGTGCGCAGACCGGTCATGGCCTGTTCGATTTCGATACGCAGATCGGAATCCACCGCGTTCAGCCCCTGCTCCACCAGCTCAAAACCTTCCAGGTAGGCCTCGACCGCCAGTTTGTAGGCTTCCTGCCGGTGGTGTGCCGCGTAGGCCCTGGCCACCTCGTCCAGGTGATGACGGGAAAAGCGCAGCGGCGATTGGGTCGAGAACAGCGGGGCCGGGTCCCTGCGTAACTGCGCCATCAATACGCCGCCTTCCGGGCCATAGGCCGCGACGGCTTCCGCGGGCGTCGTTACTGTTAGTTTCGCAATATCCATCAACGCCTTTTGCTGCCCGGAGCCGGCTTGCTCCGGGGCCGCGATCAACGCCGGTTCGCTGACGGCAAAACGGCCGACGTAGAACGCCAGCGACCAGCGTTCTGCCGCGGACAGTTCGTGATAGGACGACATGGACGTGTCGGGAACGCCCTGTGTGATGGTGTTATACAGGCCGTAGAGGGTGCGCTGCGCATAGCGCTCCGGGTCACGGAAGTTGATCGGCGCGGGGTCCAGCCCTGCAGCCTGCGGTCCCCGGCCATCACCGTTCAGCCCGTGGCAGGCGGCGCACTGTTCTTCATACAACACGGCGGCATGCTGCAGGTCCGGTTGTTTGCGCGGTACCACCGTGACCTTGTAACGGTCGATGATGGCCAGGCGCATGGCGGTGGCCAGGCGGTTGACCTCCGCGGGGTCGGCCCGCTCCTGCAGCAGCGCGGTGAGTTGCTCACCCTGCTTCAATAGCGCGGGTTTTTGCGGCCCGTCCGGCAATTCAGCCAGCTGCTGCCGGATGCCGGCGGTAAAATCCTGCATTTCGGTGTATTCCGCCGCGTTGGTCACCTTGCCGTCCGTAACCGCCCCGGCGTAATCGACCCCCACGTAATCGATCAGTTGCAGCAGTTGCTGCAGGTCGCCTGCCCTCGCCAGGGAGGCCAGCAGGAAAAGGGACAGGAACACCAGCAGACGTTTCATACAGCGACAGCTCAACGAGTAAAATGGAAGTGAATTATAATGATTCTCATTTATACTGTAAATGACGCTGCCGGGATTGGGCGGCTGTGGCCGGTAAGCACATGTTCGCGGGGGTGGTTGGCGCCGGCCTCCGGAGCAAGCGGGCCGGGGTGCTTTTGCGGTCAGAAGACCACTATTTCAACCAGTTACCCATACGGCGTGCACATTCACGAACTCGCGGATACCGTAACTGGACAGTTCGCGGCCGTAGCCGGAATTGCGGATACCGCCGAACGGCATGCGCGGGTCGGATTTGGACATGTCGTTGACAAAGGCTGCGCCGGACTGGATTTCATCCGCGGCGATGCGCTCGCCCCGGGCCAGGTCGCGGGTCCAGACGGCGCCCGCGAGACCGAACTCGGTGCCGTTGGCGACCTCGATGGCCTCTTTTTCATCCCGGACCCGGATCAGGGTCGCCACCGGCCCGAACAGTTCTTCGCTCCAGGCCGGCATGCCTTCCTGTACGCCGGCCAGTACTGTCGGCGGGTAGAACGCGCCGGGCCCATCGGGAATGACGCCACCGGTCAGCAGCCTGGCGCCGGCGGCCAGGGTGCGCTGCACCTGGTCGTGCAAGCCGTCGCGCAAATCCACGCGCGCCTGTGGCCCGATATAGGTATCGTCCGCCGCCGGGTCGCCCATCCTGAGCTGCTCGACCTTTTCCACGAATTTCTTTTCAAACTCGTCATACACGGCATCGACCACGATGAAGCGCTTGGCGGCAATACAGCTCTGACCGCTGTTCTGGTAGCGGCCGACGATACCGACGTCCACCGCCCGGTCGATGTCGGCGTCTTCCAGTACGATGAACGGATCCGAGCCACCCAGTTCCAGCACACACTTCTTGAGTACCTTGCCGGCTTCGCTGGCCACCGCACGACCGGCACCGACACTGGAAGTGATGGTGACCGCTGCCACCAGGGGGTTATGGATCACGTCGGTGGTGAGGGGCACGTCGATCAGCAGGGAACGGAACAGGTTGGCGGGCATTCCGGCATCGGCGAAAATTTGTTCGATCAGCAGGGCACAGCCGAATACATTCGGGGCATGCTTGAGTACCGCACCGTTACCGGCCATCAGGGCCGGTGCGGCAAACCGGAACACCTGCCAGAGCGGGAAATTCCACGGCATCACGGCCAGTATGATGCCCAGTGGCTGGTAGTTGACGAAACTGTGATGTGCCTCGGTGGCCACCTCTTCCGGCGCCAGGAAGCCTTCGGCATGGTCGGCGTAGAATTCACAGCCCCAGGCGCACTTTTCCACTTCGGCGATGCCCTGTTTCCAGACCTTGCCCATTTCGGCGGTCATCATGCGCGCGTAGTCTTCCTTGTTCTGCAACAGGACCCGGGCTACGGACTTCATCAGGCGCGCGCGCTCGGCAAAGGCGGTTTTCCCCCAGGCGCGCTGTGCTTGCGCGCACTGCTCCAGGATGGTCTGTACCTCGCCGGCCGTCATTTCCGGGTAGCTGCCGACCTGTTCGCCCGTGGCAGGATTGATGCTGTTGAATGCCATGATCTTCTCCTCTGCAGGCCCGGACCCGTCCGTTAGACCGGACTCACTCTACCATGAGCCCAGCGGGAGTACACAGCCGCCCGGGAGCGGCTGATGACAAGTGCGAACGCGGGTGGTAGCCTGCCCCGCATCCAACTGTTCAGGAGTACCACCATGACATTGCGCCGCTATCTGATCGCTGCCTGCCTGTTCACAATACCGGCTGTACAGGCCGCCACCCTGCTCGAAATCAAAAGTGGCGGGGAAGTCACCCGGGTCTACCAGGAAGGATCGAAATCCAGGATGGAAATGCCGGGGGACAAGGGCTACATGGTGATCGACAGTGCTGCGATGAGCGCACAGATGGTCGTACCGCAGGAACGCATGGTGATGGACATGACAGACAGCCTGCGCAATGCGCCGGACACCGCCACCGATGCCAGCGCCAGACTCAGCAAAGAGGGCAACGGACCGCGCATCGCCGGCTACAGGACCACGCGTTACCGCTATTCGGCCGGGGACCGGAACTGCGGGACGCTGTTTACCTCCAGGGAGGCCATGCAGGACACCGGCCTGGATAAAATGCTGGGCATCATGAACCGCATGTCCGCCCAGGCCCGGGCCATGATGTCCGCACTCAGGCAGAAGACCGACCCCTGCCAGGACTACAGTTCGAACCTGGGCGAACAGATGAAGAAAATCGGCGCGCCGCTGCGTGTGCTGGATGCAAAGGGCGGGGTTGTCAGCGAAGTCCTGCGTATCGACAAAAAAGCCCGTCTGCCAGAGAATGCCTTCGCAATACCATCTGACTACCAGGTCCGGAACACCCACAAGATGATGCAGGACATGCAGC
>Ga0256841_1001377_pt1 | contig 21275 bp, 27 predicted proteins | sample 356308metaG_FD_185971 | JGI IMG/M metagenome (GOLD analysis project Ga0256841, IMG submission 185971) | Hydrothermal vent microbial communities from Mid Atlantic Ridge, Atlantic Ocean - 356-308 | ecosystem: Environmental > Aquatic > Marine > Hydrothermal vents | place: Atlantic Ocean: Mid... | reverse complement strand
GACTGGATCACCCCTTTCATGACACCCACAAAGCCGTCCCTTGTGCCGAAGTCTGTCAGCAGGGCTACAATCATAAGGATTTATGTTAAAATACTTGCTTCAAGATTAAGGAGGTGATGTAGTTGGCAGTTGTTATAGTGAATGAAGGCGAGCCACCCGAGAGGGTCCTTAGAAGGTTCAAGAGGCTGATAGATCAGGAGCAGATACTTACAGAGGTCAAGAAGAGGGAATATTACGAGAAGCCCAGCGAGCGCAAGAAGAAGCGTGAAAGGGCGAGGAGGAAGAGAATACTCAAGGCTCTTAAGAAACAACAGCAGGCTATGTAATCCTTATCTCCTCCGCATACCTCTTGGCGAGCCTGAAGAGTCTCTGAGCCTTCTCCTTCGCCTGCTTCTTTTCCTCCTTGCTCACGTGAGGGTCATCAAGGAGGAAGCTCGTAACCTTACCCCTTACATAGGCACGGTAGCACTTGAAGAAGGGCAGGAATATGTTAAACTCCGGGTCCTTCGTTATCCTCAGATATTCCCTCTCGTAGGCTCTTGAAAGGTTGTCTTTGCCAAAGAAGTCAAGTTCCATGGAGAGGAAGCACATATCGTTCAGAACATCACCACACCTGAACCTCTCGTTAAACTCTATGCAGTCAAAGATGCAAACGCCCTCTTCAAGGAAGGCAACGTGCTCAAGCCTTATGTCTCCGTGTCCGTCCCTTATCCTTCCATCTTCTATCCTCTTGTAAAAGAGGTCTTCATAGACTTTATAGAACCTGTTCGTTTTTTCTCTTATCAGCTCGTAATCACCTCTGTCTATTGTTATACCTACGTACTTCTCCGTCTGCTGGAAGTTCTCGTCTGTGTTGAACTTCATGACCTCAGGCTTCCCGAAGTCGTCCGCCCTCTCCGCAGAGAGATGGAAGTTGGCAACAACCACTGCAACCCTCTTTATGTCCTCTTCACCAGTAGTTTCAAGCCTTTCCGAGAGGATGTTCTTCTCGGGTATCCTCCTCATCTTCACAGCCCACTCAACTACATTGGAGGAGTTCTCAAGAACCCACTTCCCACCGACATCGCTTATCGGAACAACCCCTATATAGACCCAGGGGCAGAGCCTCCTGTTCAGAAGGACCTCTCTATCGCAGTTTTCCTTCCTCTTATCAAGAGTGGAGTAGTCCAGAAAGCCGAAGTTCACAGGCTTCTTTATCTTATATACAACGCTCTCAAGGAGTATGACCCAGGAGGTATGGGTCTGAACCAGCCTGCCTCCAAGTTCCCTTGCAAGCTCCTCAACCATGTCTGTATTATACCTACGCTGTGGCAACCTGCACTGCTGAGCCTATAATATATCTCTTAGGAGGTTTGAAGTATTGGAAAGGAAGCGCGTTCAGGATTTGGCAAAGGAGCTGGGGATAAAAGCCAAAAAGCTGATTGAGTTCTTGGAAGAGTGGGCTCCTCGGGACGATGGAAAGAAGTGGTCTAACTTCCACACCCTTGAGGATTACCAAATTGAGATGATATACCAGGAGTTCGGTGAGCCCAAGAAGAAAGAAAAAAAGACCACCACCACTGTTGAGGAAGTGGTCCAAGAACCAGCTGAGGTTGAGGAGGAGGAGATAAAGGTTGAGGAGAAGCCGATAGAGGAGGTGGTGGCGGAGGTTCTCGGCAAGGAGGTCAAGGAAGAGAAGCCGAAGGAAGAACTAAAACCAGCAAAACCTGAAAGGAAGAAAGCTGAAGGGAAAAGACAAGTCAGGGAATTCAAGAGAGAGGCTCCCAGGAAGAGGGAGGGAAAGCCCACGTCCGCTCCCAAAGCGGTAGAGGAAAAGAAGGAGGAGAAAAAGCCCCAGCCCGCTTTTGAGGAGAAGAAGGAAAAGGTGAGCAAGGAAGAAGAGCAGATACTTAAGAAACTCCAGCAACAGATGGAAAGGGAGAAGAAGAAAGAGGAGAAAAAGAAACAGGAGAAGAGGGAGGAAGAGATAAAGATAGTTGAGATATACGAGGGCATAACCGTAAGAGAGCTTGCAGATATGCTCAGGGTTCCCGCCAACAAGATAATAGCGGAGCTCCTTAAGAAGGGAGTGCTCGCAACCATAAATCAGGCAGTTCCCACAGACCTTGCGGTTGAGATAGCGGAGAGCTTCGGATACCTTGCGGAGGCAAAAAAGGAAGAGGAGGAAGAGGTACTCTTAGAGGAGGTGCCCGACAGACCCGAGGATCTCAAGCCCAGACCACCCATAGTGGTAGTTATGGGGCACGTTGACCACGGAAAGACAACACTCCTTGACACCATAAGGAAGACGAACGTGGCAGAGAGAGAGAAGGGCGGGATAACCCAGCATATAGGAGCCTCTCAGGTAAAGCTCCCAGACGGAAGACTTATAACCTTCCTTGATACCCCGGGACACGAAGCCTTTACAACTCTGAGAGCGAGGGGTGCTCAGATAACTGACATAGCGGTCCTCGTTGTTGCCGCAGATGATGGGGTTATGCCCCAGACTATTGAAGCCATAAACCACGCGAAGGCTTTTGATGTTCCCATAATCGTTGCGGTCAACAAGATAGACAAACCGGGTGCGGACCCTATGAAGGTAAGGAGGGAGCTCTCAGAGCATGGTCTGGTTCCCGAAGAGTGGGGAGGAGACACGGTCTTCGTTGATGTCTCCGCAAAGACTGGTCAGGGGGTTGACCAGCTCCTTGAGATGATAACCCTCGTGGCTGACATCCTTGAACTTAAGGCTAACCCCGACAAGAGAGCTAAGGGTGTGATAATTGAGACTAAACTGGACAGGAAGAAGGGACCTACGGGAACGGTCATAGTTCAGGAAGGAACGCTTCGCGTTGGAGATATATTCGTGGCGGGGATAACGAGCGGAAGGGTCAGGGCTATGTTTGACGACAAGGGCAGGCAGGTTAAGGAGGCTGGACCATCTACACCCGTTGAGGTTCTCGGATTTGAGGACCTTCCGTCCGCGGGGGACACTCTCGTAGTCGTTGAGAGCGAGAAGAAGGCAAGGAGCATAGCAGAAAAGATCAGGGAAAGGAGAGAGAAGGAGGAGAAGCTTGCCCAGAGCGTAAGGCTTGAGGACATCTACAAGAAGATTGAAGCTGGAGAAGCTAAGGAGCTTAAGCTCATAGTGAAAGCGGACGCCATGGGTTCCCTTGAAGCTCTGAAGAAGTCCCTTGAGGAGCTCACAACCGATGAAGTTGCGGTAAGGGTAATACACGGTGCGGTTGGAGGAATAACCGAAAACGATGTCATGCTGGCAAAGGCATCTCAGGCGATCATCATAGGCTTCAATACAAGACCAGACCCCAAGGCGAGGGAACTTATAGAGCAGGAAAAGGTGGACGTCCGCATGTACGGAATAATCTACCAGGTGATAGACGACGTGAAGAACGCCCTCAGGGGCATGCTGAAGCCCGTTGAGAAGGAGGAGGTTCTTGGCTCAGCGGAGGTAAGGGCAACCTTTAAGGTAAAGAAAGCCGGTACCGTAGCGGGATGCTACGTGCTTGAAGGAAAGATCGTAAGGGGAGCAAAGGCAAGGCTTGTAAGGGAGGGAGTCGTAGTCTATGACGGTGAGATAGAAAGCCTCAAGAGGTTCAAGGAGGACGTTCAGGAGGTGGCGAGGGGTTTTGAGTGCGGTATAAAGCTCAAGAACTTCAACGATGTAAAGGTCGGAGACGTAATAGAATGCTACGAGATAAAGTTAGAACAGCGGAATATCTGAGCGTAAATGAGATATATGAGAGTCTTCAGGGAGAAGGCTTCCTCGTTGGCACCCCCTCAATATTCATAAGGCTACAGGGATGCAACCTCAGGTGTCCCTGGTGCGACCAGCCGGAGGCACTCAACTTCAAGGAGGAGCACCTTGAGCTCAGGGAAATCCTCAAAGAGCTTGAGAGCTTCTCAGCCAAACATGTGGTCATAACTGGTGGAGAGCCATTCACCCAGAGGAGTTTGCCCGCTCTGGTGAAATCCCTGCTGGACAGGGGCTACTCTGTGCAGATAGAGACTAACGGAACACTCTGGATAGAGGAGCTTGAGGGTTTAGCCCACAGATTACACCTGACCTGCTCTCCAAAGGCTGTGGCGAGCTTCTTCGTCCATCCTAAGGTCCTCAGATACTCCAAGGAGCTTAAGTTCGTGGTTGACCAGGAGCTGACGGAGGAAGTCCTGCTGAGGGAAGAGTTTAGGGAATTTTTAGAGAACGGTAGGGTTGTGCTTCAGCCCGAGGGGAACAAGGAAGAGTTCTTCAAAAAGGCTCTTGATATTCAGAGAAGGCTTCTCTCCATTAACTTTGAGGTTCGCATAATACCCCAGACCCACAAGTTCCTTGGAATACCCTGAGCTTAACCATTATATTTTCCTTTTATACTTGCAATAAGAAGAGCTTATACTATAATTAAAGTTTGAAATGATTGATATTTCCAAACTAAAGACCTTTGTGACGGTAGCGGACTTGGGGAGCTTCTCAAAAGCCTCTGAGATACTTTACATAACCCAACCCGCAGTTACCCAGCAGATAAAGGCACTGGAAAAGACCATAGGAGCTAAGCTCTTTCAGAGACAGGGAGGTAAGATGTGCCTCACGGAGGAGGGCAAGAGGATATACGAGATAGCAAAGATACTCCTCGGGAGCTACGAAGGGCTTATGGAGGAGATAGCCAAGATAAAAAAGGACCTCAAGGACACCCTTTTCCTCGGAGTCAGCGCAACTCTCAGCGAGTTCATAGTTCCTTCCCTGATAGCGGAATTTCATAGGGAATTCCCGAGCGCGACGGTAAAGGTCTTTACGGGAAACTCCCATGACGTTGAAGAGGGCCTTCTCTCTGGAGTTCTAAACCTCGGAATAATAGAGAGGGAAGCTTCCAACAAGTTTGTGAGTGTGCCCTGGCTTGAGGACGAGATAGTCTTCTTCACCTATCCCGACAACCCTATAGCGGAGGTGGGAGAGATAGAACCAGAAGAGCTCTACAACATAGACCTCGTCATGAGGGAGATGAACTCAGGGACGAGGAAGATAGTAAGAGAAGCCCTTGAGAAGCTCGGTATAGTCTTTGAGAGGCTAAACATAAAGATAGAGGCTAACAGCAGTAGAACGATAATACATATAGTCAAGGGAGGCTACGGAGCCTCCTTCCTCTCAAGAGGTCTCATACTGAGGGAGATTGAGATGGGTTCCCTCGTCCCTGTGAAGATAAGGGGTTTTAAGATAAAGAGACGCTTCAACATAATATATCCGAAGACCTCAAACGTTACGTTCCTTGCGAGCAACTTCGTGAAGTTCATCCTCTCCAAGACCCAAGAGAACGTTCCAGAGAGAGTCTAATATGAAGGCGATAATCTTTGACGTTGATGGTGTTATAGTTGATGTCCGTGAGAGCTACCACTACGCCATAAAGGAAACTGCGGAGCTCTTTCTCGGAAGGGAAGTACCGCTTTCAGCGGTGAAGGAGATAAAGTTCTCCAAGTCTATAAACAACGACTGGGATGCAACCTACGAGGTCATAAAGGAGTTCGGGGGAGAGGCGGACTACGATGAGCTCGTTGAAAGGTTCACAGAGATATACAACAGGCTGAAGGACAGGGAGAAGCAGATACTTCCTGCGGAGCTCTTCAGGGAGCTAAAGGAGAAAGAAGTGCCCTTGGGTATAGTTACGGGAAGACCGAAGGAAGACCTTGAGTTCGTCCTTGAAAGGTTCGGGCTCAGGGATCTCTTTGATGTTACCGTTGATGAGGATGACGTTGGGAACAGGGATCTCAGGAAGCCCCACCCCTATCCTCTGCATCTCTGCATGGAGCTTCTTGGGGCTGAAGAGGGGGTGTATGTGGGAGACAACAACGCAGACAGGGAGATGGTTTACTATTACAGGAAAATGTACGGCAAGCCCGTCAAGTTCGTTCACTTCAAGAAGGTGGTTGAGCTTGACATACCCGCAGACTTCTCAACCGAGAGCGAGGAGAAGCTCAGGAGCTTTCTCCTTCAAGAGGCTTGCCGGAGTCAGGGAGTAGAACGGGTATCCCTTCCCTGACCTCATAGTAAACCCTGCACTTCTTGCAAATGAGCCTCTCTTTACGGGAATCGTACTCAAGCTCTCCCTTGCAGAGGGGACAGGCTAATATCTCAAGGAGCTTCTCATCAAGCATCAGGAAGACTCCTTTACATACTCCCAGAGTTCGTTCATGAACCTCTTGAACTCACCGAGGTTCTTACTATCAAGCTTCTTTCCGAGCTCATCCTCATCAAAAACGAGCTCACCGCTGATTGGGGCGTAGTCAATATACTGAAGGTCAGCTATCTGGAGGTCAAAAACGCACATGTACTGCTGAGCCTCCTTCTTAAAGAAGACGAACTCAGCCTCGTAGGGCTCAGAGACCTTAGTATCCCACTGAAAGGCACCCCCGAAGGGGTTGAGCCAGTACTGCTCATTCTCAGCCATACACAGCTCAGCCCTTTTGACCGACATTATGTCGTACATTAGCTCTCCGTCGGGAGTCATTACAGCCCATACCTTATCGTTCTTAAGGGGGTTGAGAAGAAAAACCACTCTACTATTCATACACTTTAACCTCCTGTTAATATTATAAGGGACATGAGGATGCGCCTATTCGTGTCAGGGGTAGTACAGGGGGTTGGATTCAGGGCTTACACCAAGAGGGTTGCGGACAGCTACGGTATATCCGGCTGGGTGAGAAACCTTCCCGATGGAAGGGTTGAAATCTTGGCTGAAGGGGACGAAGAAGTTCTATGTCACTTCATAAAGGAGGTGTGGAGAGGTCCGAGACTTTCAGAGGTTGAGAAGATTGAGATACATAAGGAGGAGCCCGATGAGCCTCTTCATAGCTTTGATATTAGGTATTAGCCTCCTTGTAGGTGATTCCTTCGGGGCAAAGTGCAGGCTCTACCACAAGGTCAGACCTGGAGACAGCCTCTGGAAGATCGCGGACAGGTACAACATGTACATAAAAGACCTCCTGAGGGCTAACCCGAAGCTCAAGAAGAGAAAGTTCCTCAGGGTGGGGCAAAGGATATGCATACCTTACAAAAAGAAGAGTGTAAAGAGGAAGGCGAAGAAAAAGGGATACGTTATATACAGGGTAAGGAGGGGAGATAGCCTTCGGAAGATAGCCAAGAAGTTCGGGGTAAGCTGGAGGGAGATAAAAAGGGCTAACAACCTAAGAAGCAACATCATAAGGGTGGGTCAGAGGCTAAAGATACCCAAAAAAAGCAGGGTGGTTAAAAGGCACTATCGCAGTTACAGAAAGAGGGATGTGGTCTATATAAAGTACAGGGTAAGGAGGGGAGATAGCCTTCGGAAGATAGCCAAGAAGTTCGGAGTGAGCTGGAAGGATATAAAAAGAGCTAACAACCTAAGAAGCAACATCATAAGGGTAGGACAGCTCATAAAGGTTCCCGTTCCCAAGAGAGCCTTTGAGAGAAGATACATAGACAAACCCAGGATAGCCCTTTCCTTCCTTCCTGTGGATGGGAAGGTAGAGAAGGCGAGCAGGGGTGTTGATATATACACATCCTGCGGGGATAAGGTCAGGGCGGTTGAGGGAGGAAGGGTGATATACAGCGGGGATGACCTTACAACCTACGGGAACATGGTCATAGTTGAGCATCCCGGATATCTCTCCATTTACGCCTACAACATGCAGAACCTCGTTGAGAGGGGAGATAGGGTTTCAAAGGGAGAGGTTATAGGCAAGGTCGGTCTTAAGCCCGGCTCTGGCAGGTGCGCCCTTCACTTTGAGATAAGGTCCAAGGACGGCTCTGTTCTCAACCCCCTTGAATATATAGGCAAAAAGTAATACAATATTGGTTTCCTGAGAGGAGCGTGAGATGAAGACATACAGGGTAAAGCCTGAAGAAGTTCATAGGAAGTGGTACGTGGTGGACGCAGAGGGTAAGGTCCTTGGCAGGCTTGCGAGTGAGATAGCCAAGGTTCTCAGAGGAAAGCATAAGCCCTACTATCAGCCCGACGTTGACTGCGGGGACTTTGTGATAGTTATCAACGCAGACAAGATAAGGGTTACGGGTAAAAAGCTTGAGCAGAAGAAGTACTACAGGCATTCCAATTACCCCGGAGGTTTAAAGGAGAGGACCCTGGGCTGGATGCTTGAGAACAAACCCGAAGAGGTCATAAGGCTTGCGGTCAAGAGGATGCTCCCCAAGAACAGGCTCGGGCACAGGATGCTTAAAAAGCTGAAGGTCTATAGGGGAAGCGAACATCCCCATCAGGCACAGAAGCCGGAGCCACTGGAGGTTAGAGCATGAACAAGCTCAAGGACTTCAGGATAACCCCGGAGAACTCCCACTACGGAACGGGAAGGAGGAAGGAAGCTATAGCGAGGGTATGGATACTAAAGGATCATCCCGACAGGTTCATAGTCAGGGTTGATGAGACCGGAAAGGAGTACGACCTAAAGGAGTATGTCCAGAGGGAGACCCTGTATCAGAAGGTGATGCTCCCCTTCAAAGTCAGCGGAACCGAGGGGAAGTTCGGTATATACGCAACCGTCAAGGGCGGTGGGATCTCAGGGCAGGCGGAGGCTATAATGTACGGTGTTGCAAAGGCACTCCTGTCCCACAACCCCGACCTCAGACCGTCCCTGAAGAAGGCAGGGCTACTTACGAGGGACGCGAGGGAGAAGGAGAGGAAGAAGTACGCCCAGATGGGTGCAAGGGCTAAGTACAGGTGGAGCAAGCGTTAAAGGTCTGTATTTACGGAGCCACAGGCTATACCGGGGCGGAGCTGATCAGAGCCCTATCCCAGCACCCGGCGGTTAAGATAACTTCCCTCGTCTCATCATCATCAGCGGGGAAAAAAGTTAAAGATGTTCTTCCCCACCTCTCGCCTATACTGGGTGGGCGTACTCTCGTTTCAGAACCAGAAGAAGAGTACGATTTAGCCTTCCTCTGCCTTCCCCATGAAGCTTCAATGGAGCTTGTCCCAAAGCTCCTTGAAGAGGAGAAAAAGATCGTTGACCTTTCAGGTGCTTACAGGATAAGAGATAAGAAGAGCTATGAGGAGTTTTATGGTTTCAACCACACCCACCCCGAGCTTCTCTCTCAGGCTGTCTATGGTCTGCCGGAGCTCTTCAGAGAAGAGATAAAGAAAGCAATGCTCGTAGCCAACCCCGGGTGCTATCCTACCGCAACGCTCTTAGCCCTCTACCCCCTTCTGAAGGAAGGTATAGAGTTTGAGGAGATAGTAGTTCATGCCCTCTCGGGAGTATCCGGGGCGGGGAGAAAGACACGTCAGCACTTTCACTATCCCGAGATGGAGGAGAGCTTTTTTGCTTACTCGGTTGAGAAACACAGACATACGCCGGAGATGGAAGATGCGGTCAGGAGGCTGACGGGCAGGGAGCTGAAGATAAGATTCACACCTGTTGTAGTTCCAGCTTCAAGGGGCATGCTCTCAACCCTTTACGTTAAAATTCCACCAACAGACCTGAGGGAACTCTATTCAGAAACTTACAGGGGAGAGGAGTTTGTCCATATAGTGGATGAGCCCCCAAAAACCAAGTGGGTCCTTGGAACCAACCTCTGCCTAATATACCCCTCTTACGATGAGAGGACCTCAACCGCGGTGATAATATCCGCAATAGACAACCTCGGTAAGGGCGCATCCCTGCAAGCTGTTCAGAACATGAACCTTCTCTTCGGTTTTGAAGAGGGTCTTTCCCTCCCGAAAACTCCCCTCTTTCCATAATTGTTTTCTTATATAAGAATTATTTTAAATTAGATGCGGTTATTAGCTCATAAGAAACAATTAAGATTTAAAGGAAAGCCAATACTCTAAATTATTTACTGCCATGATGAAGCTTGTGGTGCTTGTCCTGATTGCTTTTTCCTCAATCACCCTCTCCCAGAGCTGGGTAACGGATTTCAGAAAGGGTGTTGAGCTGGCAAAGGCGCAGAAAAAGGAAGTCCTTATCTACTTCTACGGAGAGCACTGTCCTTACTGCCTGCAGATGGAGGAGTTCGTCCTCGGAGACCCCGAAGTTGACAGCTATATAAGAGAGAGGTTCGTAGTGGTGAGTATTAACGTCACCGAATCGCAGGAGCTTGACAGAAAGTTCGGTGTCCTTGGAACTCCTTACTTCGTTGTCTATGACCCTCGGAGTGATAAAATACTCTACAGGATATTCGGAAGTAGGGAGAGGGATGACTTTCTCAACTTGCTCTTTAAAGCTTGCAAGAAATCAAATCTAAGGAGGTGTTAGAGATGATTACAAGGAGGGACCTTTTCAAGGTCGCAGGAGTGGGAGCGGTGGCGCTTACGGTCGCTCCCGGTATGGTCAGGGAGTCCTTCGGGGCACCGAAAAAGATATCCATTGATGATGCCCTGAAGGAGCATCTGGGTACTGGGCTCTCCGGGCTCAAGGAGAGCAACCTCATCCACATCAAAGCACCCACCATAGCGGAATCCGGAGCAAACGTTCCCGTCCAGGTGAGTGCAAATATACCCGTTGATCAGGTTGAAGCCCTCTATATCTTTGCGGATGCAAACTTCAACCCCTGGGTGGCTACCGTTGAGTTCACTCCGATGAACGGCGAGGTCTTCTTTGCCACAAGGATAAAACTCGCCAAGACATCACCCGTCAGGGCTGTTGTCAAGATGAAGGACGGTTCTCTTCTCGCTGCTTCAAAAGAAGTCAAGGTAACGGTAGGCGGTTGCGGTTAATAAAAACCTTTAAGGGAGGTAAGAGATGGCAAGAATAGGAAGAGCTATAGTAAGAGTGCCCAGAAGGATAAGCAAGGGGCAGGTCTTCAAGGTCCAGATGGTTATAACCCACCCGATGGAGACCGGCTTCAGAAAGGACAAGAAGACGGGCAAGGTCATTCCCGCCCACTACATAACCAAGGTCGAGTTTCTCTTCAACGGCAAGAAGGTAACCACCCTTCACACGGGAGCCGGTGTGAGTAAGAACCCATACTTTGCTGTAAAGATGAAGGCTACCGAGTCCGGCACACTAACTATCAAGTACGAAGACAACAAGGGAGGCAAGTGGTCCAAAGAGGTCAAGATCAACGTCAGTTAATAAGGAGGGGTTGGCATGAAGAAGAGGGCATTTTTTGTCTCAGCGGTTTTGGCTGGAGGGGCGGTCTTTACGGCAGTATCTTTGGCTCAGCAACAGCTCCCCACCCACCTTAAGGAACTCCTTGAGTTGGGTATGCATCCGGGGCACGCCTTCATTGACGAAGGAAGGGAGATGTTCCACAAGCCCGGACCTAACGGCAAGTCCTGTGCTACCTGTCACGGACAGGACGGCAAGAAGCTTGAGGGAGCCTATGCGAAGATGCCCAGATACTACAAGGACATAGACAGGGTTGCGGACATAGATACCCGCATACTCGCGTGCATGACCAAGTACATGGGCTACAACGCCAAAGACAAGAAGTTTAAGAAGAAGTTCAACAAGTGGAGCGGACCCTACAGGGTTCCCCTCGCAACATACGTCGCCTCGCTCTCAAACGGTATGAAGATAAACGTTCAGCTGGATGATCCTCAGGAGAAGAAGCTCTATGAATACGGCAAGAAGCTCTGGTACATGAGGGTTGGAGCAAGGGACTTCTCCTGCGGTATATGTCACACCGTTCTGGCTGGAAAGAGGATAAGGCTTCAAGGGCTCCCAGACCCCGTTAAGAACAAGCTCTATACCCACTGGCCTGCCTACAGGTTTGGTTCCGACAGGATGTGGACCATGGAGGACAGGGTCAGGTCCTGCTGGAAGGCTTACCTTCTCTACGTGAAGCAGTGGCACCAGAAGAAGGACTGGGTGAAGAAGCCACCCCCTTACTCCGACTGGGTCATAGCCCTTGAGCTATACATGAAGAAGGCTGCTAACGGTGCAACCGTAGAGGTTCCCGGACTCTTAAGGTAAAGGAGGGGAGAAGATGAAGAAGGTATTTTTAGCAGGAGCTATGGTAGGACTCGGTTTGCTCGTTGCCTGTCAGCCAGCAGCTCAGCAGGCGGAGGCACCCAAAAAAGCTGAGAAGAAGAAGCTGAGCAAGACTGAGAAGTTCAGGATAGCTCTTTCCAATCAGGATAAGTATCAGAAGGCTTGCTCAAATCCCACCCAGCTCGTTCCCGAGGGCATAGACATTGAAACCTTCAAGAAGGACATGCTTGCTACCGTAAAGTTCCCCGAGGGAGGTGTAGTTGGGAAGAACATAGCCAGAGGTGAAAAGCTCTTCGGGGACCCTAAGAAAGGTGGGAAGAGCAGGAGGGGTAACTGCTACGCCTGCCACTGTGGAGATCCGAAGATAATAGCCTGCGGTAACATAGGACCATCCCTCAGGGGCTACGGAAAGAGAGGCATAGACCCCAAAGACACCTACATAAGGATATACAACTCCTGGGCTCAGAACCCATGCTCGGTCATGCCGAGGCTCGGATATCATGGAGTCCTGAAGCCCGAGGAGATAGCGGACATAGTCGCCTACATGCATGACCCCAACTCACCGCTCAATAAGTAAAATTCCCACAGGGGGCGTTCGCCCCCTGATTTTCATCCTACATAAAATCCCCACATGTGTTATTTCTTTTTTTATTTTTAGAAGGAGGTGACGGCAGATGCATCTTACGAGAAGAGATTTCCTTGAGCTTGCCATAGTTACGGGCGCTTACATGAGCGCCAACCCGGTGGCAGCTCTTGCAAAGATGAGCTATAACGACATAATGAGGTTCAAGCCGGTCGGAAACGTTACCCTTCTGTTCACTACAGATATGCACGCACACCTTGACCCTCTGTACTTCTCCGAGCCAATGAACCTCGTGGCGCCCAAGAAGCTAATGGGAACACCCGGCTTCATAACGGGTATGGACTTCCTCAGGTACTATAAGATAGCTCCAGGTACCCTTGAAGCCTACTTCACGAGCTGTATTGACTTTCCAAAGCTTGCTCACAAGTTCGGCAAGATGGGAGGAGCTGCTCACATAACCACCATTATCAAGCACGTTATAGCGGAGAGAGGCAGGGACAAGGTCCTCGTCATGGACGGAGGGGACACGTGGACTACAACAGCCATAGGGACATTTACGGAAGGAAAGTCCGTTGTTGAGTGGATGAACTACACCGGCTACGACCTCTTTGTTGCCCACTGGGACTTCACCTTTGGAAAGGAGACATTCCTCAAACGCATAGACGATCTGAAGAAGGGAGGATGTGAGTTCATATCCCACAACATAGTTGATGAGCTCTGGGGTGAGCTTGTGTTTAAACCTTATACAATAAAGGAAGTAGGAGGAGCCAAGCTTGGAATAATAGGAAGCTCATTCCCCTTCACACCTCTTGCTAATCCGAGGCAGTTCGTAGAAGGCTGGAGCTTCGGTATAAGGGAAGATCAGCTTCAGCAGTTCGTAGACGAGCTCAGGGAAAAGCACAAGGTTGATGCGGTCATATTCCTGACTCACAACGGCTTTCCCCTTGATCAGAAGATAGCTAAGGTCGTGAAAGGCATAGACGTCATAATCTCAGGACACACCCACGACGTTACACCCAAAGCTGTCAGGGTAGGTAAGACCCTGATACTGATAGCGGGCTCCCACGGAAAGTTCGTAGGAAGGCTTGACCTTGATATAAGGAACGGAAGGATAAGGAACTACAACTTCAAGCTCTATCCCGTCGCAACCAACCTCATACCCGCGGACAAGGGCGCCCAGAAGATAGTTGACAAGTGGAAGAGAGAGGTGTCTAAGACCCACAAACTTGATGAGGAGATAGGCGTTGCGGAGGTCATGCTTTACAAGAGGGACACCTTTTTCTCAACCTGGGACTGGCTCGTGGGTGAGGCTATAAACGATTACTACGGAGGGGAGCTTGACGTAGTTACCTCACCGGGATACAGGTGGGGAACTGTGGTTCTGCCAGGGCAGAAGATAACGAGGGACCACGTGTATGACTACACCGCCATCACCTACCCCAACGTTTATGTCTTGAAGAGAACCGGTAAAGAGCTCCTTACCGTGTGGGAGGACGTCGCGGACAACGTCTTCAACCCAGACCCCTTCTACCAGCAGGGTGGAGATATGTCAAGGCTATGGAACGTTGAGTACGAGATAGAGATAAACGGTCCTCAGTACAACAGGATAAGGAATGTTAAGATAGGAGGAAAGCCTCTCAAGGAGAACAAGGAGTATCTCATGGCTGTCTACGGAGGTCCTCCACCACCGCCCGATGCCATACACCCGGACTTCAAACCCGTTCCCGTTTACAACATACTGATTGACTATATTCGCAAGAAGAAAAATATCAAAGTCAGGACAAAGCCGAACGTCAAGGTCCTTGATGCACCTTACAGAACTTACGAGGAGTGCTTCGGAACATGAGGGCGATACTCTTTCTTGCGGGCGGTGTGATAGCCGCCCTCGCCTTCGTATTTTACGTAAGAACCCAGCTGATAACACCCGAGAACATGTACTTTTTCACCCTTGAGGCTAAGGGAAAGAAGCACCAGCAGGTCGTTGATGAGCTTGTCAAAAAGTTTAACGAAAAGGGGCTCAAGGTCATAAGAACCCTGCCGATGTCAAAGGTAATACACGCAAGGGGTATAAAGGACTTCCCGAACTACACCACCATCTTAGCCTGCGATATAAAGGAGAAGAGGGAAATACTGAGAAGGGTGCCTTTCATGAGTGTCCTCCTGCCCTGCAGTGTTGCGGTCTATGAGAAAGACGGGAAGGTCTATATCACAGCCATGAAGGAGTTTCTCCTCATAAAAGACTACTCTCAGGAACTCGGAGACAGGTACTCGCAGGTTATAGCGGATACCTACCAGAAGCTACGTATAGCAATAGCGGAGGTTGCAGAGGAGAACGAAAGATGAGGGCTATTATTGCGGTTCTTCTGCTTATGGTCGGTCTTTCCTTTTCTCAGGAAATCCGCGAGCATCCCCTTCAGTATGAAGAAGTGATAGAAGGTATGGACTTTGAGGATGTGAAGCTCCTCCTGAAAACAGCCCTTGACGGAAGGAATATGAACGTTCTCGGAGTTGTGGATGTGGCAACGGAGAAGCCGAGGTTTTCCTACATGCTCGTTTGCAACCTATCTTATGCTGAGAAGATATTCAGGGAGATGCCTCAGCTCGGCGTTATGGCTCCCTGCAGGATATACCTCTACGAGCGGGAGGACGGATCTGTTGTGGTTGGCTTCATAAATGTAAAAACACTCCTGAGGGTGTTTGATAAGTACCTCTCAGAGAGGTCAAAGGAGTTATTCCTCAAGGCGGACAAGGACATAAAGTCCGCAATAGCTGAGGTAAAGGGAGAGTGAAAAGGTTCCTGCTTGCACTCATTCTGATAGGTATATCCTTCGGTGGGGACTATCCCGCCCATGTTAAGGAGACGCTGAAGAAGATAAAGGAGGATGTTTACGGCGTATTCGGTGCCCATGAGCAGGTGAGTTATGAAAACAGAGGCTTCATATCCAACGCTTACTTCGTTGTCACAAAGGAGGGGGTGCTCGTCTTTGATACCCTCACAACCTACAAGCTGGGTAAAGAACTCGTTGAGACCATAAGAAGTATCACAGCCAAACCCATAAGGTTCACGGTGGTGAGCCACTACCACACGGACCACTTCTACGGTGTGGGTGCCCTCAAAGAGGCGGGCTCGGTGATAATAGCCCACGAGTGGGCCCTTGACTATATCTCCCAACCCTCAAGCCAGAACTTCTACGAAGCGAGGAAAAAGTTACTAAGGGAACACATGGAAGGGACTCAGATGCTTCCTCCTGACATAACCTTCACGAGGGACCTTGATATCCACATGGGAAGGCTGACCTTTCAGGTCAGGCACTTCTGCAAAGCCCACACACCGGGAGACATAGTCCTCTGGATACCTGAAAAGAAGGTTCTCTTCAGTGGAGACATAGTCTTTGATGGGAGGCTTCCCTTTTTAGGCTCTGGGAACTCAAAGAGCTGGCTCGTGTGCCTTGATAAGATACTTGAGCTTGACCCTGACATACTACTACCGGGTCACGGTGATCCCATGCTCACAAAGGAGAGGATAAGGGACAGGGTTATGTGGACAAAGAAGTACATATCGGACTTGAGGAACACTATCAGGAGGATGATAGAAGAGGGAATGGACATAGACTACGTCAGAGAGCACATAAACGAAGAGCTTCTCAAGATTGACCCTGCCTATGCTCAGGTTCCTGTTTTCTTTGACGTAAATCCGGTGAACGCTTACTACGTTTACTTTGAGATAGAGAACGAACTCCTTGAGGAGGGGCAGTAACTACTTAAGGTAGCCTTTGAACTTCTGAAAGTTCATCAGCTTCTGGGCTATATCAAGCTTCTTCTCCTCAGCTTTTTGAATCAGGAACTCTATTATCCTGAGAGCCTCCTCGTAATCCTCCTTACTCAGGCTTTTAAGGTCAAGATTCAGAACTTCCTCAAGGGTCTTTATGAGGTTATCAAAGTCTTCCTTCTCCAGATAGACTTCGCACTTCAGAAGTACATCCTTAAGATTATCATTCATCAGCCCTCGCCACAGCCTCCTCTTTTCCGTACACCTTCTTCTCCGCCTCTTCCCATGCCTCTTTTAGCTCTTCAAGAATCTTTTTAATCTCCCTCATAAGCTCGGTGTCGTTCTTCATGTTAGCTCTCACAATTTCATTTATAAGAGCGTCATAGATTTCGTCAAGGTTTTTTGCTATCTCCTGACCCTTCTCGTGTTCAAGGGATGCCTGAAGGACTATGAGTATGTCCATAGCCCTTGTCAGGCACTCAGCCTTAGTCTTCACGTTCTCCAGGTCATCAAGCCCGGACTCAACCGCCTCTATAGCATCCTCAAGGCAGGCTATAGCCTTCTCGTATAGCATTACTACGAGCCTGAGAGGGTTTGCATTTTCAACCATGTTCTGAAGATAAACCTCTGCGGGATTCATCGTTTACTACCTCCTTTTGTCATTTCGGAGAGGGTCACCATAAACTGCTTGAGCCTCTCCCTTATATCGTTAGCCTGAGCTATAAAAGCCTCCAGCTGGGCATACTCTCTTCTGAGGAGCTGTTCCTCCTGAGCAAGACGGGTTGCAAGTTCCTGTATCCTATCATCAATGCTCCTGACCTGGTCGTTGTAGCTCTGCTCAAAACCGCTGAAAAGGTCCTTCTGAGTCTGGAGGTATGTACTGTAGGAGCTTTTAATATCCTCTATAAGGGACTTGACGCTGTCTGGGTCCGTGCTGAGTAGCTCGTTCAGTCTGTCGCTGTTGAGGGATATCTTGCCGGTATCTCCGTTGTAGTCTATGAGCCCGAGCTCTATGAGGGGGTCAAGCCTCTGGGCTATACCAGTCTGAACGCTTCCTATGGTGTAGTCTCCTTTGAAAAGGGCTTTTTCACCAACTGTAAGTGAGCTGACCGTATCCACGAGAGCGTTGTAGTTCTTTACAAAGTTGCTGAAAAAGGAGATAACCTTGTCGTAGCTCTCGCTTATGGTAACCGATGAACTACCTACGTCCTTGGCTGTTATCGTCACTCCGCTTATCACATCCTCAAAGGTGCTGGAGGGGCTGGTTACGGGAGAGCCTGAGCCTATCACTATCTCCGCGTTCTGAGCGTTCTGGATGGTGTCAAGCCCCGTGCCAAGCTCGGAAGGAAGCCCGCTAACGTCTATAACATAGACACTTCCCGCGGTGTCTGTCTCAACGGTTGAGGCGGAGACATCGGACTCAGAAAGCATGAGCCTGTAAGCTGTTCCGTCGTAGTAAACGGAAGCCCTTATCCTGCTCTGGGCTGAGTTTATGTTGTTTACAAGGTCCTCAAGGGTCTGACCTGCGCTGTAGTCAACGCTGAAGCTCTCGGTTCCTGAGCCCGTGTCGTAGGTTATGGTCAGAGTTCCTGAACTTGCGAAGGTACTGGTAAGGTCAGAAAATCCTCCGTTGGACACCCTGACCTCAGCCTGAGCGAGCTTATTGATGTTTACGTTGAACTCAAGGTTCGGCGCCTCTTCCGTCACGCTGACCTCAAGGATATCGGGGTTTGATACGCTCGCCTGCTTTCCTTTAAACAGGGACTCAACATCAAGGCTTTCAAAGAGAGATAGGAAGTCACCTATACTCTGAGAGAGATTTGCAAGGGAGGATGCCTTCGCCTGAACAAGGGTTTTCTCCTGTTGGAGCTTTTGGATGGGGATGGATTTGAGCTGGAGTATCTGGTCAACTATGGCGCCCCCATCAAAACCGCTGCCCGTAAGACCCGAAAGATAAAACTCTCCTGCCATAGTTAAACCCTCTCACTCAGCAGGACGCCGAGCATCTGGTCAATCCTTTTCATAAGCTCAAGAAGGTAGTCGGGGGGTATCTGCCTTATCAATCTGTTGGTGTCTCTTTCAAATATCTTCACCACGGGTATCTCAAGCTGGTCGTCAATATCAATCCTGAGGTACCTGTTGAGATAGTCAAGCTTTCTCCTTATCTCCTGAAGAACTTTCTGAAGCTCCTCCTGGTTCAGCGCAGCCTCACGTATGGACTGCTCGCTTCTCTCCTTTATCTCTTTAATCATTGATTCGGTATTCCTATTGGTCCCGACTTCCCTCTGAACCTGCCTTATGACTTCGTAATCAACCTCCGAACCCTTTCCGTTGACCCTCATGGCAGGTTCTCCTTTTTAAGCGGAGGGAAGGGCAAGCCTCCCCTCCCTAAATTATTACCTCAGTAGCTGGAGAACGAGCTGGGGCAGTGTGTTCGCTTGAGCGAGCATCGCCACACCCGACTGCATCCTTATCTGCATCGTGGTGAAGGTCATCATCTCCTTGGCAAAGTCCACGTTCCTTATGACGTTCTCCGCCTGATCCGTGTTGTCCTTTGCAACCTTCTGGGCATCGTATATGGTCTGGAGGTTGTTCATAACCGCACCTATCTCGGAACGGACTATATCAACCCTCTGAATAGCCTTCTTAATTATAAGAAGTGACTCCTCCGCCTGAGCGTTGGTGAGAACGCTTACCGTGTTGAGGTTTTTCGCTGTAGCATTACTGCCAGAGGAAACATCAAAGTTAAAGCCTGCGTTTGATGCGGAGACACCGCTGTATTTGAGCTGGTAGGTATCCACACCAGCTATATCAACAGTCCCGACATCAATGTAGTAGAGGTTGTTCTTTGTCTGCGCTGTAAATCCTACATCACCCAGACCCTCAAAGAGCTGTCCCAGATGAACGGTTACGCTTCCAACAGTAGATCCACTGAGAGTTCCCTGAGCCTGTATATGGACAGCTATGGTCTCTCCGCTTCCCGTTTCTAAGACGAGCTTGCTGTTTACAGCCTTCGCTTTTATGTTGGCTCCCGCTGCGGACGCTGCGGAGTTGATCTTATCAACGAGCTGGTTAAGGCTCGTAACAGAACTGTCTATATCAACGCTGAAAGTCTTCGCTGTGGTGGTGGAGACCGCGGTGTTTCCTATGTAGAAGTTCAGCGTGAGCGCTGTAAGGGTTGCACTGCTTCTCGTACTATAAAGATTAGAAAAGCCTGTGAAGGATGCGGATGCGGTGTTATCGTTCTTGGCAACCGCCTCTATACCGAGCGCCTGCAGGTCTTTGTCCGCATTTATGTTGTCCGCGAGGGTCTTGGCATCAACAAACCTGTTGGTCCCGTCATAGCTTATAACCCTTATACCTGCAACATCAACGTATTCACCGTTTTCCACAAACCAGGACTGTCCGGTGCCGAGGGCGGAGAGGAATGTTGCTGCAGTGGTCGGAGTACCTCCTGTGTACTGGGCACCCTGTGCTTTGGCTATATAGGCACCGAGGTCCTTCGGAAGCACGCTACTTATGTTCACTGTTACTACTTGATCTTTCCTTGCACCGTAATGGATGCTCTTGTTAACAAAGGTTCCATCAAGGAGCTTTATACCGTTGTACTCGGTGTCTGTTCCTATCTTCTTGATAGCATCAATGAGGTTGTTTATCTCTCTTTGGAGAGACGCTCTCGCGTTGGGGTCGTTGATGTCGTTTGCAGCGTTCTCAGCCTTTACATAGATCTGCTTGAGCTTGTTGTAAATCTGTCCTGCGGAGTTTTCTGCTATCTGGAGGGCGGATATACCCGTCTGGATGTTCCTGTTACCCTGTTCAAGACCGGCGGAGACAAGGGCAAGCTGGTCCGCAATGAAAAGACCTGCGGAATCGTCCGCAGCGTTCAGTATCCTGAGACCTGTTGAGAGTCTCAGAAGCGACCTGTTCATAAGTCGCTCGTTCTGCTTGAGGGCGGTGTGCGTCACTGCCGCCTCGTAGTTAAAGTTGATTCTCAGAGCCATGGCTGACACCTCCTTTTGGAGTTTTTAGTCATGTTATTTTATCGGTTAGAAGCTCAGCTTTTTTAAAACTTCGCCCGATTCCTGCAGATACCTTCCGATAACCCCGTAGGCTTTTCCGAGAAACTCCCTCCTTTTTTCCTCCTCTCTGGTAGAAAAAGCGGTGGCAAGTACTACCTTATGGAGTTGATACATGGTCGGACCTATGAGGTTCCTGAGCATGTATTCGCCTTTTATCTTCCTTCTTATTGCAAGGGCAAGTAAGTAAAAATGCATATCGGAGAAGAGCTGGATGACCTCGGACAGCTCTCCCGAGGAGTGAGAGAGCCTCGGAGCAAATTCGTTCATGTATATATCAAAGTCCTCCCGACTTTCCCTCAGCACCTTTTCAAGATTTACATCCCTTCTGTAGGTGTCCTTGAAGTTTGTAAAAAACTTTCTCAGAACTTTATCTTTGTCTCCTCTCTTTTGCAGGCTGATATCTTCGGGCTGGAGAGGATGGGAGCCCTCTATCTTTGCACCATCGGAAGTATTGTAGACCTCAAGCTTGAGGTTAGCTATGTTGTTCTCTATGGATATCTTGGTAAAGTAGAATATGTTGTTTGAAAGAACCTCTCCGCCGAAATTACCCTTAAGCACCCTGTCGTAGTTCATGGAGAGGGGTTTCTTCCCAAGCACACTGCTTTCCGAGTAGTAATTGCTGAGCTTTGAGTGGTGTTTTTCTTTATCCTTCGTCCCGAGATCAACCCCGAAGAGGTAAAACTTTTTAAAACCTGCGTGAGCCATAATAGAGAGAGCACCTGCGGTTACTGTAGGGTTGCTATTGTAAATTCTGGGTATGTCCGCCGGGAAAAGGGCGCTTCCCGCATCGTTGGGTTTTAAGAACATGTATCCTTTCTTACCAAGTTTAAATACCTTAGGATAAAGAGTGTTCATACCAACTATAGGAATCTCTTTCATAAACTTGCTGTCTATTTCCGAAAGCACTTTGTAGACAGTCTCTGATCTCTCTATCTCC
>Ga0256841_1001376_pt1 | contig 21279 bp, 11 predicted proteins | sample 356308metaG_FD_185971 | JGI IMG/M metagenome (GOLD analysis project Ga0256841, IMG submission 185971) | Hydrothermal vent microbial communities from Mid Atlantic Ridge, Atlantic Ocean - 356-308 | ecosystem: Environmental > Aquatic > Marine > Hydrothermal vents | place: Atlantic Ocean: Mid... | reverse complement strand
TTAATCCCTAAAGATGACAGGAAACTATATAAAGCTTTTGGTGATGAAATAGATCGGCGATTTAAAATTCCCGTTTCATCACTGGAAAATAAAAAAGGAAATGTTTTTATGCTCGAACTCCCTAAAACACAAAAAATAAACCATATAATTACTATGGAAGATTACAGGTTGGGGCATCGAATCAGGGAATATAAAATTGAAGGTTTTGTAAAGAATGAATGGAAGGAATTGTGTACCGGACAATCGGTTGGCAGAAAAAAGATAGATTATTTTGATGATGTGAAACTTTCCAAAATAAGACTTACAGTAACTAAGTATGTAAACGAACCGGTTATCAGAAGTTTATCGGCATATTATGTGGAAGATTTTGTTCCTCCTCCCGGAAATGCAATATCACCATGGTCGGAATGGGAAGTTATATCAAATTTCAATACTGAGGAGAACAGTACAATTAACCTTAACCTCTCGGACAAAATTAAATTACCCGGACAATTTACGATAAAAATTGAACCTGATGATTCGGACAAAAAGGTGGAAATAAGTAACGTTGAACTCATCTTTGACGGACAAAAAGTTTTAAATGATTTTATAACGGTTAAAGGAAACGAAATAAGTATAAACCGTACAGCACAGGTAACCGGAGAAAGTAAAATAGAATTGCGTTTCAATATTAAAAGTAATGCGCCGGTTAAAGGGAAGATACAATTCAGACCGGCATTGATTTATTAAAAGCATATTATTATGACCAAAAATTTAAAAGTTATTAATCTCACTGCAATCTTGTTGGTTTCCGTTTTTTTTTCTTGCAATACCAATAAAACGGAAATAACGGAAAATCAGCAAAAACTACAACAGTATGATGTAAGATGGGATTCCCCGAGCAAAGATTGCAATGGTTCCATGCCCGTCGGAAACGGAGATATAGGCTTAAATGTCTGGGTGGAAGAAAACGGCGATGTTTGTTTTTACATTGGGAAAACAGACTCCTGGGGTGATAACGGACGTTTGCTGAAAGTGGGTAAAGTGAGGGTAAAATGTGAACCGGCCATAATTACTTCCGGAACAAATTTTTCTCAGGAACTGGACCTGCTGACAGGAAGTATAAAAATAAGTACTACCGGGGAAGTTAACGGGAAACAAGCTGACTTGAATTTCAATTTGTGGGTTGATGCAAACAATCCCGCGGTTTATTTAACATACGACTGTTCGGTTCCTGTCTCAGTGACTGCAAACATTGAATTGTGGCGTACCAAGCCCTATTCCTTACCAAAACTTGAAGTGAGTGATTTACTGGAAGAGCGTTCCAAACCGGGTAGTTTGCACGAGCCTGTGATAGTTGAACCTGACCATTTAATAACGGAATCCAAAAATTACATCGGTTGGTATCACCATAATAAAAAATCGGTAGGGTTTGATTTAACCAATAAATTACAGGGCTTAACCGAATTTTACAAAAACGACCCCATTTTGAATCGCACTTTCGGGGCAATCATTACCGGCTCGGAGGTAAAAAAAATAAATAACAGTACTCTGCAAACCAAACCTTCAAAAAAAGGGAGAATGAATATTTTTGTTTTAACCCGGCAACCTGCTCAGCCTGACGAGTGGCAGGAATCTGTAAACGAACTCGCCAAAAATATTGAAACCATTCCTTTTGAAAAAAGAAAGAGAGAACATAAAAAGTGGTGGTCGGACTTTTGGAACAGAAGCTGGATATATGCTACTTCCGCTGACAGTACCGCAAGTTCGAAAGATGATGATGCATTTGTTGTTACACGGGCATACACTCTTCAGCGCTTTATTGATGCATGTGCCGGACGTGGTAACTATCCAATAAAATTCAACGGTTCAATCTTTACGGTTCCTACGGAAGGTACTCCCGGTGATGCCGACTATCGCCGTTGGGGCCCCGGTTATTGGTGGCAAAATACAAGATTACCGTATCTTAGTATGTGTGCCTCGGGAGATTACGACCTGATGCAGCCCTTTTTTAAAATGTATGCCGGTGAAATATACCAATTGAGCAAAAAACGCACAAAAAAATATTTCGGGTTCGAAGGGGTCTATTTCCCCGAATGTATGTATTTCTGGGGCTCTACATTTACAGCTACTTATGGCTGGACACCTTATGAAGAACGGGAAGACCCTTTGCAGGAAAGTCCCTGGCACAAATGGGAATGGGTTTCAGGGCTGGAACTGGTTTATATGATGATGGACTACTATGATTACACCCTCGACAAAGAGTTTCTTCAGGATAAGGTTCTACCGATGGCAAATGATGTATTGCGCTTCTTTAATAATTATTACAAAACAAACGACGCCGGAAAATTGGTAATGCACCCTTCCATGGCGTGTGAAACCTGGTGGGACTGTACAAACCCAATGCCCGAACTGGCAGGCTTGTATAGCATTACCAAAAGGCTTACCGCATTGCCTGAAAATCTCACAAGTGAATCCGACAGAAAATTCCGGAGCGAACTAAGAACAAAGCTGCCTGAACTGCCTTTACGGGAAACCCCGGCAGGAATTGCTTTAGCCCCGGCTGAGCGATATGAGAAAAAGAGTAATGTTGAAAATCCGGAATTGTATGCAGTATTCCCGTTCCGGTTGTTTGGCGTTGGAATGCCTAATTTGGAGTATGCAAAAAACGCATTGGAATATCGTTGGGACAGAGGGCATTTTGGCTGGAGGCAGGATGATATTTTTATGGCTTACCTGGGATTGACGGAACAGGCAAAATCAGGATTGGTTGAGCGGGCTAAGAATCACGATAAAACCAAACGCTTCCCTGCCTTCTGGGGACCCAATTACGACTGGACTCCCGACCAGGATCATGGAGGAACCTTGATGAAGGCCTTTCAGTCAATGTTATTACAAGCAGATCCATATTCAAAAAAGATTTACCTGACACCGGCCTGGCCAAAAGATTGGAATGCGGACTTCAAACTCCATGCGCCATATAATACGATTATTGAAGCTTCCGTAATAAATGGGAAAATAGAAAACTTGAAAGTAACGCCCGAATCACGACTGGGAGATGTAATTATTAAAGGGAATTATTCGCTAAAACAATAATATTACTTAATTGAAAAATATAATTATAAGAGTTCGTTACTCATCAAACATTGTCTTTCAAGAGAGTAAACTGTCATTTTCGACAAACACGAATTCTGTAGAATTTATGGAAGTAAAGGTGTATATAAAATATATATTACCAAAAAAACAAGCGATATGAAAATAATGATGAGAAATTATTCTTCTGATTTTAAAAATTCACTGTTGATATTTACAATAATTCTTCTTTCTTTTAATGGCATAATTGCCCAGGAGATTTTACCATACAAAAATGCTGAACTACCGGTACAACAACGAGTTGCAGATTTAATTTCGCGTATGACATTGGACGAGAAAATCAGCCAAATGTCTATGCTAAGTTTGAGAAAATTAAAGACAGATAACAATGGAAAGGTTACTGACAAATCTTTGAATGAGCTATTTGACGGGCAAAGTACAGGATGCTTGGAAAGCCCGTTTATTGGTGTTGAAGAGATTGCTAAATATTCCGAAGCTGCTGATAAATATTTAAGAGAAAATACCAGACTTGGTATTCCTGCCATTCAAATTGCAGAGTGTTTGCATGGCCAGCTTGCTTTTGGCGCAACTATTTTCCCACAGGCAATTGCTCAGGGAAGTACCTGGAATCCGGAACTGATAAGAAAGATGGGAGAAGTTATTGCTGAAGAGGCTACATTATCAGGCGTAGACCAGGCTCTTTCTCCATTGTTCGATTTGGCAAGAGACCCACGTTACGGACGTGTTGAAGAGTGTTTTGGAGAAGACCCTTTTCATGTTGCAAAAATGGGGAAAGCATTTGTCATTGGTATGCAGGGTGAACCTAAAACAACCGGTAACTATATCCCCGATAATCATTTAATGTGTACTGCCAAACACTTTGTGGCTTACAGCACGCCAATAGCGGGAATTAATTTAGGACCCAATGAGGTAGGAGAGAGAAGTTTAAGGAATTTACACCTTTATCCTTTTAAAAAGGCTGTTCAGGATGCTAACGTTTATTCGGTAATGCCTTCTTACAATGAAGTTAATGGAATCCCACTCCATACAAACAGGCATTATATCCGGGATATTTTAAGAAATGAGTATGGGTTTAAAGGATATATTTTTTCAGACTATGGTGCTATTTGGATGTTGGAGTTTTTTCATAAAGTTTCAGACAATAAAAAAGAGACGGCTCTGCAAGCTATTAAAGCCGGTATTGACCTGGAAGCACCTCAGCCTTATGCCTATTCTGTTTTAAAAGAATTAGTTGAAGAGGGAAAGCTGGATAGTGAGTTAATTGATGAAGCAGTTGAAAATATACTTACCGCCAAATTTAAAGCAGGCTTATTTGACAAGCCATATAAAGCACCAAAACAAATGTCCGAATTGGTACATACTGAAAATGCAATTAAGTTGACCCGTCAAATTGCAGAAGAAGCTGTGGTTTTATTAAAGAATGATGATAACCTGTTACCTTTAAATATGTCAAATTATAAGTCTATCGCCATAATCGGCCCCAATGCCGACAGAGTGCAGTACGGTGACTACAGCTGCACAAAAGACAAATCATCGGGAATAACAGTTCTTGAAGGGATAAAAAATTACGTGGGCGATGATGTCAAAATAAACTATGCCGAAGGTTGCGATATCACCGGTCTGAATACAGACGGTTTTAAAGAAGCTGTTGACGCTGCACAGGAAAGTGATGTTGTTGTTTTGGTCATCGGCGGTACCAGCATGACATTATCGGGAGTCGGTTGGGGAGAAGATAAAACGAACGACCACCCTACATGCGGTGAGGGTTTCGACAGAGCCGGGCTGAGGCCGCCTGGGGTTCAGCCGGAGCTGATTAAAGCCGTATATGAAACAGGGAAACCGATAGTTATGATTATGATTCACGGACGGGCATATGACATTAAATGGGAAAGCGTGCATATTCCTGCAATATTGGATGCATGGTATCCGGGCGAACAGGGAGGAAATGCAATTGCCAACATTTTATTCGGCAAGGTCAATCCTTCAGGAAAACTAACCGTATCATATCCGCAAAGCGTTGGCAACGTCCCCGTATTTTACAATTATCACCCGTCAGGCAGGGGATTTTATCATCAGCCGGGGACTCCAAAAAATCCGGGACGTGATTATGTTTTTCACTCTACAGATGCGCTATACCCGTTTGGCTTTGGTTTAAGCTACACTAGTTTCAAATTCTCCGATTTAAAGATTGAAAATAATGTTCTATCCGCAACTGACACCCTCGGGTTTTCGGTAAAGGTCAGAAATGTTGGAAATGTAACGGGGAAAGAGGTGGTCCAGGTTTATATTAACGATAAAATAAGTTCGGTTACCACTCCCGTTAAGATGCTGAAAGGATTTAAAAAGACGGAACTCAGCCCGTCGGAAACAAAAACGATTGAATTTAAGGTTCCCTGTTCCGAATTAGGTCTTTGGGACAGAGACATGAATTATGTTGTAGAACCGGGTGAGTTTGAGTTAATGGTTGGTAATTCATCGAAAAATATTTTCCTCAGCAAAGATTTCACAATAAAATAACCGATAACCTATGGTTTTAAACAAACACGCGATGGAGATATCGTTGATAATATTTTAATAGACTTATGTTAAAAGCGATATCCCATATAACAACAGTGTCAATTCTGCTCACCTTTTTTACGAGTGTATGCAGTTTTGGACAAATGAGCAATAGAGACATCGAAAATAACACTCAGAAAGTACTAAGCCGTACCATAGGCGAAAACAATGCCTCCCGGTTTTCATTTCACTATACCGGAAAGGCAGAGAAAGATTACTTTTCGATAAAAGTTAAAGACAATAAAATTCATGTCTCAGGAAGTTCAGCCACAGCATTGTGCCGTGGAGCTTATGATTATCTGCGCAACGACTGCCACTCCATAATCAGCTGGTCGGGCAATAGAATAAATATTCCAAAGCAATTACCACCGGCAGACATAACAGTAAAATCACCATTCAAATATAGGTATTACCTGAATACCGTAACACACGGGTACACCACTCCGTACTGGGATTGGGCCCGTTGGGAAAAGGAATTTGACTGGATGGCCGTACACGGAATGAATATGCCGTTGATTGCCGGTGCTCACGAAGCAATCCTTTACCGTGTCTTTGAGAAACTCGGATTGAAAAAGGAGGAGATACTCGATTACTTCTCCGGGCCGGCACACTTCCCATGGAACCGGATGGGCAACATCGGAGGCTGGGACGGACCTCCGCCCGAATCATTCTTTCCAAAGCAGATTGAACTTACACACAAAATGCTCAACCGGATGAAAGAGTTGCAGATGCATCCCATAGTTCATGCTTTTGCGGGTTTCGTACCCAAGGGAATATCCAGGCTTTATCCAGGTGAGAAAGTGCGCGAACTCGGCTGGGGCGGATTCGACGAAAAGGTGCATATCCTCTCTCCCGAAAGTGAGCTTTTTGTGAAGATAGGTAAGATGTACATCGAAGAGTGGGAAAAGGAGTTCGGCAAAGGTGAGTTTTATCTTGCCGACAGTTTCAACGAGATGGATGTCCCGTTAAGTGACGACCCGGCAGTTGCAAAGAAGGAACTGGCGGCATACGGTGAGATAGTTTACGATCCTATCCGCAAAGCAAATCCCGATGCAGTTTGGGTAATGCAGGGGTGGACTTTCCCCTATCACCGCGATAAAAACGGCAAACTGTTCTGGACACCCGAACGCCTCAAAGCTATGATGTCGAAAATACCGGATGACAAACTCCTGATTCTTGACATGGCCAATGAATATAATGCCCTTTTCTGGAAAATCAACTATTCGTGGAAAATGTATGACGGCTTTTTCGGGAAACAGTGGATCTACTCCTTCATCCCGAATATGGGAGGTAAAATCCCCTGGAACGGGGTGCTTGATTTTTATGCAAAAGCTCCTGCCGAAGTTCTTAACTATAAAAACAAAGGTAATCTTGTGGGGTTCGGATTTGCGCCAGAAGGCATCGAAAACAATGAGGTGATATACGAACTTTTGACTGACTGGGGATGGATAAAAACTCCCGTTAACCTCGACAGGTGGCTGAAAATGTACAGCAAAGCCCGGTATGGCGGATATCCTGAAAAGATGAAAGAGGCTTGGGAGCTGTTGCGGCAATCCTGCTACGGTACTTTTACCGACCACCCGAGGTTCAGGTATCAGTTCAGGCCCACCGAAAAACATACAGGAACGGTACACAAATCGGAAAAATTCGAGAAAGCTGTAAAACTGTTTTTGGAATGTTCCGATGAGTTGAATGGAAGCAAATTATATGTCTTCGATGCCATCGAACTGGTAAGTCAGCTTGCAGGACTGCAGGTAGATTCACTTCTATCCGATGCAGAAAAAGCAAAAAGTTCAAAGAAATATGAATTGTATGAACAGGCAATCTCGAAAATGCGGTTCATAGACAGACTGCTCATCTCCCATCCCAATCTCAGACTTGAAACATGGATAAATATGGCCCGCGCTTTCGGCGACACTTCCGAAGAGAAACAATACTACGAAAGCAATGCCAAACGTTTGATTACAACCTGGGGCGGCGGGGTAAATGAATATTCTGCCCGCACCTGGAGCGGATTGATCGGCACATACTATGTCCCCCGCTGGCAGCACTGGGTCAATAGCCAAAAAACAAACAATGACTTCGATATTCTCAAATGGGAGGAAGAGTGGATTCAGTCGGAATACGAAAACAGCGTGAAACCTTTTGATGATCCCTTGAAGGAGATGAGAAAATATGTAATGAATACTCAATAAAATTTATTAAAAAGAAATAAAAATAATTACCAACCTAATTCGAAAACCTGATTACAAGAAAAATAATCGGAGCAAAATCGGTAAGAAGCAGTATATTTGCCTGTAAAGTAAAAATAATAAAAACAGACCCGTTATGAATCATATTGTTGTACTTGGAGGCGGATTTGCCGGAGTGGAGTCGGTATTCCGCCTGCGCAAACTGGGACATAAAGTAACTCTGGTCTCCGACAGGGACTATTGTTACATATATCCCATCTCAATCTGGATACCTGTCGGAAAGATTGATTTTGAGAATGTTAAGCTTCCTTTGCAGGAGTTGCAGAAAGTTCACGGCTTCGATCTTGTTATTGACAAAGTTACTTCAATCAAGTCGAAGGAGAACCGTGTATATCTTGAATCGGGTAAAAGCATAGATTACGATTATCTGATAATTGCTTTCGGTGGGGCAAAACTACCTTTGCCTGGTGTTGAGCACACTTTTTCCATTTGCGGTGCTCCCGAGACATCACTGGATATCAAACGGCAGTTTGACAAACTTGTGGAGCGCGGACACGGTAAAATAGCTGTGGGTTTCGGCGGAAATCCCAAATCACCAACAGGAGTGAGAGGAGGACCGGCATTCGAGATATTATTCAACTTTGTTACAACACTCAAGGAAAAGAAACTATATGATAAGTTCGAGCTTACCTTTTTTGCTCCGATGAAAGAACCCGGCGCAAGAATGGGCGGCGAAGGCTTGAAAATGCTTCAAAAAGCTTATGAAAGACATGAAATAAAAGAGCGTATCGGGACAAAGATAAAAAGGTTTGAAAAAGGAAAGGTTGTTTTTGAAGATAATACGGTTTTGGAAAGTGATCTTATAATTTTTGTGCCTCCAATCACAGGCCATCCCGTTTTACGAAATTCCGACCTCCCTTTGTCGGTTGACGGAAATGTGTTGGTTGACGGATATTGCCGTGTAAACGGTCAGCAAAAAAATGTTTTTGCCGCCGGTGATGTTGCACGTCTTGAAGGTCCCAACTGGATTGCAAAGCAGGGTCATATTGCCGAAATAATGTCTCACTATGCCGTTTACAACATCAACAATGCCATTATCGGCAATCCCAAACGCAAAGGATATCAAAACCATCTGAATATTGTATGCGTTATGGATACGGGAAACGGTGCTATTTTCACATCACGAAAGTGGAACAAGGAAAAAATATTACCCATGCCCGTTTTCGGGCACTGGATTAAAAAAGCCTGGGGAACTTACTGGAAAAAATCAAAACTCGGGAAAATACCGCGGCTGCCGGGGATGTGAGACATCATAACCTTTGGGCGGTTTCTCCAATATCAGATGAACTAACTTCGAGTTGTTCCGGATTTCAGCACAAGCCGAAGCGAAAGCCTAATCCGGAACTAAGTAAAATATGGATTTGAAATCCATTAAATATGAGTTTTCGGATTACTTTGACCGACGAAGCAACCGTAGTCAGTGCCGACCCGAAAGTCCGACACTGAAATCCGAAAGAGCACATTTTATTACTCCGCAACCTTTACGGAAAATGTTAATAACTTTTTTAAGAAAATATTGCAAAAAACTTGCATAGTTATATATATATATTCGCAGCCGTTTTAATCAAATAAATGTTTAACTTTAAAATTTTTATGTTATGAGAAAGAAAATTATTGCTCTTGCATCATTGGTTATTTTTGTTTTGACAATGGCTTTCACCGTTTCTTATTTTACAAAAGAAGCCTATGCAGAATCACAGAATAAAAAAATGCCTGCAAATCTTGACGACGATTGCTATGACACAGGGGGTAACTGTGCTGATGTTGTTATTATTACACCGGATCCGGACGACGACTAAACAACAGTTTTTGAAAAATCAAACCGTATCTTAATCAGTTTTCCGAAAAAACAAAGGGATGCGGTTTGTTTTTTTACTTTTGTCAAAAGCACCAATGATAAAAAAATTTAATAAAAAAATATACAATGAGAACAACTATTTTGCTTTTAATGCCAATAATAACACTCTTTTTTTCCGGTTGCAATTCCGGTGACAAAACAAAATTCGATAACAACGAAAAAATGTTATCAAATTATAATATTACTACCGAAAAAACATTCACTGTCCCTATTCCCGACAGTAGTACTTACCGTTCAAGATACAATCAATATTATGTAGATAAAAATAGCAATAAAAAATACTTGATACGGCGAAACGAAACAGTTAACGCTATTGAATTCATAAATATTGCAGGGAAAAAACTTGATTTTATGGTAAAATTTGACAAAGTAGGTCCTAACGGAATAGGAAAAATCCGTGGGTTTTATGTATTAAATACGGATACCATTTTCGTTACGGCCTTAAACCGTACAAAAATATACTTGTCCGATACTTCGGCAAAAATTTATTATTCCTTCCCTGTTTCAAACAGCAGGTTTGAATTTGGTGACTTTTGGTGTAATTCGGATAATAAAATCGTTTTATCGAACAATAAGGTTTATATTAGTACTTTGCCAGTTGCAGGTATTGACAGGAATCCCGAATTATTTTATAACAGTTCATTAAGTATTGCTTATGATTTAATCTTAAAACAAACATTCCAACTAAAAATTAATTATCCTACTGTTTATTTTAAAAATCATTACACAAATTCAGGTCTTATTTTCTTCTCACGAACTTTCAATAAGGATAAAAATGAATTAATATTTAGTTTCCCTGCAGACCATAATCTATATACATATGATATTTTGGATCATAAAGTAACAAAAATAAAATGTAAAAGCATATATATTGACAATAAGCAATTGTTAAAAGAAAAAAATGCCGACTATCAAAAAAGAAGAATGATTTATTTGGAAAATCCGAAATACTATTTAATTATTTATGACAAATATAACACCCTGTACTACCGAATAATCCTTTTGCCTATAGAAATTGAGAAGAATAAAAAATATAGCCCCTATTTGCATTATGAAATGCCTTTTTCAGTGATGGTTCTTGACGGGAATTTAAAAATAATAATGGAAAAACGTTTTCCGAAACACAAATACAATTGCAGCGACTTTTTTGTTACCGAAGAAGGTCTGTGGATTTCAAACAACAATCCTTACAACCCCGAATTTAACGAAGATTTATTGAGTTACAGCCTTTTTAAACTTAATGAAAATGATTAATAATAAAACTACTATACGATTAATTGGGTTTTTCATATTATTTAGTTCTTGCCAACCTAAGTTTGACATTGAGTTTTCAAAGGATTTTACAATATACATCAGGTCATTAAACGATACTGTTATTAATAAAGGGATTTATATTTTACTTCCTGTTTTTTCCTGTTCATCCTGTCAGGAAGAGATAACAAATTATTTGGAAAATAATGATTGTAGTGATGTGGTTGTCATTTGCATTGCAGATACTTACAAGGAGTTTTACAATGTTAAAAAACGTCTTAAAAAATACAAACTGTTATATGATATAGCCGGCAATTATTCAAAAATACTTAACATTGAAGGAAATTATCCATATTTTGTGGAGGTTGAACACAAAAAAGTAATTGAGCATTACTATGCCAAAGCGGGAAATAATATGAAGAAAGCATTGGAAAAACTTAACCACAATAATTTTTCAAAGGATTAGGTTTGGGATTTCAGCACAAGCCGAAGCGAAAGCCTAATCCGGAACTAAGTAAAATATGGATTTGAAATCCATTGAATATCAACTTTCGGATTACTTTGACCGACGAAGCAACCGTAGTCAGTGCCGACTCGAAAGTCCGACACTGAAATCCGAAAGAGCCCGTAAGTTAATTGCCTTAATACCTGATGCCTTTGTGGTTTTTAGTGTCTTTGAGCCTTAGTGGCAAAACAGCGGAAAATCAGCCACAAAGACACGAAGGCTCAAAGAAAACTTAATTTCTTTTGCTCGACAAAGTCGGGGTTATAAGTAGCTTTGCGTTGCCTGTCTGACGACAAAGGCAGGCAAACCTGATAATAAGCACATCAATCCAACTTCCACTCAAGGATACCGCCGGAGTAATCTTTTTGTAATTTGATTTCCAGTTTCATCGCCTTTGTCCTGACATTGGAGATTTCTATTGAGTTAAACTCATCCTTTGAAACGGGATATTCACCATGCTTTGCCACTTCTTTCCATTTCCCGTTCTTCAGATAATAGGCTCTCCACGATTCCGGAATTCTGCAACCTCCATCGGGCCCGTCGTCAAACCAATAGACATGGATATTGCTTATTACGGTATCCTTTTTAAAATCATACCGTACCCATTCGGTCGTTCCTTTATGATCCCAAAATGTGAGCCTCGGTATCTCTTGATCGTTGGAGTTTTTAGGTATAATCTGATCATTAACCGCAAGAAGGCGGTCGTGGACATAAGATGCAGTTACTTTACTTTCGGAAGCGATTGTAGGAGAAGGTAGCGGTCTGGCAACAGATTCTTCGTAAGGAAACCAAACTGCCATTTCACCGTTCCCCCTGTGTGCCCAGGCAAAGTATGGTATTGCAGTGAAGTCCTGCTCCTTTTTTACTATCGAATTATCCTGTTTATCAACGGATAATGATTTTGCTTTTCCTTTTATAACCTCAACACCGTTAATCAGGTTTTTATCAAAATAATGGGTAAAATGCGCCTTTTTATCCAATAACAGATTTCTCACTTTCCCGCCGTTATCAACCCATTCCGCACAATAAACAACAGGCCCCCTTTCAATTGAAAACTTACCGACATCCTCTTTAACCTTTGCATTTGCAATAACTTTTCGCACGGGCATAGGGAAATTGATTTCAACAACATCTCCCTTTTCCCATAACCGGTTAATTTTTGCATATCCCTTGTCAACAGTAAAATTTATTTCCTTGTCATTGACTTTAATGACGGTATTCTGTTTTGAGCGGGTAAGATAATGATACAAATCGGATGGTACCGGTCTGTTTTGTGCCCAGCCGGGAATTCTTAACGAGACTGTAAATTTTGATTCGGCTTCAGGCTCAATTTTTATTTTCACATTTCCGTTCCAGGGGTATTCAGTGACCTGCGAAACACGCACTTCCCCGAAATTCATCATTATTTTTGCATCATTACCGATATAAAGGTTTACAAAAAGATTATCATCCGTACGGGCATAAACATATCCGGGTAAAGAGGGTAAAAAACGAACAACATTTGTCGGGCAACAGGAGCAGGAAAACCAGGGTTTTCTTTCGTGACTGCCGTCCGATTCAAGCGGATTGGGATAAAAAAACTCATCACCATGTATCGAAACACCGGATAGAAAACCGTTATAGAGAGTACGCTCCAAAACATCAATATATTTTGCATCGCCCTCCAGCAGAAACATTCTAAGATTCCACAACATATTTCCCACGGCTGCACAGGTTTCGTTATATGCGCTCAGATTGGGCAAATAATAGTTATCGCCAAAGGCCTCACCGGCAGATTTGGCACCTATACCTCCGGTTATATATAATTTCTTGGAAACAACATTATTCCACAGTTTTTCAACTGCATTTTTATAACGCCTGTCACCTGTGAGAGCCGCAATATCAGCCATTGCCGAGTACATATATACTGCTCTTACTGCATGTCCGACGGCTTCGGTTTGTTCGGTTACGGGTTTAAAATCCTGAGTATATACTTTATTGCTTCCGTTTTCACCATAGACATACAGTTCATGGCCTTCGGCATTGCCTCTTTGATCAAGAAAATATTTTGCAAGCTTTAAATACCTCTCATTTCCCGTAATCCTGTACAGTTTAACCAAACCGATTTCTATCTCCTGATGTCCGGGGACTCCGTGCAATTGATCTTTTCCCGGGCCGAAAGTTTTATCAATTAGATTTGCACTTTTAATCGCAACATTAAGTAATGATTTCTTTCCGGTTGCCTGATAATATGCCACTGCGGCTTCGTACATATGCCCGATATTATACAATTCGTGACTGTCTTTTAACTGCGACCACCTTGTTTTTCCGGTATATGGCGGCAGAGTATCGGGATTAATGGTGCGGCAGGTGTACAGATAACCGTCGTCTTCCTGTGCGGCTGCAATCTTCGCTATTAAATCATCAAGATATTTCTCCAATTGAGGATCGGGATGAATATTAAGTGAGTATGATGCACCTTCGATTACTTTGTAAACATCGGAATCGTTATATCTGATACCCACAAATGTACCCTTCTTTAACCCTCCGGCAACGGCAAAGTTATCAATTCTGTGAGTTTCCTCACATTTTGCGAAATCAAACGGGATAGTAACAATTCTATTGGTATCTAATCGCTGGAGCCAAAAATTGTCGGTAAATTTTACTTTTGTAAATGCCACGGGCTTAACGGGATAATCATTGATTTTCTTATCCTTTTTTGTGCAGGACATTGTTAATAATGCCGCTATCAAAAATAAATGTACTCTTTTCATATCTGTTGATTAAAATCAAATATCCAATCTTCTGACCGGCATAGTCATACAACGTGCTCCTCCTCCACCCCGTGCCAGTTCGGAACCTTCAATGGTTACAACACATTTATCATATCCGTCGGGGTGTGTTTTTCCGGTCATAATATCTTTTGCTCTAATAACTTCAAACCCGTTTTTATACAAAGCTTCAATCGTATAGTTGTTCCGGCCGTATCCAATGACTTTTCCCGGTGCAAAGGCAAAAAAATTGGCTCCGCTGTGCCACTGTTCCCTCTCCTGAATTGTCCTGTCGTTCTCTCCGCCACAAAAAACAGGCTTTAGATCAACACCCAGATCTTTAAGAATTTCCAAAATATTATTTACATTATTTATCCTGACAACCTTGCCGTTATCAATCGTGATATGTACTGTCTGAAACTTATTCGGGCGCAGTATTAAAGGTTCGTAAACCATACATGTATCGTAATCAAGCATTGTAAAGGTCATATCAAGATGGATAAACGACTCGGGTGTGTACGGCAACTCCTGAATGATAATATGACGGCTCTCTTTCCTCTCTTTCAAACATTGCAAAATATAATCAATACCTTGCGAAGTTGTTCTGGCTCCTATTCCAATAACCATTATATCATCCCTGACAATCAGCACATCACCACCTTCGATGGTACAGTTTTCACCGCAACCGTTTGAGGCGGAAGGATCGAAAGTAAGGGTTTTAAAGTCGGGATGATGATTAAAAACAGCTTTCATAATAAGTGCTTCCCTGTTTCTGACTTTGTTGGCCATCTTGCCTATCAATATTTTATTTTGGATGGAAACGGAAGCATCACGCATAAAGAAGAAATTATGAAGAGGAGGCAGGGAAAATCTCTCCTTTGTCAGAAATTTGGTAAGGTTATCCTTCTTCATCGGAACACCTTCAATAAGCTGAACGGCAAGCTGTTTGGGATCTATCTGCCTTATAAACTCATCTTCCCCGAAGACATCCTCTTGCGAAAGTATTTCGTCCAGCAAACTCATTCTGACACTTTCATCCAACAAAATATCACGAAGTAACTCTTTAACTTCAAAAGTTTTCGTAACGCTGTCAAGAACCGCCTTAAACTGGTCATATTCCTTTAGTGCGACTTCAAGATTTAGAATGTCGCTATACAGCGCACGTTTAGCACTTTCCGGAGTCATATTTTCGACCTCACTACCGGGTTTGTGAAGCAGAACTCCTTCGAGTTTACCAATTTCGGATGTTACGGCTATTCTGTTGTTTTCGGGCATAATTTTCCATTTTAATATCCCTGCAAAGGTAGAAAAAATGAGGTAACAAAATTAGAAAAAAACCGACTGTAGCTGCCTGTCAAAAAATATAGATGAACCACTTTGTACTGTACCACTAATTCCGTTGATGTTGTTCCATCGTCACATCATAAATTGCTATGGGGCACTCATCTTAATAATCTTTATGATTTTCGCAGTCGTTGTTTTGTCCGTCTCAATTCTTAGCAAGTAAATTCCCGGTTTCAATTCATCGGTTGAAAATGAAACTTCCTGCTTTCCATTTGGGAAATATCCATTTAGAATCCCCATAACTTTTTGTCCGGTCAAGGTGTACAAATCGGCTTGCACTTTTTGTGGATTTCTAAGATTGAAGTATAATCTTGCATAGTCATTTACCGGGTTTGGGGAAAGTAGCAGCTCTATTTCTTCAAAATCCCGGTATTTATTATTTCCCGTTGTTTCATCTTCAACAATTGTTAAATCTTGCTTAGCCTGGACATTGTATAACTTTTGAACACTTCCCGAAGGCCAGTAAATTATAAGGCTGTCCGCTTCTGTGGCTTCACCCATCCCGAAATGCAATCTCAGCTGGCTGAAATCCTGAACGCCCGGATCGGGTAACATGTTTCGGGATATCCGCTGGCCGTTGATCCACATATCGGCTTGCGCACCAATTCCATTGAAATTTGAATTCACACCTTTAAGGTTAACGAACAAAGAATTACCCGGACAATTATGATTTTCGAACAAAACCCATTGATCAAAATGGCCGGCTGCCATTAAATCAATTGCTCCGTCATTGTTGTAATCAGCCCAGCCTGCTCCAAAAAAATCCCCAAATCCACTTCCCGTAAGCCCCAGTTCGGCAGCTACATTTGTAAAAGTATTATCACCGTTGTTTTTGAACATCTGGTTGGAAACGATATGCCATGAGGTAAACAGGTCGAGCCAACCATCGTTGTTGTAATCATTGAAAGTTACTGTACGGTCTGAATCCTGCTGACCCAATGCGCCGGATGATGCGGTGATGTCGGTAAAAGTACCATCGCCGTTGTTTAAATATAATTTTGCATCAGAACCACCAAAATAAATGTCAATAAATCCATCATTATTTATATCTCCTACATCAAGAGAGTTATTCTGTGTATTAAAAACTATACCCGCATCATCGGTTACATCGGTGAATGTGCCGTCACCATTATTTCTCAGCAGTGTTGTGGGATGATAAGCTCCGGCATCGGGGCTCCATAAAATGTCCATATAGCCGTCGCGATCATAATCGAAAACGGCCAGCGGAGTATATCCCCAAACAACACCTATTTGCATTAAAGGCTGAAAAGTCCCATCTCCGTTACCGTATTGCAACGAAATGTTTCCCCAATCAAGAATATCCATACTTAAAACATCCAGGAAACCATCGTTATTGAAATCTGCAACATTATATACGCCACTGTCGGGAAGCATAGCCTGACCGGTGATGTTTGTAAATGTACCGTCGGCGTTATTTAAAAACAAGCTGGTATGTTCGCCGTAACTATTGAAATTGCGGATTAACAGGTCATTATAATCATCTCCTGTGAATTCGGCAAAAATGGTTTTGTTTGCAGTCATTCCGTTCAGCCCTGCCGAGGATGTGATATTTGTAAAAACCGAACTGTCGTTACGGAAAAACCAATAGCCGTTTCCCGTCTGATCACCTAAACCGAGATCGGGGTCACCATCATTATCAATATCGCCCCATCCAACGGAATGTCCAAGACCTATGATACCGGTTATGCCCAGTTGTGGTGCTACATTTTGAAATGTTTGCTGACCTGTTACAAAAAATGTACTTATCAGAACTGACAATGTAAGAATTATTAATCGTTTTTTCATTGTCTTTGTTTTAGATTAATATTTTGTATTTGAGGGGAATTGAAAGGGGTCAGGCATATAAAAATAAACCTGACCCTCCTTACTAATTCCTGATTATCTTTTGCTTTAGAATTTCACCGTCAGTCCCGGATAACACTCTTACAATGTAAATTCCATTATTTTTTATTTCAGGATTAACCGTGAATCTGTTATTGATTATTATCGCCTCTTTTGAAAACACTTTGTTTCCCAAAATATCAGAAATAATAACTGTTACCGGATAATTATCTTTTTCAGGAATATAAAAACCAAGTGAGTTATTGAAAGGATTCGGAAACACATAAGAGCCGGTAACGGATTCCTTACTGCCAACCCCTGTTGTTGATGCCTCATAAGAATATGTATAAACAAGCGTGGGCGGATGAGTAGGTTTTCCTTCCCACGAATCGGCAACTCTGATAGCATTTTGATTTGTAAGACTGACACCTGTTCCCACAACCTTAAAGACTATATCATTTCCCGGCATCCACCCATCAAGATCAATAACTTTTTGCAAAAGAGCACCCAAGTCGGGCGTTTTCTGAGCAGGTGTAATCAATCCGGCCTGTGTCCATGCGGGAGGTGTCCAGTAAACGGAATCCTGAAAAACATTTCTCCCGGAAACGGTGAGCGTATCCACATCGTCAAAGGGAGCTGCATCCGCCGATGATTCGGCATATATCAAAAACTCCGCAAACTGACTGTTCACCTCATCCGAACGGAACTGTATAAAAGCACTGTCAATAACTGCTCCCGACGGGATATATACATTTTGAAACCTCAGTCCGATTTTCTGAAATCCGTTGGGCACATTGGGTTCAAACTCATAATCATCATACATCATTTCCAGGTCGCTGCTTGTAAAGTATATCAAGCCGGCTTGCGTCTCCTCCACGTCATCCTGACCGTTCGTAACAGGCGACTGGTCCGTTTCGGTAAAACTTCCCACAACAATATCCAACCGTTCAATATCTTTTAACCCGGTAACATCATTTGCAACGGCGTAGATAGTATGATGCCCTTCGGAATAAGAGAAGGTAAAACCATATGGCGGATTACTTATAACCTCTTCCAAAACATTATCAACATAAAAAGAGACGTTATCCAATCCGTTACCGGCATTTAAAACCTCCGTTTCCAAAGAAATATCATCGCCCGTTTCATAAACGACAGGTGTGTTGCCGGGAAACTCAATATCGGGTTTGTTCATAGAAGGTGCCGGAATAACTTCCACGACAGCCCCGTTTGAGGGATTCCAGACATCCAGATTTTCAGGCAAGGTAAAGGGGTCGTCATTGGAAACTTCGCCCACATCAAACGCATTATCCGTTTTAATTGTCCTGATTTCAACTTTCGACTCATCAATAAAAAGCAGTTTGAACTGATAAAACTTACCGGATGCTCTTGTCCAGCTTTTATTATCATTATTATCACGCAACGGGGCACCCCACCCGCCTTCTCCGATATAAACACTTCCGTAAGTATCATTAACAATAAATCCCTCATCATTTCCTGGCAGGAAAGAGGGCTCAACCGGCCAGGTTTCTTTAACGGTATGTGCATCGCTTTCCACAACAAGGCGAACGCCCTCGTCAAAAAAGAGTTGTGCCCAGGCCTGATAGGCTGCTTCATTTTCCTTCTTCCCGTCGTAATGTGGTCGCATAGGTCTGTGATACTGAGCTGCCTTCCATATAACATCCTGATTGTTAGCAAGATCATTTTGCAGCCAGTCAAGTTGTGCTCCCGAAACCGACACCCCCGTATTCAGAGTATAAACTCTTAGCAGGTTATCACCGAAAGTGGTTGCATAATAATAGTTTTCGTTGGGAGTATCAAAGAGATTATAAATCACGATATGGCTTTCATGATTTCCCTGCGCAAGAATTACGGGGAACATTCTGCCGTCGTCCGCTGTGGTATATTGCCAGTCGTCCATCCAGTTTTTCCACTGAACATCGGTATCATCCTCGGTCATATCTCCACCAAACAATATCGCATGGGGTTTGAGTTTTGATACAAGAAGATTTGCCCTTTGTCTCGGAGGTCTGTTTGTTCGCGAATCACCTCCTGCAATGATTGACAATCTGCTTAAATCGGCCGGGGCTGTCTTAAACCAATAGCGGTCGCTTGTTCCTTCACTGTCGTGAATAACAAAATAGTAAGCTTTGTTTGGTGTCAATCCCGACAAACGGACAAACTTGTTATGCATACCGCGAAAATAAACCGAACGGTCAACAGCATGAGAAAAAGAGTAAGAGGAATAATTCGTTCCGTAGTCAACCGTGTCGTAATAAACAACAGGATCTGTCCCGCTTATCTGATTCCAACCTATCGTGACAGTTGTTGCGGGATCATTTGCAATAACAAGTCTGTACTTGTCATTTGAGCAATAAATTTGGCCGAAAGCCATTAAAAACACTAAAAGAGAAGTAAGCTTTTTCATAATCGTAGTTTTTACAAAAATATGAAAAAACGATATCAAAAATAAAAAAACTTTGTTATTCCAAAACATTCACATCCATAAGAGCTTGTTTCAACTCCTGAAAGATAATGGGTTTGGCAACAATTTTCCTGTTTTTGTCAAGCAGGAACATTGTGGGTGTTGCATATACGTTGTGTCCGTCGTCGAAACGGAGAGTGAAAATGCCGGGGGAGGGATTGGGGTAAAAGTTTCTTCTTCGCTCTTCGAGCTACGGCGAAAAAAGTTTTCCTTCGCTCTTCGGCGAACGAAACCTTTAGGGACGAGGAAGGCTTGTGCGCATGAGCCCCGAAAGGTTGAGATATAAAAGGGCTTTGTCATCGGATTTTACGTATTTAACGATTTCTCAACCTTTCAATTCCCCACCGCAGGGGCTTGCTTCGAATTGAAAGGTTTCAGCGCGCATTCAACGAGTGGCTTGCTGTCGCCCGTCCCGCATTCAACGGATGACTTGCCTTCGCTTAGGCTTGTGCGCAGTCATCCGTTGAATTGCCAACGCTTGGCAGGTTTGCAGCCATCCGTTGAATTGCCTTAACCTGTGAATGCGGTTGATGAATTACTATTGTACTATCATTTTATCAGTATAAACCTTGCCGCCGGCCGATAGCTTAATAAGATAAATGCCTTTGGCTTCATTGCGTATGTCAATAACCGTAGCCTCATCACGGATATTCTCCTTTTTGAAAACCGTTTTACCCATCATATTACGCACCTCAACCGAATAACTCTCCGTTTGTCCGTCGTTGAAACGGAGAGTGAAAATGCCGGGGGAGGGATTGGGGTAAAGGGACAAACTTCCATCTGCACTTTTTATTATTAAACTATTTTTTATTGTTAATTCAGGTTGTTTTAAAGGTTTTGAAGAGTCATTATTTTTCAAAACAGCAATACCTTTGTCTACTTTTAAAAGTAGTGTTTCAATATTTACCGATTTACAGGTATTGGAAAAAGTACTAACTAAAGTATATTTTCCATTAGGTAACTCTTCATAACCGGGAATTTCAAAACAAGCATTATTTCCATTAATAGACCCCGGACCGCCGGTAATCCATTCATCCCACCAATTATACAGGTCGAAATTACAATAATCTGTATTTTTAACCGTATAACAAACAGTCGGAGATAAAAGTTCCGGTTCTGAAGTTACCACAGGAGAAACGGGCATTTGCACATCTTCAATCTTCGCAGTGAAATGAGATCCGGCTTTTGCATGAAATCCTTTTTTCAGTAATATTGATTCACCTGCTGTAAAACTAACATTTATACCGGAATTTACAACGGTAAAAGGAATTTTAAATGGCAATTCCGTTTGTATATTATCTGCACTTATTGGTGTAATTGGTGCGATTATACTCTTCGTTGTAATA
>Ga0256841_1001375_pt1 | contig 21298 bp, 14 predicted proteins | sample 356308metaG_FD_185971 | JGI IMG/M metagenome (GOLD analysis project Ga0256841, IMG submission 185971) | Hydrothermal vent microbial communities from Mid Atlantic Ridge, Atlantic Ocean - 356-308 | ecosystem: Environmental > Aquatic > Marine > Hydrothermal vents | place: Atlantic Ocean: Mid... | reverse complement strand
ACAACCACAAATTAACCAAGGCAGCGAAGCCGAAACCAAATTTGAACCGCTAAGATGTCCCAGTTAAATGTTTACAGATTTAACAGGGCAAGCCAAGAGCACAAAGGGATACTGGTCTGTTGCTACCCTGAAAGGGCGCAAGGCACTGTGGGCGGCATTAACCGGCCAACACCCAATATTTTCCTTCCCAGCGTTCTTCGTGGCTTGAGCGAAGCGGGCGGTTCATATATGATGGACACTGTTAGCATAAGAATTACAACACGATAAAACGCTACATATTTATAGAGAAGTATCTTAAAATAGGTGCGGGGAATGGGGAGGGGGTAGACGTCCCCCGTTTCTGAGACTTAGTTAAAAACCAGTGTCGGAAGCCCGGCTGAAAAAAGCTTTCCAATTTTACAGAAAGAATGTCATGCTATTGTTTTTTCAAGCACTTCAAGGCATCGCTTGGCGTCTTCGTATTGGGGAAAAATTTCAAGAACTTTTTTAAAAAGACATTGAGCCTTATCGAGATTCGACTGTTTTGCAAGCGCAAGCCCCAGGTTACAATACGCTTCGGCAAAATCGGGACTAAGTTTTATTGCCATTTCGTAATCTTTCTGGGCTTTAAAATAATTGCTAAGTTCAAAATACACGTTTCCCCTATTGTTAAAGGCACTTGCGTAGCTCGGGCGAATTTTAACGGCTTTGCTGAAAGACTTCAGTGCCTCTTCATGCATCCCCCTGCTGTTTTCATCTATGCCCCTGCTGTTAAGTATGGAAGCGGCCAACAGAGCAGGAGGAAGTTCCTCGAAGTAGTTTTCGTTTAGCTCTTTGTTAAATCCTTGAGGGTCTGTATTTTCCACGTTTAAGGAGAAGCCGGCATGCTTTAGACTGTTTAACACGTGATCACCACTGGCAAGAATAACTGTATGAATGTTTTCTCTGATACAGAGAATAGTATAAAGGCCGGTAAGGGCAACACAGGAACCCAGGGTAACGTTTGTATCAGGATCAAGTTGAGCATCAATGGCAGCCGCCACTGAATATCCCTTTCCATGCCTTCTAGGCTTGCTGTTCCAAAGGTACTCAAAAAGAAACCGGGCACGCGAGACTGTCATATAGTTTTCATCAATAATTTCACTTACAGCCCCTTTCGATTTAATCCAAGCGCGGAAATGACTTTGAATGCTCCCTATCTTTTGCTTATACTCCTTTAATTCTTGCGGAGTTTTAATTCCCGAAACAACAAGCAAGACATCTTCGACGGAAACTTGTTTGCCTTTAACAAAATTATCTATGAGCCTTTCTTCCACGGTATCTGTATTACTCCGCTGATCAATATTGGCACGTGAGGCTTATTTCACCGGTTCCATTGTGCCATCTCTTTTTACCCGAAAGTAATTCCCAGCCCAGTACACCCTATTTACGAAGAAACTGGCTCCCCACACGAAAGTACAAAAGATGTCCTTAAAAGGCAACAACCATAAAACCTTCTTAGCATCAGAGTTTTTCAGGTACTTAGAATTCATTTTAAGGCATGTCATGTACCTTGTAACAAGGACTGTGAGCCATAAGAAAAAACTGAAGCTTGCGTGACTGTTAAAGATAAGGTTTAAAGTAGCTAAAGATACTCCTTGGGAGAGTACAGAAAAAAAATAACCGATGGGTTGGCATACTCGGCAAGTAATAGCCCACCTGAGCTGTTGCCTAAAGAAATCTCTCCAGCTTCTCTTACCAACAACGTGATCCACAATTTCGTTCGAAATTCTGATCTTCCACCCTTTTCGTGCAACCTGGTTACCCAGTTGATAATCGTCGGCCAGGTAGGGAAAGAGAACTTCAAATCTCCCGATGGAATTTAAGGTTTCTCTTTTGAGAGCAATGGTTGCGCCAAAGGCAAAGTTTGTCGCTCCGACTCGGTCAGCAACCAGAACTCCAGGAATAAAGTCAGTCTGGACTACCAGGGCTTCCAAACTTGCAAAAAAATTTTCGCAATCAACCCCTCTATAAAGGCACGTAACGAGGCCCACATCTTTATCGTGCAAGGGAGCTACTATGTTTTTGAGATAATCTGGCGACACCTTCGTATCGGCGTCACTTATGGCAAGGATATCGTATTTGGAAGCCCTGAGAGCAGAAACCAGGTTTCCCACCTTGAAATTCGGCCCTGGGTTATAGCCGGTCTCAACAACTTTGATCCTGCATGGACGAAGCCTCTTAACGATTTCCCGGAACTCTGCATCAATGGGATTACTTGTTCCGACAATTATCTCAAATTCCGGGTAACTTTGGTTGCAAAACGTTTCCAGGTTTTTCACCCACGCAGGGAATACCTTTTTCAAGGGTTTTAGGATAGAAACCGGACAAGATGAAAAATCGGAAACTACTGTTGAATTTCTTGATTTCTCAAAAAACGCCTTTACGCAATAGTAAGAATAGACATAGTAAACAAGGGATATAAAAACCACAAAGATGGCAAGATTTGAAACATTCAGCATTTATTTTGTCCGTTTTTCAAGAGGTAGCACTAGCTCAATTGGGTGGGTATTTCCCTTTTTAAGAATTCACCTTTTTCCAGGTTCTTTGCTCCCAAAACGTACGGGGCGATAATATCCTGCATTGTCTCAATTAACGGCATAAGAGTAGAAGGTTCAATGGCGGATATCGCCACACCGTTATAAACTTCACACTGTCGTTTGGCATAATCCTCATCTACGAGGTCTATCTTGTTTAGTACCCTTATTGTCGGAATATCTGTAAGCCCCAGGTCACCGAGAATTCTTTCCACAGAGCGAACTTGCTCGGGAAAATTCGGGTTACTTATGTCAATTACGTGGAGTAACAAATTCGCATCTTCAAGCTCTTCCAGGGTTGCGGCAAAGGCATCCACCAAGTCTCTCGGAAGATCTTTTATGAATCCAACGGTATCCGTAATGATTACTTCAAAGTCACGAGGGAACCGAAGCCTTTTACTGGTGGGATCAAGGGTTGCAAAAAGCCTGTTTTCAACGTGTACCTTGCTTTTGGTAAGAGAATTAAGCAACGTTGATTTGCCAGCGTTCGTGTACCCTACAATTGAAATCACCGGAAGTTGCTGCCTTCTTCTCCTCCTTTTTTGCTGTGCCCGCTGTCTCTTCACCTGGGTTAGTTCTTTTTCAAGCCTTGCTATCCTGTCTCTCACGCGCCTTCGGTCAACTTCCAACTTCGTTTCTCCTGGCCCTCTGCCCCCAATGCCACCGGTTAGCCTGGATAAAGCATCATCTTTTTTAACAAGTCGAGGCAGCAGGTATTTTAACTGCGCCATTTCTACCTGGATTTTCCCTTCACGGCTCCGCGCACGCTGGGCAAAAATATCTAGGATTAGTTGCGTTCTATCAATAACTCGAAGCTCTGTTATATCCGTTATGGATCTCACCTGAGATGGGTTTAACTCCTGGTCAAAGATTAAAAGGTCAACTCCAAGTTGCATGGCCTTTATGATTATTTCTCTAAGCTTCCCCTTTCCCATGAGGTACTTGGGATTTACGTTTCGGGGGCGCTGTATAATGGTTTCGGCCACAATCAGATTATTTGATTCTGCCAGTTCTGCCAGCTCTGCCATTGATTCCTCTACCATGGCCCTTGGCTTGTTGCTGACGCTTATAAGAATTACCCTTTCCTGCCCCTGTGATACAGGAACTAGCTCCTGCTTCCTCGTAAATTCCGTTTCAAGAGCCCTGACCCATTCAAGGAAATTTATGTTTTGATCCTGGATTGGCCTAAGCGGGATAATTTCCCATCCTCGCCCATTTCTATTATCCGGAAGCAAGTGAGCAACCTCAATTCCCCGTGGGCCTCCCTGAGCATCAACCTGCACCACCCCAAGAAGGTCAAAGCGCAGGAAAACAAGGTCCATAAGGTCATCCTGGGTTATGGGCTCTGATCCCAGGTGCGTATGTATATAGCGTAATCCCCTGAGGCGAGCCTTTGCACCTCTACTTTTAGGTAACCGAGGAATCATTATGCTGTGATGATCTCCAACAATCACCTGTTCGATATTGCCGGTTCTATTTATCAGCAAACCTACCTGCCGCTTTATGGTACTTGAAAGGCGGCTCAAATCACGAGCCACTTCGGGAGTGATCACTTGGGTCGGGTCAATCTTTCTTCTGTAAAATTTTTCTAGTGATTTCCTGTGCTGGGAACGAAGGCCGTGGGTGTTTCCAAAAACCTTTCTGATAGCTTTAAAACCTCCTCTATACCGATTAGTAAAAAATGGGAACAGATTTTTTGACTCTTTGCATCTGTTTAATGGAATTTTATCTATAAAATCATCTCCGGTCAATCAGGCGTACTGCCTTCCCGTCTGATTGAGGCAGGCTTCTGGATTCCACTAGATCAACGCGTGGAGTCACAAGAATTTCACTTTTGAGTTCCCGTACTATTTTCTCCCTTAACCTGTTAAGGTACCTCATGTCTTCCTGGAAGATACTTTCGTGAACTTCCACCTGTACCCTTATCTGGTCGATCTCATTTTCTTTTTCTAGAATAATTACATAGTTATTGCCTACTTCAGGCATTCCCATAAGCACCTGTTCAACCTGCATGGGGAATATGTTAACACCCTTGATAATTATCATGTCATCAGAACGCCCCTGAATCCAGTCAATTCGCCTGTGAACCCTTCCGCATGAGCATTCCCCCGGGAGGAAGCGGGTTAAATCCTTAGTCCTGTAGCGAATGAGGGGCATTGCTTCCCTGGTGAGAGTGGTCATTACAAGTTCACCAACCTCCCCTATTTCCACCGGTTCCAGGGTGTCAGGGTTTACGATCTCTACCACGTAACAATCTTCCCAAATGTGCAGACCCTTTTTCTCCGGGCATTCGAAGGCAACCCCGGGGCCGTTCATTTCAGAAAGTCCGTATGAATTAAACGCGTCTATCCCGTAGTAATTTTCAACCCTCTGCCTTATTTCTTCTGTGTAGGGTTCGGCACCAAGAAAGGCTATTCGAAGATCAAGGTCTTTGCGCGGGTCAATCCCCTGGTCGCTCAAAATATTCATTAGCCGCAACGCATAGCTGGGAATAATATGGAGGACGGTTGTGCCAAATTGCTGCATTAGTTGAATTTGGCGCTTGCTGTTTCCGGCGCCCGCCGGAATCGTAAGTGCTCCAAGCTTTTCGGCTCCATAATGAAACCCGAGCCCTCCTGTAAAAAGCCCATACCCTGTCATATTCTGGAATACGTCTTCTTTTCGAACTCCAACCATGTACATGCACCGGGCAATCAATTCTGCCCACTGGTCAAGATCTTTCCTGGTATGAAAGATAACAGTTGCCTGGCCAGTGGTACCCGACGATGTATGGAGCCGTACCGTCTCCTCCTTCGGAACACAAAGCATCCCGTACGGGAATTCTTTCCTGAGGTCATCTTTAGTCGTAAAGGGGAGTTTGCGAATATCCGAAATATCGTTAATACTGTCCGGATTAATGCCATGCTCCTGAAATAGTTTGCTGTAGAATTCGGATTTGGTCGCCTGTCCGATGGTTTCCTTCAGTCGCCGAACCTGGAGTGCTTCCAGTTCATCTCGGCTCATTACTTCGCTTCGTTTGTCCCAGTAAATGCCGTCCGGTTTACTCATATTCACCTAGCCCTCGCACTTATTTTCTTACCCGAAACAAGATTAGCCATACATCATGGGATCGATCACAAGGTTTTCAAACCTCGTGTAAGAACTTATGTACGCAAGCTTAACTTTCCCCGTGGGACCGTTTCTCTGTTTCCCAACGATTATTTCTGCTATGCCGCTATCCGGGGTGTCAGGGTTGTACACTTCGTCCCTGTAAATAAAAGCAATAACATCGGCATCTTGCTCGATAGCCCCGGACTCCCGAAGATCAGATAACTGGGGACGCTTATCGGTTCTCAATTCTACGTTCCTGTTTAACTGGGAAAGAGCTACCACGGGTATATTTAGCTCCTTTGCCAGTGCTTTCAGTGACCTCGATATCTCGGAAATGACCTGTTCTCTGTGTTCAAGCCTTGAATTTCCTTTCATCATCTGGAGGTAATCCACTATAAGTAGCTCAACGTTATGCTCTGCCTTCATTCTTCTGGCCTTGGCCCTGATCTCAAGTGCCGAAAGGCTGGGGGTATCGTCAATAAGTATCCTGGCATTGGATATTATGTCAGCGGCTTCTACTAGCTTTCTTGACTCATCCTGGCTGAGAAACCCGCTTCTAATCCTGTGTGAATCAACCCTAGCTTCCGAACTCATTAGCCTGAGAGAAAGTTGTTGCCGGCTCATTTCAAGAGAAAAAAACGCAACCGCTATATCGTTATCAATGCTTGCATTCCTGGCAATGTTTAGCGCAAAAGCTGTCTTACCCATACTCGGGCGGCCGGCTATAATGATTAGATCTCCGGGTTGAAAGCCGGCTGTTAGCTTGTCAAGATCCCTGTACCCGGAAGGGACTCCGGTGACAAGCTCGCGACGCTCATAAAGTTTCTCAATAAGCTCGATACTCTCCTTTACAACGTCTTTAATATGAAAATAGGAAGATTGAAATTTCGATTCCGCAACATCAAAGATTATCTTTTCTGCATTATCAATGATTTCATCTACGGGCTTTCCGGCTTCATAGGCCGCTGTGGATATCAGGTTGGCTATTTCTATGAGCCTCCGAAGTACGTACTTTTCATAGACGATGCGAGCATAGGCAACAACGTTCGCGGCATTTGAAACACTTGCCGCCAGTTGAGTCAGGTAACCCATGCCTCCAACAGCTTCTAGCTTGTTTTTCTTCTGAAGCTGCTCCGAAACTGTTAGTATATCGAATGGTTCGTTTGATTCAAAAAGTTCCACAATCGCAAGGTAGATTTGCCTATGTTTGTCCCTGTAAAACTCGTCACCCTTAAGAATTTCCAGAACCTTGGGCAGAGCAACATTTTCACGGAGAAGAGAGCCCAGAAGCGATTGTTCCGCTTCAATATTGTTTGGAGGGATAAGCTTTATCCCGTCAGCTCCGTCTTCCATCCTACTCCTCCCCTTCTACCACTATCCTCACCTTGGCTTCAATACCCGATTCTACCTTTACAGGCACAAAAAACTCTCCGACCTCCTTGATTGGCTTTTCCAGCTTGACCTGTTTTTTCTCAACCTCTATTCCGTGTTGATCTTTCAGAGCCTTGACAATGTCGGGCACATTGACCGAGCCAAAGATCTTGGTTTCGTCCGCAATTTTCCTGGAAATCTTGATTGTAGTCTTGTTCAGCTTTGATGCAAGTTCTTCCATCTGTTCCAGGTATTTTTTTCGCTTTTGTTCCAGCATTCGCTTGTGGTGTTCCACGATTTTTACGTTCCGTGAATCAGCTCTCACGGCAAGTCCCTTGGGAATTAGGTAATTTCTGCCGTAGCCATCTTTAACTGTTACTATGTCTCCAATATCCCCCAGTGACTCTACCTTTTCTTTCAGTATTACTTTCATGACCTCTCCTTTTTATTAAATGAAGTATTTATCACAACATACCGTCGACTTTGCCATTTTCGCTCACAAGGAACGAACCCATAGCATTCCCTAGAGGAAAATGCAAGATCGAGGAAACTATTTTACCAAATACCTTGCATTTTTGAACTCCCTTTTTTAAAATCTTTAAGATTCAACTGTAGGTGTTTATAGCCTCCAGATGTAACGTGAAAAACTGCGAAAAATGTCAGCCACCGGATGTTTATAAAATGTGCAAAACCTTAATAATTGGCTACTGGAGCCAGGACGCAGTGATTGAAAGTATTTTAAAAAAAATAGCATTCACCATAATCTGTCTATTAATTGCTGGTGTTTTGAACGCTATTTCCTTTCACGGCATCGCCTACGGTGCCAAGGCGAGCATAAATGACATAAGAATTAACAAGGAAAACACTCACTTAACGGTTTCGTTTCGGGTTGAAGGATGCTTTACTCCCGAAATGGAAAAAGCGATTAAAAAGGGAGCTCAAACCAGCTTTACCTTTCTCGTGGAACTGAAAAAGATAAGAAAGTTCTGGATTGACAAGGGCATAGAAAGTATAAGAATTCAACATAAGATAAAGTATGACAACCTTAAGAAAGTTTATCTTGTGACTTTGGATGAAAAGGATGATAATCCCATTGAAGTTTCAAACCTGGAAGATGCAAAGAAGTACATGGCGTCAGTTGAAAACCTGGAGCTTATACCGGTAAAAGAGCTTGAGAGGGGAGAAAAATACACTTTAAGGGTCAAGGCAGAATTTGAAAAGGTTAGGTTGCCTTTGCGGCTCGAGTATGTCTTTATATTTGTAAGATTGCTTGATTTCACCACAAGCTGGTACCAGCTCGATTTTAGCATCTAGGGTACCAGGGAAAGACTCACCGTCTAGGGGCCAAGCGATATGACTTCAGTTCTGAGGGCATGAAAAACTACAAGAGAAACAACTCGGGGAAAAATCGAAAAAAAAGAGAGATGATTATAATCGGGATCTCTCTCGTACTTGTAGCCATCCTCACGTTTGTTGAAGCAAACTTCTGGGGACTTCGTCTCAACCTTCCGATAGCAAGCAACATTGCATTATTCGCACTTATAAATATAAATGTTATCTTGCTTATCCTTGCCGTGTACCTTGTGCTCCGAAATGTTGCCAAGCTTGTTTACGAAAGAAAGAAAAACATTCTGGGGCACAAGCTGAAAACGAAACTCATCGCCGGGCTCATCGGTCTTACTATTATTCCAACATTTCTGCTATTTTCCATAGCCGTACAATTTATATCCAACAGTATGGATTACTGGTTTAACTTGCAGGTAGAGCAGTCCCTGGAAAAGGCCCTAGAGGTAGGTAAAAGATACTACGAGGATGCATCTAGCAGTTTGCTGTATACATCCCAGAACATATCCAATGATGTGATCAGGGTGCTTAGCAGACCATCTTCCAAGGTGTTCCGGCGGATAACTAAGGTATTCCAGGGATACCTGGCACCTTCTCACCTTGATGGAATTTATCTGGTAAAGGGTCGAAGAGTACTTGCAAAAGCAGAATATAGCGAAATTGATCTGAAGCGAATAATCAGGTTGTACGAAAAGAAAGTCCAAAAAAATCCCAAGAACAAGATACCGACGTCAACGATTTTTACTCACAGGAAAAAGGAGCTTGTGTTTGCCTTTGTGCCCGTGACCATAAAAGCGAAAAAAAGAAAAAATAAGGCAACGAATTACTGCCTTATAACCGTGCGAAAAATTCCTGCTACCATGTCTAATACCCTTTACGATATCTCCGAAGGATACGAAAACTACCAACAATTAAAGATGCTCCAGAGCCCGTTTAAGGTCAGCCATTTTATTATCTTCTCCATAGTAACGCTTTTGATACTGTTTGCCGCAATATGGTTTGGCTTTTTCCTTGCCAAAAGCATCACAATCCCTATCAGGGAATTGGCGGAGGCAACCAATTCCATAGCCCAGGGGGACTTGAATGTTTACATTGAACCAGATAGAGACGACGAAATCGGCATGCTGATAAATTCCTTTAACCGGATGGCCCAGGATCTCAAAAACAGCAAGAGCGAGCTCGAAGAAACGAATCGAAAGCTACAGGAACAGAACGAGGAACTGGAAAAGCAGCGTCGATACATTGAAACGGTTCTTGGGAATGTTGCAGCGGGAGTGGTTTCGGTTGATACTTTCGGGAACATAAGGACCATAAATAAGGCTGCTGAGACGATGTTTGGAGTCAGAGCCTCCGAGGTTATCGGTCAGCATTATTCCAACTTCCTCCACGATCATCACCAGGATATCGTAAAGGAATTTGCTGAGACTTTTAGGTTAACGCGACAGAGAAATATTCAAAAAGAAGTAAAAGTCATCTTGGGGGCAAATCCGAAAACGTTACTCGTAAATGCCACGATTCTATCCGGGGAAGAAAACGATTTCCTGGGTATCGTCGTGGTTCTGGATGATCTTACATACCTAGAAAAAGCCAAAAGAATGGCGGCATGGCGCGAAGTTGCCCGACGCATTGCCCATGAAGTAAAAAACCCGCTCACACCAATAGGCCTGTCAGCCCAGCGTTTAAGGAGAAGATACTTAGATCGATTTGGTGAGGATGGCCACGTCTTCGATGAATGCACCAGGACCATAATAGACCAGGTTGAAGAAATGAAGCGTCTTGTAAACGAATTTTCTCAATTTGCCCGGTTACCTTCAGCTTCCCTTGCCCCTACGAAAATCCAGGATATCATCGCTGAGTTAATCGTTTTTTACAGGAACAACTACCCGGAGATCATCTTCGAATTTCAGGAAATAAATCCCACGCCGGTCCTTGACCTTGATGCAAACCAGATTAAACGAGCCTTGATAAACATTCTCGATAACTCAGTAGCAGCCATCGACGGCCAGGGGAAAGTATCCCTTAGGCTTTCCTTTGACAACATATTGAAAATTGCCCGTCTTGAGATTGCCGACACTGGCTGCGGGATTCCACTGAAAGATAAGCTCAACGTGTTTGAACCCTATTTTTCCACGAAAGAAAAAGGGACAGGACTTGGATTGGCAATTGTAAGAACCATTATTGCCGACCACAACGGTTTCATAAGAATAAAAGATAACAAGCCCAGGGGAACGGTAATTGTAATTGAGTTGCCTGGAAAAATCGAGGAATACCGGCGAGTTGAGGGAAATGAATACGCGGCAATGTAGCAAAGTCGATAATGATACGGCGATGGAGAATACCGAATGCAAACGGAACTGAAAGTACTTCTGGTGGATGCAGCAACTTCGTTTTACCGCATCAACAGGTTTAGGGTCGGGAATTTTTTTGGCCCCGTGGACCTTGGATTGCACTTGTCGGGCAAGTATAACAGTCTGAACATTGGGACCGGTCTGTTGGCTGGATCTATCTTTCCAGGATCAAGTCGCCTCATATTTACCGGATTCTCTCCCTGCTGGGGCGGATTTTACATCTCCTCCATGGGTGGAGCAGGACTAGTATTCGATAACCTGGGAATCAACCTGCTGAGCATCGTAGGTAAAGCTCCCACCCCTTCCGTAATGTATCTGAACCGCGAACATGGTGAAGAAGTAGAAGTAGAAATGACTCCCATCAACATCTTCAAGATATGGAACGAGGGACGTGGAGGCGTTTATTCACTTATGGATCACGTATTCGAAATGTATGCTCACAGATATTCACAGGAACCAAGAATACTGGCAACTGGGCCCGCCGCCCATTCCACCGACTTTGGAGCAATATGTTCGGTGCCAATTCGCAAGGGGAAATTGACCTTCGTAGACACTTGGGCAGGGAGAGGAGGCTTTGGTACAAAACTTTTCCAGCAGCACGGTATTGCGGCCATAATTTACGGGGGTACGTTTATTGACGAAGATTTCAGGGATCGCAAGGTTGCCGACAGGTGGTTTGAAGAAAGGTACCACATGAAGTTATCCGCCAAAGACATGGAAGCTACCACCAAGTATCGGTTTGACCCGAGGTTTGAAACCGGCGGAACTTTTGGAGTCAACTTTGCTACCCTCGGTGGTAGGCTTTTTTCCTTTAACTACAGAAGTATTTTCATGGACGAAGGGGAACGCCTCGATATTCACGAAAAATTCATTGTAAATCACTATCTTAAACAATTTAACGAAGAAACCATAAAAACCAAGAGCCAAAAAACCTGCGGGGAGCCATGTGTGGCAGTGTGTAAAAAGATACGGGGCGAGTTTAAAAAAGACTATGAACCATACCAGGCCATGGGACCACTGACCGGAATTTTCGACCAGCGAGCCGCAGAAAAACTGACTCATCACGCGGACATGTACGGGTTCGATGCCATATCTGTGGGGGGAGTTCTTGCGTGGCTGATGGAATGCTTGTCAGAAAAACATATTGGCCCCGAAGAGCTTGGCATAAAAGGGATTCCCGAATTTTCTCCGAAAGATTTTGATGTTGTTTCAACATCGATGCATAATGCCGAAATTGGCGTTTCATTGCTTGACGCCATAATAAAAAAAAGAGGGATTCTAGATTTAAGCGAGGGGGCCCGTAAGCTTGCTCGCAGGCTGTCCAGGAAAAGAGGGAAAAAAATCCTTGATCCCTTTGTGTTTAATGCTTACGCGCGGAAAGGATGGGTTGTACCGAACCAATACTGGACTCCCGGGGCTCTTGCCCCGATGGCAATCATGGGGAAATATTACATGCATTACGGCAATGATTTTTATCCTCCCAGAGAACTTGGAAAAATGTGCGCCAGAAGATTAAAACAGGAACTTCTCATGGACAATCTCGGTGTGTGTCGATTTCACAGAAACTGGGCAGAAGAGATGATCCCGGAATTGATGGAGTCATTATTCGGGATGAAAAGCCGTTACCTGGAAAACAACAGCATTACTGCCAGCAGGATAAACAGCCGCAACTCGTCCCTTTTCTGGGAACCTGAAAGAAACATAGATATCGTTTTCAGCTTTCTAAAGAGAAAACACACGGTAGAAAATAACAACGATCCAGAACTTGTCAGATGGATTGATCGATTCGAAAAAGACAAGCAAGAAGCTGCCCTGAATTTCTGGTACGAAATGCACAAAGGGATCCAGGAATCTCTAAGGGAATTCGAGTAAAGCATTTGATAAGGCGCATTTGCACAATCATTAATAACATCAAATCTTCTTTCTTCGGAGCCCTCGGTTGCATTCATTTCATCTGACTTTCTTTCACGCCTCTCTGTTATCACGGTCAGCTTCACAGGTAAGCTTTTGCGCTACCTGTATACCTACTAACCTGGCAACCAGCACAGCCATAAATATCTGCCCAATCACTGCTTCTGTGTCACACAATGCCGCTGCCCCGCTGGTTCTCGGAAGAATGTCGCCATAGCCTAGAGTCGTAATAGTAACCAGGCTAAGATATTGGAAATGCTGCCTTAATTCAAGAGCTGAAGTTGATTGTTCTATTAAGAACCCTCCGAAAGAACCCGGGCGGATTATTTCGAGGGTTTCGTACACAAACCCCCATAAACTACCCAGGAAAAGGTAAAGACAAAGAGCCGCACATATCAAGCTCGTATTCACAACCTTTGCCTCAAAAACGTACTTTGCAAAGGAATACACGATCATGGCCATATAAATGATCAATATAATTGTATTTATAATTCTCGGGTAGGATACCAGCCTTAAAACATCAAGCCACAACAATATTAAACAGATAGAAAGAGTACCGATTGTCCATTTAAACAGCATGCCTTCTTTTCTAATGGCTAACACTGCAAAAAACAGAACCATACTTATGAAACCGGTTAGTACAAAATTTGTTCCCGGCATTTTTTCAAGAAAAGGGGTTACCACAAGATAGAGAATCAACCAGGCAAAAAGGTTTTGAAAGCTATACTTTTCGCTGTACCTGGCTATGATTTTACTGATCATTACTTACTCATCCTCGTACAACAATTTTTTCGGTAGCGACCAGATTAGCACCGGACAGCCTAACTCGGCTGCCAGGAAAGAGGCAACATACATACCTATTTTTGCCTCGTCTGTGATCGTCGGATCATTAAAACCGGGGTCGCTTATAAAGATGAAAATTGCAAATCCGATTCCACCTTGCATAAGATAGACTTTCATTAAAACATCCCATGGCGCTCGCGCGCCACAACGAGATACGAAAACGGTTATTGAGGTAGAAAGAAAAATGGAAGATACAGAAAGACAACATCTTTACATAATATTCTGGCATGTAATAATTTCAACCGGTTACAGACGTTTTCATTTAACATTTATCTATTGCCAGGCCGACTAATTTCTGCAGATGCCCTGTTTATCCATTCTTTCCTCGCCTCTTTAGGCATAAATATGACAAACTCTCCTATGGCACGCTGAACTCCCATAAAATCAATGAGAAAGTTATAAACAGCGTTGGCAGAATCAAGCCTCGCATTTAAATACTGGTTCTGTGCATCAAGCAGGTCAATGATGGTTTTAATGCCGTGGATATACATATCTGTTATAAGTCCCAGGTTCTTTCTTGCCGCTTCTTCTGCTTCTCTTGTTAACCTGATGGAAGGGTACGAAGCCCTGGTTCTGTTTATTGCGGCAAAAACCTGCTGGGTAATTTTTTCTGCCACTGAATCCCTATCGGTATACAACTGATACACTTCCTTCTCCAGCCTCCCGGCTCTCTGGTAGGTTTTCCCTCCTTCAAAAAGAGGTATCCTGGCAAAAACACCAACAGTCCAATCAGTATCATCCAGGCTCGTGCCTTTCCGTTTCCCGTCACCATCTTCTGCAAAATACTGGTCAACCCCCCATTCCACCGTAAAATCAGGGAGCCACAGTTCTCTTTTAGCAGCCGTTTTCAATCTTTTTTTTGCATCGATAGCAGCGTCATATATTTTTAGTTCAGGTCGCACCGCTACAGCTTCTTTTGTTGCAAAACCCTTGAACTTTCGCAATAGTAGCGGATTTTCCATCAACTTGAAAAAGAACTTATCCCCCATTATGAAAAGAGGGTCTTCAAGCTTGGTTTCTTCAGGGATAAAGGCTTCCTCAAGGGGGCGGTGAAGAATCCTGTTTAAAGCTTCCATGGCATCCATGGTGTCAGATTCTCTATAAAGAACCTGCCGCCTGTCGTTGGCAAATTTTGACTGCCACCGGTATACTTCGTCAGGCCCGGCAGCTCCCGTTTTAACCCTTATCTGCGCACGCTCAAGATTAGCCTTTGTCAAGGACAAATTCTCCTTGTATATGCGTTCAATTGTTCTCGAGCGTAGCACATTCAGATAGGCAACCGCCGCACTGTAGGTAACATCCAGCTTAACTTTTTCCTTTTGCATTTCCCGGCCTCTTTGTAGATGCCCCTCGGCGGTATAATTGGCCCACTTTTTCTCCGAATAGATAAGTACAGATCCTCCAGCTGATCCAGTCCATGCCCGTTCCGGCGACATACCACCCGAAGCCTTTGCCCTATCGTTATCCACAGCATGAAAACCCGTTTGCAGATCAATTCTTGGCAGAAGGTCAGCCATGGCTTCTTTAACCGAATGCTTTCCGGCTTCTACGCCTATCTTGGCAGAGAGAAGCTGCAGGTTGGCCGCTATTGCTTCTTCCACAGCCTTCTGCATACTTAGCCTCCGCTCTATGTCCTTTCTCTCCTCGTTGATCAACCTTGCTCCGGTAAGCATGAGAACGCTCGGATAAATTTGAAGCTCCCTTGCCGTTGCCATGTTTACCGTAAGTTCCCTTTCACGAACAAATTCCACTTCCACGGTGCTGGGAGTTTGTCCTCGAGCTATATCCATTAGAGCCACGGAAGTTCGCCTGGCAAGAACATCCATTTTGTCTGTTTTCTCAAGCCCTGCGAGAAGACCCAGTTCTACCTCATCGCTACTCCATATAGCAAATCCGGGAATTCTCTTTTTTATCAGTCCGCGGGCAAACTTTTCTTTTTGCTCATCGCTAAAATGCCACAGGGGACCTACAAGTACCGCATCGACATTGTCAGGAATATCGGAAAGCAAATCATCCAAGGACTTCCAGGCAGGTATGAGGCTTATTTTCAGTCCGTGTCTTTCACCAAACACCCTTGCAAGCTTGTAAATATTAGGAATGTTTTCCATCTCTCTTCTATCTAAAATCACCCCGACCCGCTTTAATGGCACAAACTTTCTAAACGTTTTAATATCATCATCCAGGTAATAGATGGAATCAACGTACACGAGGTTTCTTATTCCACTCGCCTTTCCTTTCTTTCTCCTACCCCTTAAAGCAAAGTTAGCAATGTAGGGTGCTACGACTGGTTTAGGGAGGTATTTTCTATTTAAGACTTCCGTAGAGCTAATTATACCAAGAGCCACAATTATTTCCGGCCCGGGCATCGAAAGGAGTCTATTTAAGGCGGATTTAACCCCTTCAAGGGTATCCCCGCCCGAAAGTGTCCATTTGTCCGAGTACTTCACACGGAATTCCGGTTCCAACATCGATTTTATTTCCCGTTTGAAGAGGTCTACCAGAGCAAGGTCCCCGGGTGTTGTTCCGTCGGTTATGAAACCGATTCTGACAGTTCTTGGCCCCCGCTTATAAGCATCACAACTCTGGGCAAGCGCGACACCGTGCCAGAAGATAAACAATCCAAGTACCCAGATTAAACAAATTGAAATACGGTCCTTCATATTAGAAACCCCCGATAGCGATAATCATTTTATCTTGAAAAACGTGGCATAAAGTACTGGCACAAAAATCAACGTCAAACCTGTGGCAAAGCCGAGTCCGAAAACAATGGTAACCGCCATGGAAATAAAAAATGCATCCTTGAAAAGAGGTATCATACCCATCATTGTGGTTAGGGCTGCCATCATAACGGGCTGCATTCTCGACACACCAGATTCCACAATAGCATTGAACCCTTCCATCCCCGACCTGATATTTATGTCGATCTGGTCAATGAGAACAATAGCATTTTTGATCAGCATACCGGAAAGACTCATGAGGCCAAGCAAGGCCATAAACCCAAAGGGCTGCTTTAGTAGCAGAAGTCCAATGGTCACGCCTATGATTGCAAGCGGTACGGTCAACCAGATAATAAGGGGCTGACGAAAAGCATTGAACATGAATATTACAATTAGGATCATCATCCCAAAATAAATGGGCACGTTCGCAGCAAGCTGGGCCTGAGATTCCGCGGAATTTTCCAGTTCACCTCCCCACGCAATAAAGTAACCGGGTTTCCCCTTGAGTGGAATGATATCGTCGTTTTTGATCGGAATTGTCTTGGCCGTCCATTTTTCATCCTTGCCGAGAGCCTTCCCTCGATAAGCAGCTAGGTCAACTCCTAGTGCCTGTTCAATTTTCGGTTTCACCCTTTCCAAGAGTTCGGCAGGGAGTTCGCTCCCACGCGGATCCGCATGTACCCTAATCATCAGCCTCCTGTGCCAGCGGGCTAACCTTGCCGTCTCCCAACCGGTTTTAACTCCGTTAAGTACTTGCATAATCGGGACATAGCGGCGGGCCATGGGGCTGTAAATTTGAATCTCGCTCAAATCTTCAATGGTATCCCGCTCCTCGTTGGGAGCCCTTGCAATAATTGGTATAAGGTTAATACCTTCCCGGTAAACACCTGTTGTAGTTCCGGAAAAAGTGGATTCAATTGCCTTGGCAACCATAGGTCTCGTTATCCCGAGAGCCATGGCACGGTCTTCGGCAAGAATCGGGATAGGCACCTTCACCTTCTCACCCCATTCATTCCTGACCGCCTTCGCTCCTTCTTCCCTAAATATCAGCATAGCCTTTTCTGCCAAGGCCCTGAGTACTTCAGGATCAGAACCGTTTATGCGAAGCTGTATTTTGCCGCCGGTGGCAGGACCAAGGTTGAACTTCTTTACGTTGATACACGCATCCGGAAACATTTCCTCAAGATCCCTCTGTATACCTGGAAGCATCTTGTCAATCATCTTGTAATCCTTGACAGACACAAGGATACTGGAGAACTGGTTTGCCGCATCCGCGGGTACGCTGTATGTCAAAAGAAACCTCGGATGTCCCCCGCCGATGGCCGATGCCACTAATGTAACTCCCTCTTTCTTCTTGAGGTAATTTTCTATTTTGGCTACTTCCCGCTCCGTTTCCCGGATATGAATACCTTCTCTAAAATTGCACTCCACCATAAATTGCGGCCTGGTGGACGTAGGGAAAAAGAGCTGCTTTACGAACCCAAAACCGTAAAGCGACAGGGCGAACATCCCCACGACCACAGCTATGGTCACCCATCTCGCCTTTATGGCGGTTGACAAAAATTTTCTGTATAACTGGTAAAACTTTCCATCGTAGGGGTCTTTTGTCTCTCCTTCTCCGCCCTTTTGAAGATCCTTTTTGCCTAATACAAACTTCATAGTCATCAAAGGAGTTGTCGTTACAGCGGTAAGCCACGATAAGGACAGGGAAATCAAGATAACGTAATAAAGAGACTGGCAGTATTCGCCGGTGGAATTCGTCATACCTCCAATGGAAGCAAAGGCCATGATGGCAACAGCCGTTGCACCGAGAAGGGGAATGGAATTCTGTCCCACTACTTCTTTTGCAGCAGTGAGTCCATCGACACCCTGCTTCATTTTCACTTTCATTCCGTCGACAACCACGATGGCGTTGTCCACTAGCATCCCGAGAGCAATAATGAGAGCACCTAAAGATATGCGTTGGAGGATAATCCCATAGTACTTCATTACCACGAAACTTGCAGCGATGGTGAGTAGCAGGATAAAACCTATGATAGCTCCCGGCCTGATTCCCATAAAAATAGCAAGAACAACTATAACTATTCCCACAGCCTCAAGCAGGTTTACTACAAAACCATTTACTGCTTTTGTGACAGCCTTGGATTGCATGGATATTTCAACCAGGTTCATGCCCACGGGAATTTGATCTTGGAGTTCGCTCAAACGCTTAAGAACCGCATTTCCCATTTTGACGGCGTTACCACCCATCACCGTTGAAATAGCAATACCTATGGCAGGCTTACCATCTACTCTCAGTATCTTAGACGGAGGCTCAACATAGCCTCTCCGAATTCTGGCGACGTCTCTCAAATAGATGAGCTTTCCCCGTTTGGAAGCAATAAAGAGGTTTCCAAACTCTTTTTCCGACTTGAATTCACCGGTGGGCTTGAATGCCAGGTATTGAGTCCCAAACTTTATTCTACCCGAATCGACGGGAAGATTTTTTGCCTTAAGCGCATCGAATATTTCCTGCTTGGTAATACCGAGAGCTGCCATTTTGTCTCTGGATATTTCCACGTAGATGGCCTCTGGTAAGACGCCGAAAAGAACAACCTTTTTAACGTCCTGGGCCACCAGTAACTCTCTCTGGAGCAAATCTGCCACTTCTTTTAGTTCCGCATACGTGTAGCCGTCACCAACCAAGCCAAAGTATACCCCGTATACATCACCGAAATCGTCATTGATCATTATGGGCCCGGCACCGGGGGGTAGGTTTCTCGCATTGTCTGCCATTCTTCTGCGTAACTCATCCCATACCTGGGGCAACTGCTCTTTCCTGTATTTGTCCTTTATAATAACGTGCACAACGGACATGCCCCTCGAGGAATAAGATTCAACCCGATCAAGCTGTCCCATCTCTTGGGCAGCTTTTTCAACGACTTCGGTTACTTCTTCCTGGACCTCTGCAGGAGATGCTCCAGGATATGGAGTCATTATCACAGCTTCCTTTATTGCAAACTCCGGGTCTTCAAGCCGGGAAAGGCCCTGGTAAGAAAAGTATCCCAGCACGAGCATGACCACCGTGAGGGTCCAAGTGATAACACTCTTTTTAATGGATAGTTCAGCTATGTTCATCGCTCTACAGTCCTTCCCTCTGCTTTTCCCAAGGTCTTACCTTCATTCCTTCTTTAAGCTGAGCCACGCCTGCAATAACAATTACTTCCTTCGGTTTTAGTCCTTCGAGAATTCGGATACTTCCCGAGTCTTTAAGCGTACCAACTTTTACATTCCGCTTGTGAACAACGCCGGCGGTGGGATCAAACACCCAGACATACGGTTTATCTCCCGGCGCATCAAGAACACCGTTTGCAGGTACAATAATGTCCGGACCTTTAGTTTTATCGGGCTTTACGTAAGTCGCAGTTACCGTTGCGGTCATGCCTGGAAAAATATTAGCTTCTTTAGGCTGATCCATGAGGAAAACAATCTGATACGTTTGTGTCGCAGGATCTGCCTCAGTTGAATATTCTTTCAGCGCCAACCGAAATTCCTTGCCAGGTATGGACTCAAATCGCGCTGTTACCTCTTTAGTACTGTTCTCCCTAACTGCCGCCATTACCAGTTCCGGTACATCTACCAGGATTTCAATCTTTGAAATATCTTGAAGGTCAACTATGGGCTCTTTAGCCCTCACCTCGTAGTAATTTTCAACGTACCTCTTTGAAATCACGCCATCAAATGGGGCAGTTAATGTTGTATCACAAAGGGCATTTAATGCTTCCTGGAGCTTTCCCTTGGCTACATCTCGCAACGCAAGATACCGATCGAAGTCGGCCTTGGAAACCTGCTTCTTCGCATAAAGTTCCTTGTAACGACGGAATTGCTGTTCCGCCTCCCGGTATCTTGCCCTTGCCACCTTTATTGCGTTTAGGAAATCTCTCTTCTCGATTTGGGCAATCAAGTCCCCTTTCGTGACATGCTGACCTTCCTGAACGGGGAGTTCCACCAGCCGCCCTGAAACCTTAAATGATAAAACCACACGCTTTGCAGCCCTAACGGTACCCGGGAAACCACGTCTAAATAACTCACTTGTGTCTTTTATTGTCATGGTCTTAACCGGCCTGACCACTTCTGTTTTCTTCTCTGGTTCCTTTTTCTTACATCCTGCGAGAAAAACTGCTATAAAGACGACAAGACAAACCCCTAAAACTCTTACAACAACCGTTTGAACCCGTTCTTTTTTCCTTAAAAACACCATCTGCATACTAGTAACCCCCTGAACAAGGTTGTAAAATCTCCTTTTTCAGATACTTACAACGCTAGGAAATCTTTACATTGAAATATTGTGAATCTCATGTTTCCATGTGAGTTGAATTGCAAGGAAGCAAAATCTGGAGGCGGAATCTATAGGAAATATCTGCTACTACATCGGTACCCTGTATCTGGACTCTCAGCTCAAACCCATCCACCCTGAATTTTTAAAATCTCATACTCTATCGCCACCCCTAGCATTTCGAATTAATGAATTCTCTTATATAGTTTTATAGTGAACTTGTCAACACTATTTAACCCCGGCTACTTTCTCTTTAATAACATTACCGTTAAGGTCCTTCACTACAAACACCTCTTCATCCATCACGCCGTAGGAATTAACGGAACCCCCTTTAGGCAGCGAAATAGAACCGGGGTTAAAAACAATTACTCCATCTTTTTCCAAAATTTCCGGGATGTGAGTGTGTGCAGTTACGAATATGTCACCTCTATTTAACGGTGCAAGATTTTCAGAGTTGTACACGTGGCCGTGACTCAAGAAAATCCGCTTGTTGTTAATCAATATACTCCCATGATCGCTCAGCATGGGAAACGAAAGAACCATCTGATCCACGTCACTGTCACAGTTTCCCCGAATCGCTATGATTTTTTTATCCAGTTCATTTAGCATCTCTGCTACCTTCGCCGGGCTGTAGTCTCTCGGAAACGGGTTCCTAGGCCCATGGTAGAGCAAATCCCCGACCAGTACCAAAAACGATGCCCGCTCTTTTTCAAAACGATCCATAGCTTTCGCCAGGTAATACTCTGACCCGTGTATGTCAGCAAGAAAGAATAACTTCATTTTCCACACCTCATCCATTACGCT
>Ga0256841_1001374_pt1 | contig 21306 bp, 15 predicted proteins | sample 356308metaG_FD_185971 | JGI IMG/M metagenome (GOLD analysis project Ga0256841, IMG submission 185971) | Hydrothermal vent microbial communities from Mid Atlantic Ridge, Atlantic Ocean - 356-308 | ecosystem: Environmental > Aquatic > Marine > Hydrothermal vents | place: Atlantic Ocean: Mid... | reverse complement strand
GGCAGCCGTAGGGATATGGTGTTTGAACAAAAATTCTTTGGCAAATTTTTTGCTACCCTCAAGTTGCGCCCCCTTTTTTTTTGGCCCTACAACTGTAATGTGTTGTAATTGGCTATCGTTGGCTATAAAGTCATGGATTCCGTTTACCAATGGTACTTCGGGGCCTACCATTACCATATCAATGGAATGCCTTATAAGTGTTTCTTTTACGGCTTTAAAATCGAGTATATCAATCGGTAAGTTGGTTCCTAATTGTGCCGTACCGGCATTGCCAGGAGCGATAAATAATTTATTTAATTTGTTGCTTTGGCTGATTTTCCATGCAAGGGTATGTTCCCTACCTCCGGAGCCTAAGATTAGAATGTTCATTGGTTGTATGATTATTTCAAACTACGAATATACTGTTATTGTATTTTCCATTTCTTAAAATATTTAATAATCGATGAAAAATGATGAAAAAATAATTTTATGTTTTTTGAAGAGCCCTTTTTTAAATTGTGTACTATTTCATTATAAGGGTAATACATTTTTTTCTTACCTAAGGCATCTATTTTTTTACAAATATCAACATCTTCCATATATAAAAAGTAGCGTTCGTCAAATCCGCCAAGCTCAACAAAATCGGTTGTTTTAAATAATAAAAAACAGCCTTGCAAAAAATCTGGATAAAAGGGCTGGGTTAGGTCTTTATCTCGATATTCTCCCTTTTTTACGCGTTGTAATTCTAATCCCAGCAACCGAAATAACAATTCGGAAAACCTAGGGTATCTTCTACAAGAATATTGGTGTTTACCATTAGGATATATGACTTTTGGAGCTATCAATGCCAATTCTTTATCAGCTTCTAATTCTTTTATAAGTGTTGTAATTACATCAGGGGCAAATGATACATCCGGGTTTAAAATAAGGTGATATTCTGAGGTTTTTTTTATAGTATCTATGACCGTATTGTGCCCGGCGCCAAAACCTATATTTTTAGTATTAAATTTGTAGTCGATATCTTGATGATTGAATTTATTTTTTAGAATATCTCTTGGTGAATTGTTTATTAAAAACAGTTTTTTAGATAAAGGGCTTGCTAAAAAACTATCTATGGTTTTTGACAGCTCATCAATATCTTCATTGTATAGGACAATGGAAGCGGTTATGGTTTTTTTCTCTTTCAGGGTTTTCTTTTTATTGATTTTTTGTTTGAAACTTGATAAGGGCTTCGACTGGGTTCGGCCTGATAATTTATTGTTAAACAGATTATCTCTTTTGTTAATGGTACCTACTAGTACTAATAGGCCTTTTCTTCACCTTTAAAAACATTCATTACGGTTTGAATGATGATTTTTATGTCTAAAAAAAAGGACCAATTTTCAATATAAAAAATATCCAACCGTACACGGTTTTTAATATCTGATTTTTTTCTTACTTCACCTCGGTAGCCACTTACTTGTGCCAAGCCTGTAATACCGGGCTTTACAGCATGCCGGTCGATATAGTTTTCAATTTCTTTTTGGTATTCAAAAGATAGGCTTCTCATGTGTGGCCTTGGCCCTACTACGCTCATATCGCCTTTTAAGACATTAAAAAACTGTGGCAATTCGTCTAAACTGGTTTTTCTCAAAAAAGCCCCTATACGAGTTACCCTAAAATCATTTTTTGATGCGTGTATTTTATCTGCTAATGTATTTAATTTCATAGAGCGAAACTTATAGCAGGTAAATTGGTGCCCTCCTAAACCTTCTCGTTTTTGTTTAAAAAATAATGGTCCTTTTGATTCTATTTTAACCAACACCCACAATAATGGCGTTACCCATGACAATATAAAAACGATGACTAAAAGAGAGAAAACAACATCAAATATTCTTTTAATCAAATGGTTTTCAGGGTTTTCAAAAGGTAATTTTTTTACGTTAAGAACCAAAATATTGCCATAGTATTCTGATCCGAAACTCTTACTATACAGCTCTGTTGCATCGGGAATTAACTTCAGCACTAGGCTGTGTTCGGTGGCAAACTTTGTAAATTCTTTTACTTGTTCTTTGTTAAGGGCAGATAAGGTACAGTATATTTCGTCGATATTATTTTTTAAAATATAATCAAAACTCTGTTCAATTTTTCCTAAGTATTTATTGTGTTTACTTTCTTTGTCTGAAAAAAATCCGAAAAAACGATAGCCTAGATTGGCTTTTGTTTTAAAGATGTTTGTTATTTTTTTTGAGGTGTCATCCAACCCCAATACAATCACATTTCGATAATTTTTACCTTGTAACCTGTATCTTCTCAGGGCATAAAAAGAGATAGCTTTAAAAAAGGCAATTCCCCCAAGTATTGAAGTTAAGACTATAAACTGGTTATTGATAATAATGCCTTCTTTAAAAACCGTGAAGTAGGTAAAAAACCCTAATGTAAACACAAAAAATTGAACGCCTAATAATTTTAGCAGTTTAAACGGGTTTGTAAAGCGGTAAACATTGTAAAAATTAGTATTATAGGCAATTAATAACCAAGATAAAATACTATAACTCAAAAAATAGGGATTGTAAAATTCTTTATCTGACACAAAAAAGATAACTCCTATGATGATAAGAATATCAACCATTATGAATAATGGCCTTATTAAATATGAATATCTTTTCTTTTTAGTTAACATGAACTATATTCTATCCTGTTTTTTCTCTCCTAAAAAGGCTTTAACTTGTTTTTCGAAATTTGATAAAAAATGTTTTTCACTAAATTGTTGTGCATGGTTTCTAATCCATTTTTTATCAAAATCTGATTCTATCTCCTCAAAAAATAATATCGTTTTTTGAATCGATTCTGAATCTTGGCTATCAAAGAATAATCCAGTCGAATTACCTATATCTTTTCTGTTTTCAATAATTGTTTCTAATGCTCCTCCTTTTTTATAGGCTATCACCGGAATTCCGTAAGCCATTACTTCTAACGGAATCATTCCAAAATCTTCTTCGCCCGGAAATAATAGTGCTTTTGTTTTCGTAAATATTTTTTCTATTTCTTTCCACTGTAATATTCCTTTAAATTCAATATTTTCGGCTGCTTTCTTTTTCAACTTCTCCTTTTCTGAACCATCTCCAATAATTACTAACGGTTTCCCATTTCTATTAAATGTATCTACTAATAAATCTATCCTTTTATACGGTGTAATTGCTCCAAAACTCAAGTATATCTCACCATTATAATCATCATTTAAAGGTTTTTCAAATAATTCATTGGCTATTGGAGGATAAATAATTTTAGACTTTCTATGATAATATTTGGTAATTCTGTTTGCGACATTTTTAGAGTTTGACAAATACAAATCTACATTTTCTACGGTTGACTTATCCCAAATTTGTAATTGTTTTAAAAAAAAATTCATAAATGGTCTTATAATTGGATGAACCGTGTTTAAATAGATATCTCTATGACTCCAACAATATCTCATAGGAGAGTGTACATAACAAATATGAGGTGTATTGTCATTAATTTGAATACCCTTAGCAGGGCCAGATTCTGAAGAAATAATTAAGTCATACTTTCTTTTTAGTTTTAATGATCTTATTCCTAACGGATATAATGGAAATATTTTTTGATACCTTTTTCGTAAAAAGGAGGTATTTAATACAGATGTATATACCCGTTGATTTTCTAAAAAATTACCATATTGCTTCTTATCATAAAATAAAGTGTAAACATCTGCTTTCGGAAATATTTTTAGAATAGATTCCACCACTTTTTCACCCCCTCGGCGTGTTATAAACCAATAATGAATAATGGCAATTTTCATCAATATTAATTTTTTACAAATTTCGGATTCTTATCTTTATAAACTAGAAATAATGTAGAAAAAAAAGTAAAAAAAACAATTCCTATTTGCCGTTGTAATAGTGATTCTGTAATACTTGACAACAAGAAAATAACCATAAACCATCTGAAAAAGTAATTTTTTGATAAAAATGCTTGTTTTATTAATTTAAATACCAATAATAGATAAATGCTCAGCCCGATGATACCATATCTTAAAAATATTTCTAAGTACTGATTATGGGCATTGTGTTTATTTATAAAAGGTTCGCTATTTATATTTCGGTACTGTTGTAAAAATTTCAATCCTCCATCTGACCCTACTCCGATAATTATATGATCTTTTATAGTCAACATTACACTTTCCCAATTTTCTTTTCTTACTTCATCGCCTTTGTTGATAATTGTTGTTAACCTATTAAAAATGGTTTCGGCTCCTCTTTGCTCATAAGAACTATCTTCAAAGCTAAATGTAATACTAAATAAAGCTATAGTCATAAAAATCAAAAGTAAATAATCCTTTTTCTTTCTTGTTTTTACAATGATTATAATATGAACTATAAAAAAGAGAAAAAGGAGGAAGATAGACATAAATGCTGATATTTCATACAGTGAAAAGGATAGGTATAGCATTAACATCCCTTTAAAAAAGCGGTTTGCAGATATGTTATTTAAAAACATCAACCTAGCACTACTTATGAGTGAAAAAACGGCCAATAGGCCAAAATAAGGTGAATGGATTGATACGATTGCTTGCTCAATAAATGGGCCTCTTATGTAAGAAAAAAACAGCTTATTAAAACTTTCGTTTTCACTAATTATCTTTATTAAAATTGAACTCTGTGCTGACAATAGGATAATTACTACTCCGACTAATAACCCATAAATTGCCATTTTAATTTTTTTCTTATCAATTACTTCTGAAAGGTTTAAAAAAGTAATTGGAAAAAGTAAAAAAGGGATATTTCTTATAACACTTTTAATTGCTGTATTTGTTTGATTCGCATACAATACACCTATGATTTGAATTATAAAAAAGAGTATGAAAATATAAAAAGTTTGTGTTTTTTTATTTAAAAAAGAGTCGTTTTTTCTGGAGAACCATAGAAAAGAATACAAAAATAATATACCGGTGATAATACTATTAAAGGCATAAGAAAAAGGAATGCTAAATGCCATTAAAAAAAGTAGCCATTCTAATCCTCTTTCTAATTTATTACTTCGATTGGAAATATCCTTCATATCTTCCTTGAAATCCTTGTTTGAAATACTTAATCATCTGTGGGTTAAAAAAAACTACCCCTTTAATCATTCCAAAAATATAAATAATCAAATAATAAGAAATTGAAAATAAGCCAAATTTATGCTTCTTTAGAAAGTAACCTCTACCTCTACCGTAGCGGTAACTTCTCATTGCTGTTTTATCATTGTATGTTTTTACCGGATTAGGATGAAACATTTTAAATTGAGGGCAATAATAAAATGTTTTTCCCTTATTAATAAGGTTTAAAATAAAATCGGGGCCTTCATCAGACCAGTAGGTTGTTTTTGTTGAGCCTACACCCATATTCACATCAAATAAAACATTATCTATTGCATTTTTTTTTATGATGATGCCTGCTTCAATAACTGTTTTTAGAATATTTTTTTTATTTATTTTTTGCTTTTTTGATGAAAGCAAAATAGAAATTGGTTTCCCATCATTTCTATCAATAGTGCTAACGGTAATTCCGTCAATTTCATTAGTTTGAAAATAACCATTTATTTTTTCTAAAAAATTATCAGGAAATTCACAATCATCATCAGGAAATGTTATTATTTCTCCTTTAGCATATTGTATTCCAACATTTCTAGCATTAGAGGCTCCGTTAGCCTGAATTCTGATTTGTTTTATAGAAAAAAAATCTTGGTAATTTTTTATTTTTTCTTTTAAAATTTCTTCTTCATTCTGATCAATAACCAACACTTCAAAATCTTTAAACGTTTGTCTTTGTAAAGATGCTAACATCAATAAAAGCTCATCAATTCTGTTTATTGTAGGTATAATTACTGAAAACCTCATGTTATTTTTTGTAGGTTCAAAGATGAAATTGTTATTACCACACCAATATACAACCAAAAATATTGTGAATGATATATAAATCCTGATAGTTCTGAAACTATTAAAATTAACAGTAAACTTTCCAATCCGGCTTTATATAAAAGTTGGTATTTGTTTTTTAGTTTGATTTTCTTTACAAAACGAATAAAAATATTAAAAAGAAAAATTGCAAAAGAAAGGGTTCCGAAAATACCAAAATTTACTAACAAGTTTATTACTAAATCATATGTTGGAAATACACCCCAGCCTAATCCTAAAATTGGATAGTCTAAAAAATAACGAAATCCTAAATACACCGTTTTAAATCTTTCAATTCCCGAATAAGTGTCAGAAACATTTACTAAGTAAATACTTATAAAAATCAAGGCAATGGCACTTAAAGCCATATATGCAAGTACCAAAACATATTTACTTGCTTTGTTAAAAAACCTAATTCTATTTTTAAGCAATAGCCCAATAATCAATAAAAATCCTATTACTCCCGTTGTTGTATAAGCAATTAGCGATGATATAACTGCAACTATATACATTATTGAATGATACTTTTTATTAAAGATAAAAGTTTTATCTTCTTGATAAAACCAATAAAAAAATGGAGTAATTGGAATTAATAGTTGCGCAAAATATGATGCTTCCATTGTTACACTTGCCATCCTTGGCCACCCGTGAAGAATGGATATCCCTGTTTTTGACATTCCTAAATGATTAAATAATTGATATGGATAAGGAATATGTAAAAGGACACATAAATCGCCAAACCAGCCCCAAAAAATCATAAATGTAATTCCTGATAGCAATAATTTTAAGAGTCGCTTTACTCCGACTATAGAAGTATATGTAACGCTTATCAAATACACTACAAATAACCCAATTAAAAAATAAAGCAATTGTGTTATCCATTGTAAACTGGGGTACACTGGAATATCTTTTGCATAATAAACCCCTGAGCCATATCGGTCTAAAACCATATAATCACCATTGATAATAAAGGGCATTACTTCAGAAACGATAGCAATTATGGCAATAAGTAACAACCAAATAAGGGTATTTTTAAAATTTTTTGGAATTGTAGGGTTTCTTAACAATACATTTTTAACAATATATGTTGCGCTAGCAAAAAACAATACAGCAAAAGGTAAGTTTATAGCGGTAGACTCATCAACAAAAAAAACAACGGTTGCGTTAAAGGGGATAATCAATACAAATGCATCAACAAATCGAAATGATTTTTTTAAACCAACAATTATTGATATTAAAACTAAAAATATGAGTCCGAACCAGTTTATTTCCATTTATTTACTCCAACGTTTTTGTTTTCCCAATACTACCTTCCTATAAAAATCTGCAAGTTTTGAAGAGTTTTGATCTCCAAAAACCGTCGATAACAGCCTAATCATTCTAACTCTTAATTCCCAGAAAAATAATTCTTTTGAAAAGGTATTAATTCCATTTTCTCTCCTAGCTCTTTGTGTTTCTGTTACAACACTTAATCTGTTATTTAATCTTCCACTTACACCTCCTTCTCTCATAACAATTAAAATAGTATTTATAAAAAGTGCATTGTTAGACAAATCTTTTAATTCTCTTAATAAAAATTCATAATCTCCGGCAATTTTAAATGAAGTATCAAAGCTACCATGCGCTGAAAATAATGTTTTATGATGAAAACTACCACTATGATTTATATTCATCACATAAGGAAACCTTTTTTTTTGTTTTTCCCAAGGTTGACCAGATATTTCTATTAATTCATTCTTAAAATTAATATGTTTTGTTTTTCCGTAAACGTATCTAATATTTTTATTTTTTGCCTTTTGCAAACTGGAAATGGTATTTTCTATAACCAAGTTATCTTTATAATAATCATCCGAACCTATAAAAACAAGCCACTCGCCTTTTGCCAATGCTATCCCTTTATTCATAGCATCATAAATACCTTTATCAGGTTCACTAATCCATTTATATGGTATTTTTTGTTGTTGAAATGGCTTTTGATATGACTTGATAATTCTTAGTGTTTCATCAGTAGAATTACCGTCAATGATGATATATTCAATATTTTGATACGTTTGATTTAAAACAGATTCTACGGTATCTTTGATTGTTAGTGTGCTGTTAAAACAAACGGTAATGATACTAATAAATGGGTGCAACATATTTTACACTTTCAAGGTTATATTTTAATCTCTAAAAACACCATATACCCATAATAATTTGAGGTATAATGACCGAAATTATTCTTATACCAAAGTTTTATCTATTCAAAAATGCTACTATACATATTTTTTACATCTTGCATATCAACTATACTCACTTTTTTTTAGAATTTTAAATGATTGTATTGGCAATATTATTGTCATTGATATAATACTTATAATTGTGGCTAAAATAACTCCCGGACTTCCTAAATTCATATATTTTACAAAAAAAACTGATAGCGGAATATTGATAACAGCTCCTATTATGTATAGTCCTAATTGTAACTTTATCTTTCCTATTCCATTTAAAAAATTCATATAAATAATACCATATACCCTTATAATAACAAAAACTCCCATAAATAAAATTAAGTTTTTAGGAATATCTAATTCTTTACCAATCCATATTTTTATCAAAGGTTTTGAAATAAAAACAAATAGCATTACTAAAAGTACAAACGGAATGAAAAGTTTATTTAATTTGAGCAATGTTTTTCTAATCCAATTAAAATCTTTGTTTTTAAAGGCTTCGGTATACAATGGCCAAAACGGATTTTGAACTATTACTGACAGGATAACAATTACCTGAAATAGCTTATATACAATATCATATTTTGTTACCTCGCTAGGCCCTAATAATTTGCTAATGATAACATTGTCTGTTGTAAAAATAACAATCATACATAATTGTATAAAAAAAAATCCGATACTCAGACTCATCAAGTCATTTGCTTTTTTTCTACTATAAAATTTAAAAGACGGAATAATGTTTTGTCTATTATTAAAAAATAACACTGTGAAAATAATACCTACAATAATATTTGAACCTCCATAAATCAATGCTACCAATAGTAAAGAACGTTGCGAATAATGCAAGGCTAAGAAAACACAAAAAAGTATAATGGCTTGATAAATCAATAGAGAAAGTTCTACTTTTGCTGTTTGTTGAATTGCATAGTAAAGCGATTTGTACAAACTCAATATAAAACTTATAATTATCATCAATAGCGTAGCTAAAAAGACTTTTTTTAATTCATATTCATTGAGATTTGCACTTAACAATTTTTTTAGGTCAATAAAATTAATTGCAAAAACTCCAATAATTAATAGTATTAAAGAAATTATAAAAATAAAGATATAGGCCGTCGAAATATATTTTCTGGCCAATACTACATTATTACTACTTAAGGCCTCTGTTAATTTTGTTTTTAATCCATTTCCTATCCCTCCATCAACAAAAAAAACAATTGAAATAATTGAAAAAATAGTAACCCATACACCATACTCTTCTACCTCTAAATACTGCAATAAAACAGGCAACGTAATATATACCAAACTCATATTCAATATCTTATAAAGAATACCTAATGAAACATTTTTAAATATTACAGTATTTCTATTCATTAGATTTTGAGCTCAGCGTAAATATCCTATTTACTTAATAAAATATATTGAAAAATAGCAAATTATTCTCTTTAAGGATTAGGTTCTAAACGATTCTCAGCAAGAATCTGATTGCTAATTATTCTTATAATCAATCAAAAATTTATTCAACCGCCCTAGCAATATAAATACCAGCATCAACAATGCCAACCCCACCCCTAAAATAAACGTCCATTTATGTTGCAACCCACGTTCTTTTACTCCTATTTTACTAAAAGTAGAGACTACATTTAATATTTCTGTGGTCTCTGCTTTCTCCTTATTATTGTCTATTAAATCTTTATTTAGTTTTAGGCTTTCGTTAAACAGTTCTATTTCACTTGTTTTTTTTGCTCCTTGTGCCAAGGTAATATTGGTGCCTGATTCTTTCTTATTTGCCTCAGTAATCATCACCTCATTATAGATTTTTCTCAGCGTATCAACTTCTTGTAATGACTTTACCAACACCTTTTCGTTTTGCTGTAAATTTTCATCATTGATCTTTTTTTGGTTTCTAAAATACGGATTGCCTTGCACTGAACTAATAATGGGATTTCCTAACTTTTCAAAAATAGTATTGCTCAGTGATTTTACTTTTATCTGATGATACTTATAATCATAATCAGTAAAGCCTTTTTTGAATTGGTTGATATCAATACTTTTTACGGTTGTAGTATCTACTTCTTGAATAAAATCATCAAAAAGCTGATATTTTTCATTTTCATTTCTAATGGGTTCTATATAAAACCCTTTTAATTTGGCAGCTTCACTTACAGGGATATGAAACGTTTCCGCTAACATATTTGAATCTTTTTGTTTTACCAATTCATGGTAAAAAGCAATGTTCTTGTACAGCTGTTGGGCGCTTTTAAAATTGGGCTCAACAATCATCGTTGACAAATATTTTTTCGGTTTTGTAAGGTCTAAATACAATCCGATAGCGGCACCGATAAACATAGCTATTCCTAACTTCAACGCATTGTTTCTTAGAAAAAGAAGCATTAAAATGAAATAATGGAATATGGCTTTAAAAAATCGGCCTATTCCGTTAAAAATATTTTGAATCCCTTTGCCAATTACTCTAAATAAACTTCCTAAGTCTACTTCATCGTCTTGAGGTATGTGTTGCTCAGCCATTTTTACTAGTTAAATGTTATCTTACAGTAGTTGTTCTAATATTTTTTGTGTGATTGCATAGGTAGGCCTTACCCCTGAAGTTCCCAAACCCCCTGATGCTAAGGTGCTACCCGTTTCTAAGGGATTATCAGAAGCGTAATAAGCATATCTTACCTTTACATTTTCTGAAATATTTCCCCTTATTTTTGAAGCTGATTGTATGGCTTTTTGATAGTGCGCCCCTTCCATTTCTAAGCCTACGGCTTTCCAAGTAGAATCATGGAAAAAAGTCAGTAAATCTTTGTTTTGCAACGAAGTTCCCAACACGGTAACCATTGAGCCTTCATATACATTTACCCCGAACCCTTCTAAATCTTTTTTAGTCAGTTCGTTTTGAAATGGATAATTGTCGGCAGTACCTTCAAAAATATGCGCAGAAGGTATCATAATATCACTTTTGACACCTTCTAAAATTCCTGCTTTTCCCATAATAGATACTGATTCAACATGCATGTGATGCGTCTTGCCATTGGTACAAATATAAGGCTTTAGCAATTCATCCATGGTTTCAAAGGCTTGCTCTCCAAAAGCATAATCCATTACAATAATAACCGGTTCTTTGCCTTTAGCGCTATTTTTTAACGTATAAGTAGCTTTGCTAAAATCTATTTTAGCAGTATCTATAATTTGTACATTGATATTGGTACCCGATGTGTCTTTGACATAAATCAGTCCTTTTTTTGAGGCTTGTTCTTTTACTTTCTTCCGTAACGAATCACTTTCGTCGTCGCTCAATAGCTCAAACAAGGCTAACCCTTTGTATTCTTTTACTTCTTTTGTCAATATAATCGGGGCATAAATAGAGTTCATTACACTATGCATATTGGCACTGATGATATGAAGCGGCCTTTCTAGCAATCTGTTTTTTTCTAACACCTGCTTTATATGTGTTGCCCATTTTTCGCCGTAGATATGATGGCCGATACTTTCTCTCAGAATAGCACTGAATGTAACGGTTCTCTTTTTATTTAAAACCGCCTCGTCAATTGCCAATTTTCCCATCCAAAAAATACTGTGAAAAAACCGATTGGGGTATTCTTTGGTAGAAAATGCCAAATCAATATCTTTTACTTCCTTAAAAGTTCTCCCTAAGATAGTGGCCACATGTGCCAAGCTGACTTCCCTTTCATTCTTTGAAAGTTTTTTGTTATTGATAACAATATCTTCTAAATATTGCCATTCGCGAATGGTCTCGCCATTTTCGTCTAATAATACTCTGTTTTTAATTTTATGCGATTCTATAAATAAAAACGTTAAATGGGTAAGGATATCATATATTTCTGAACGCCCTCGCGTAATTTCAATATTCATTTGGTCTTTATCTATCCGATAACAGTTGCGACGCCTTTTGGGTGGAATTATAGGTTTAAAATGCGACTCGGTAAAGCCTTCATCTGCTGTTAAATTTATAAATTGACATTCTTCTATCCCTTCAGGCAACCTGTCAATAACATATAATAATCCGTCAAGCTCTGCTTTTTCTTCGGCGATAGAACCGTAAATTTCGGGGCGCAATAATAGTAGTGACGCCCTTAGGGTTTCGCCTGAAACACCCATTGGTTTATAAAAACCCCTGTTAAACAAATGCCTCATGGTGATATATAACCGTTCAATAGCATTTGAAGATTCTTGAGATTTGGTTTGTTTAATCATTCGTATTCAAAAAATTTTGGCAAAGGTATATTGAATTTCTGATTATGGCACTACTTAAGAATTTTTTGATATTTATTTTCATCTTTTAAAATAGCCATTGCCTCAATTATAGAGGCATCATGGTGTACTTTATGAATATATTCTCCTTTTTTATAATAATACCGTCTGACAATTTCATTGGTAAGCCTTTCTCTAATTTCTGATTCATTAGCGGCTAATTCTTTTATTTTTTCTTTTTTTATTTTTTCTGATAAGGTTTGGTATTCTGCATTAATTTTAGCCATATAGCCTTCTTTTTCTGCAGTTTTCAATGTTTCTTTTAACATTTTTTCGGTAGTTGTTTCAAAAGCCATATCCTCAGAATATAAATAGTCTAAAAATTGTTGATAATCGGCATCTGTAAAGATAAAATCTTCTGACGACGCTATCTCAGTATTTTTATGGTAATAATCAGTTGCATAGTTAAAGATAGCATTAGATTTCAACAGCGATTTTGTAGCATTTGTTTTTTCTACATTTTTTAATTTTACATCGGGTTCTATGCCTCCGCCATCATATACGGTTCGTCCATTTCGCGTTTTAAAGGCATTTACTTCTGTGTCAGAAAACTTAGGTACATTGCCGTCTTTATCTCTATGTGTGTAATCTAATTCTTGAATACACCTGCCGCTAGGTGTATAGTATTTAGAGATGGTTAATTTGAGTTGGGTTCCGTATGTCAATTTTCGGTAGCGCTGTACCAATCCTTTGCCATAAGAGCGTTCTCCCACAATTACGGCTCGGTCTAAATCTTGTAATGAGCCCGAAACAATTTCTGAAGCCGATGCAGAAAAATGGTCTATTAATACTACCATCGGAATTTCTAAATCTAGCGGCTCTCGTTTTGTTTTATAAGTATCACTCCATTTTTTTACTTTTGCCTTGGTTGTGACTACTACTTCGTCTTTTGGGACAAAAAAATTGGTAATTTCAACGGCTTCATTTAATAGGCCTCCTAGGTTTCCTCTAATGTCTAACACTAATTTTTTCATTCCTTGAGCCTTTAAATCTTCAAAGGCTTCTTTTACCCGAGTAGACGCTTTGGCATTGAATTTAATAAATGAAATATAGCCTACCTCATCGTCTAACATTTGATGATACGGTACAGGGTCTACATCAATCGTTTCTCTTGTTAATTCGGTAGAAAATATTTTCCCTTGCCTTTTGAGTTGTAGCGTAATTTTAGAATTGGGCAATCCGTTTAACAACAATACGGCATTTTCAAGTGATGTTTTATCAATTAGCACATCATTGATTTTTATTATTTCATCGCCGGCTTTAATTCCGGCCTTATCTGCAGGAGCATTTTCATAAGGTTCTGCAATGACTAATTTTTCATTTACTATTTTAGTTGCTGCACCGATTCCACCGTATTCACCCGCCGCATTGATTCTAGCTTTTTCAACACCTTGTTCATCATAATACCTTGTATAAGGGTCTAAATTCTTTAACATATTATCAATAGCGTGTTCTGTCAATTCGGCAGGGTTTGTCTCATCTATATAGTACATATTCAGCTCTTTGAACAATGTAGTATAGATTTCTATCTGTTTTGCTACTTCAAAAAAATCTGATTTATAGCCTACTGAAACCGTTATCACAGTTATCAATAAAGCTATCATACTTAGATATTTTATCTTTTTCATGGGTGTGTTATTAATTATTTTTTCAACTGCCAAAACCGCTCGTGTAAAAGAAATGGTAGTCTTTTTATAGCAAAAAATTATTCATTAAAATGTCAAATTGCTTATTGTAATAGTACCTTTAATTTATTTTTTTTACGAATTTCTTCAATAAAAGTATCATTTTTTCTTTTATATCAACGTATTTATGCTCTTTTTCGTCTATATAAATACACATTAAAATATACTTATCTTCTAAATTATGATAGAGAATGTGTTTGTGTTGCCGATAACTTTCTCTCATAAGCCGTTTTATCCTATTTCTATCTACGGCTCTTTTAAATTTTCGCTTCGGAACTGAAAAAGCAACCTGAACAGGATAATTTGACGCGTGTTCTACCTTTAAATAAATAAGGCGTAACGGAAACTGTGTTAGTGAATTTCCTCCTTCAAATAACTGTGTCAACAATTTTTTGCTTTTTAGCCTTTCTTGTTTTTTGAGTGTAAGTCGCATTACAGCAAAAGTAACCAATCCCTTTGTAACATTGAAAGGATATCTGTTTGAATCATAATAAAGCCCTAAACCATTTATTAAATATTTTGGTCTCACTAAATCAGGCGTAAATTTTTATACCTTACTAAAAACTAGAGTTCTCTGTTATTTTTATTTTAATTCTATTCTCCTCTTTCGGTGGGAAAGTCAAAAAATATTTAACGAAAAAGACAATTATAAAAGGCTATTATTAGTACTTTTGAAAAAAATTTAAACCTCAATAAAATGAGCCAAGACTTATTTCAAGCCCCTGATTATTATCTTTTAGATGAATTGTTATCCGATGAGCATAAATTGGTAAGGGATGCTGCCAGAGAATGGGTAAAACGCAAAGTGTCACCCATCATTGAAGATGCCGCTCAAAAAGCCGAATTTCCTACTCAAATTATCAATGGTTTGGCTGAAATTGGTGCTTTTGGCCCATATATTCCTGAAGAATACGGAGGTGCCGGCCTTGACCAGATTTCGTATGGATTGATAATGCAAGAAATTGAAAGGGGTGATTCTGGCGTTCGTTCTACAGCTTCTGTACAATCGTCATTGGTAATGTATCCGATATGGAAATATGGTACCGAAGAACAATGTAAAAAATACTTGCCAAAATTAGCTTCCGGAGAGTTTATGGGTTGCTTTGGACTAACGGAACCTGATTATGGCTCTAACCCCAGTGGTATGGTTACTAATTTTAAAGATAACGGAGACCATTATTTATTAAATGGGGCTAAAATGTGGATTTCAAATGCACCTTTTGCCGATATTGCCATCGTATGGGCAAAAAATGAAGAAGGAAGAATTCACGGACTTATTGTAGAACGCGGTATGGAAGGCTTTACTACCCCTGAAACTCATAACAAATGGTCATTGCGAGCTTCGGCTACCGGAGAATTGATTTTTGACAATGTAAAAGTACCCAAAGAAAATTTACTGCCAAAAAAATCAGGATTGGGAGCGCCGCTAGGATGCTTGGATTCTGCCCGTTTTGGTATTGCCTGGGGAGCCATTGGCGCGGCTATGGATTGTTATGATACCGCTTTGCGCTATTCTAAAGAACGCATTCAATTCGGAAAGCCTATCGGAGCTTTTCAATTGCAACAAAAGAAACTAGCCGAAATGATTACCGAAATTACCAAAGCGCAACTATTGGCTTGGCGGTTAGGTGTGTTGCGCAATGAAGGCAAGGCTACTTCTGCACAAATATCAATGGCAAAACGCAACAATGTGCAAATGGCCATTGAAATTGCCCGAGAAGCGAGGCAAATGTTAGGTGGAATGGGAATTACAGGCGAATATTCTATCATGCGCCACATGATGAATTTAGAATCGGTTATTACTTATGAAGGTACACATGATATCCACTTGCTTATTACAGGATTGGATGTAACCGGTTTGAATGCGTTTAGTTAATAAACCTTTTAATCTTAAAAATTTGCCATCAAAGAAAATAAAAAGTTACGCCCGGGGGCGCTGATTCCGGAAGCAAATTCTTTGTAGTGTATATCTAAAATATTTTCAACAGCTATTAAAAAATCAATGTTTTTTGATACCCTGTACTTTGAATTAAAATTGAGTGTTGCCCAAGCCGGAGATCCGTAAAATGTACCGGAAGTGGTTATGGGGGTTTGCTCTATCCTATCAATAGTTTCAGTAATATTGTAATCTGACGGTTTTTTCCTTCCGCTAAATTTATAATCCAATCCCATTTCAAAACGCCCTTTTTCATGCGTAATTGCCACCGTGCCAAAAACCGGTGGAATGGAAGACAAGGGCTCTTTGGTATCATAGGTACGCCCTTTGGTATACGTTATCGATGCATTTGCCTTAAACCGTTTTGAGAGCTTTCCTCTCATAGTAAATGTACCACCAATAATATACGCTGTATTTTTATTGACATTGGCAACGGTATTCGCTATTTCGCCATCATACAGAATGGTAGTACTTCCATTTAACAAAAAGTGATCTCTTACAATATAATTGTCTAATAAGGTGAAGTACGTAGCTAAGCCTACAAAGAATTTCTTTTCATTAATATACTTTAAAACACCGAATTCGGCATTATAGGCAAACTCAGGCCTTAAATTAATATTGGGTACTGTTACATTGCCTCCTTTTTCTCTTACTTTACCTATGTCATCAATATTTGGCGAGCGGAATCCGGAAGAGAGTACTGCATTGAGTTGCCAAGCTGTTGAAGGCTTATAAATATAACCTAAAGTGGCTGTTATTGCCGAATTGTTAAGTGAGATATCGTTATCGGGTAAGGTAATAAAAGTATCGTCAATCCATTTAGCTGTTAAACGTGTATCCGTAAAACGGATTCCGGTATTTAAGGTAGATTTTTTACTGATGTCTTGCCTGTAATCTATATAGGCAGCAGCGGTAGTATATGTACTTCCTCCGTCAGGATACCTGGTTTGTACTTTAAAAGTATCTGAAAATCCGATGATTTCATTTCCGTTAACGGCCAGTGTTTTTCCTTGGGCGGTTGAGGTAACATCGTTATAGGTAAATTCTAGGCCATACGATAAAATCCGATCTTCTGTTGGGGTTAAGGGTATCGAAAAATCACCATTGATACTAAAAACAGCTACATTTTCTTTACGGATCGTTCTGTTTAAACTGGTAAATTTTCTGTTGATTCTCGATTCATGTATGTCTTGATAAGCTACAGTAATGGTTCCTTGCTTCATCCATTTTTTTTGGGGCTGTACTTCTAACTGCGAGGATAGCAGCAATCGTTTTTGCGGCCCGTAGTACCATTCGGCAAAACGCAATTCGTCATTCCTACGTTCGGTTAACCTATCAAATCTCGGAATATCGGATGATGCACTGTACTGAAAATTAAAAGTAATATCGGTTTTTTTTGATAAAGGAATATAAAATTTCTGTAATACGTCTGTTTGATTATATGCCGTGTTTCTTTGTATATCGGGATTGGAATTAGCCACCGGAATCGGATTGTAAAAACTATCGGTATTGTTAGAATATTCAAAAACACGGCTCCAATCTTTAAATCCGTGATTTCGGGTTTTTCCCATTCGTACATCACCAAATTTACTATACGATATATCGGTATAGGAGGCCATTTTTTTTGAGGATAATTCTACTCCGGCGTGTGTTGTAAACTCATCATTTACGCTACTATAACGGTTTAATAATGAAATATTAGTTTGGAATTTTTCACTAATCATAGGTTTTCTGGTATAATAGTGAATCACGCCTCCTAATGCATCTGAACCATAAATAACCGATGAAGGCCCAAAAATAATCTCTACTCTATCTAAAGTGGTAGGTGCTACGGTAATAGAATTTTGCAAATGCCCTTTTCTATAAATGGCATTATTCATTCTTACCCCGTCAACAACCAATAACACCCTATTGGCTTCCATCCCTCTCAGTACCGGACTTCCTCCTCCTGCTTGTGATTTTTGAACTTTAATTCCGGGAATTTCGGCTAGCAAATCTGCCGAAGTTTGAGGTGCTGTATTTTGTATGTCTTTAATTGAAAAAACGGCAATTTGTTCGGCAATTCTCTTACGCTTTTCTTTTCCTTTAGATGCTGATAAAAAAACTTCTTCCAATTGCAAGGCAGAGCTACTCAAATACACAATATTGGTTTTGGGAATTTGTCTTTTTAAAACCTCAAATTCGATATATGAAATATGAATAAACGATAAGATATCATTCTCGGCAAAATCAGAGATATTTGCGATGCCGTTTTTATCAGAAATAACCTTTTTGCTCTTGTCTTCATTAAAAATAACTACATTGCTAATAGGAAATTTTGAATCGGCATCTAATATAATAATTGATTGTGCGATAGAAGTATGCGTAGCTAGATATATAACAAGTAGCAAAATTCTCTTCATAATCAACTAAATACTGCTTTTAAAACTTCTAATGACGTTGGTTTGTGAAATCCCGGCAAATGTAATTCAAAATATTGAATAATATTTTCTAGTAAAAATTGCCTTTCTTTCTTGGTAAATTTTAGCTCATGTAATACATCAAAATGTGTGCCGAGCAGCCTTTTAAAATGTGTTAAATTTTTTCCTGATAGATAGTGCTTTGACAATGGTTGGTTTACAAATTTTCCGTTTTCTAAATCAAAATACAGTGACCCTTCTTTTGATTCGGGATAAAAGCCTAAATACTTTGTTAAATTCATTAAAAAAAGCAAGTGAAAATTGGCAGACATCGTATGGGTATCTAGCCATATAAAAGCGGTTTCAATATAGGCAAATAAGTGTTGATTTACTTCTTCTTCACGAAGAACTTTTGATAATATTTCAGACAGAAATACAGCAATGGCCTGTTTTGCAACTTCTATTGAAATGGTACTATAAGAATAGCTTATGGTGGCTTCTTTGATAAAATGCAACGGTTTAGCCGAATTATAATTAGCCGTAATTTCTAATTGTGTTAACGGTTGAAAAAATGCCGGTGATAACTTTCCTGTTTTTTGTTTAAAGATTCGCTTTACCAAATACGATTTGACGCCCAGTTCTGTATAGCACTTTACAATCATGTCATAATCTGAGTATTTAATAGTACTTATAACAATGGCTTTTGTCGTAGTAATCATTTGTATGGTGCTTATATTGAATAGTAGAAGTTTATCATAAAACCGGTTAAAACACCAAAGTTGATACATTAAAATGAGATTATTTACTAAGCTGTATATTTAAATTTTATATGGCTAATTAATAATCGCTATTTTGGTAATTGATGTTTCAGACCTATCCGGTAGGGTTAACAACACGATATAAACTCCTGAAGCCACTTTTGTGCCTGCTAAATTTGTTTTATCCCAAATTACTTTTCCTCCTTTTAATTCTTGGCCTTCTACTACATTGGTTTCGTGTACTAAACGTCCGGCCGCATCTAAAATTTTAACGTTGGTACCTCTAGGCAAATGGGTACCGTTTCTACCGTCTATGGTTACAAAAGCATGTTCTTTCTTTACAGGGTTTGGGTAAGCATACACTTCGCCTAATGTATCTCCAAAAGGAGCCACATTGTTGTTAAAGGCAACGATGCCTTTGTTGGTAGCAAAGAAAACTTTGCCATTACTATTATCAACTTTTATTTTTATAATTTTATTGGAAGGCAACGGCGAGTTTTCTTTGTTAAAATTAAACAGCGTTTCTCTTCCTGACGGATTTGTGGCTAATACGCCTCCGGTATCGGTGCCAAACCATTTATTATCGGCTCCGTCTATGGCAATGGTATTGACCGGTTGATCGCCTAATAGTTTTTTAGGGATTCCGTCATCATCAATAATAATAGGGGCTGCATCGTAAATATCTGCATCAAAAATACCTCCTGCATTTGAGTAGACTACCAATCCTTTTTTGGTTCCTATCCAAATTCTATTATTTCTGTCAATAACTATACTTCTTGTATTCGGGTCGGGAAGCGAGCCTTTGGTGGCCTCGGTAACCAATGCTCTTTTTCTATCTCCTGTTTCGTTATATACGTATACGCCATTTCGTCTGGTGCCAATCCATATACTTCCGGTTCTATCGATAGCTACTTCGGTCAATCCGAAGGCCTCATTGGTTTGTAATGTACTCAAGTCAAATTCACTCCAAGTACCATTTGGTGCCATTTTTTTTAGTTTTTTATCTATCCAAGCATTGGCAACCCATAAATTACCTCGGTTGTCAAATGCGGTACCATTGATTCTAACACTGTGATAATTAGGATTGTTTGGTGCCAAATCTTCTAAGCCGCTATTGGTATGGTTTAAAAATATAGTAGGTTGGTCATTTTCAACTACTAATATTCCTCCTGTGGCATCTAATTGTCCGGTATTGGTTTGCCCCCAAGAACTGATATATACTTTATTTTCTTCATTGGGGTCTATGGTGATATGTACCAAATCTCTTGCCGGAAAAGCGGGATTGTAAGGAATATTAATCCACTCTTCTCCGTTAAAATGACTAAAACCCAAGGCGCGTTGTAAGGGCGTAAATGCACCATCATAACCACCGTATACTACCCATAAATTGTTATTTTCGGCTGTAATTGAAAAAATATCATTTGATGATGGCCCTTCTGGATGAATCTCTATATGTTCGATATCATTTGAAAAACTGCGTTGTAAAATTCCGAATAGAGTAGTACCTAAATAAATGGTGTTATTTTCGGCCATGGCCGTATGTAAAATATAGGGAAACTCTTGAGTAGCATTTGCCACTGCTACTTGATTTAAAGAAGTATCATACACATAGGCTGTTGATCTGGTAGTAGCTGTGATAAATGCATCGGAAGTTTTTAAATCTAATACCATATTTGCCAATAAACCTAGTTGTTGCAATGTAGCTGTAGCCGTATTTATTTTATAGAATGTATTGCTTTTTGCAGTAAACAATGCACTATTAAAAATCTCAATAGTTTTAAAATTTCCTAAAAAATCATCCTGAGGTTGTTGCCAATTATTAAAATCTATTAAATTTCGGGCATTGGCATCTGCCGTAAAAATACCTATTTCGGTAGCGGCATAAATAACATCATTGAATACGGCAATTTGATTTATAGAAACTGTTGTAGAATTGTTCCCTATAAAATAGGTGTCGCCAAATTGTAAGTTCTCTATGTCGTAAACTACAACGGCAAACGGGGTTGATAAGTACAGTTTGTTATTGAATTCGGTAATATGCTTGATTTCTTTTTCTCCGGTAATGGTCAGCCTTTCAATATCATTGGCTACGGTAATCTTACCATCGGCATCTACTATTTCTAACA
>Ga0256841_1001373_pt1 | contig 21311 bp, 18 predicted proteins | sample 356308metaG_FD_185971 | JGI IMG/M metagenome (GOLD analysis project Ga0256841, IMG submission 185971) | Hydrothermal vent microbial communities from Mid Atlantic Ridge, Atlantic Ocean - 356-308 | ecosystem: Environmental > Aquatic > Marine > Hydrothermal vents | place: Atlantic Ocean: Mid... | reverse complement strand
AACGGCGGAACCGCTTTAATCGGAAAAAACATAACGGTTATGGGCTCAATTTACTCGAAAGAGCAAACAAAAGTAAAGATGTTTTTCAGACCAAATGGAAACGGTTCATACGATTTTGTTTATCTCGATCAATTCAGTATGAATACCGGAACGGTGCACACTACACATTTCGGTTATATTCCGCTTGAGAAAGTTCAGCTGAATACAACATATCAAGTTTATTTTGAAGCGGAAAATTTGGCGGGATTGAAAACCGTGATTGATAATAACGGCAACCCATTTGAATTTGAATTAAACGATATGGTAAATCTTCGCAGTTTTACGGAAAAAAAATATACTTTACCGCCCGGAAGAATTTTTGATGCTCCCGTAAAATTATCATCTGATAAAACATCTTATGTGTTACTAAATCCGGAAAATAACTCGGGTACAATGCAAATTTACAAGTTTTCGCAGGATAATTTTGTACTGGTTGATTCGTTGGATAATCGAATTCCCAAAGCTGCGGGCGATTTTAACGGGAACGGCAAAACGGACTTATTGAGTTTGTTTTTAAGAAACGGATACATTGATGAACAAAAGGAGCAAGGTGCTCCGTCGTTTACAACAATATTTGCTGATTCAACGGGAAATTTTTGGCCATCGATTGCAGAAGATTTGGATGCCGACGGTAAAACCGAAATCATTTCGTTTTCCGATTCCACTTTTTCCATCTATGAAATTCAGAACGATTTGTCATTAATTCCGGAAGAAGAATTCGGTTTGCCGGATGAAACTGAAAACGGATATCTCGGTGCTCCCAATGTTGCCGTATGCGATTTGAACGGAGACGGTAAAAATGAAATCTGGTTTCTGACAAGTAAAGGCGTATTGAACGGATATCAAATAAATGGAAAAAATTCCTACGCATTTTTTCAACGTATAAATTTGGGTTTGGACGGCTCAAGGAATATAATTTCTTCAGGTGATTATGACGGGGACGGTTGGGTTGAAATTGCGGTTTTGCTAAAATCCGTTCAAAATAACGATATTGCACCTTTTTATCTGTTAATTGTATTCAATTTGCAAAATAATCAATTGAATTTGTTAACCACAATAGCTTTTGTTGATGCCGGCTCGGAAATAAGTTCCGGTTTTACCCGAAAGAAATATTCTATCAAATTTTCAGATGTTAATAACGACGGCAAACAAGAATTGATGGTTAATACCTTCCCTTATTTCTATGTATTCGAAAGGGAGCAAGATAACGATATTCTCCTTTTTTACACGGATAAAATAAACACCACCAACATATTTTCGGGGGATTTGGATGGCGACGGAGCACGTGAAATAGGGGTTAATTCGGTTAACAAAGTAGAATTTTTTGAAATATCGGATAACAATTTGCCTGAAATACCCAAGATTACAGATTTTTACAGTCCTGATAGCAATAAAGCCTATATTTCTTGGAAGGGAAACTCTGGTAAATATATAATTTACAAAGGGTTAACAGATTCCTCTTTAAGTATTTTCGATACTTTAGCTCAAAATTTTTTGATTGATACGGTAATTCCAGGCACATTTACATATTATGCAGTACAGTCGCTTGAAAATGGGAGCACATCAACTCTAAGTGATTTAATTTCAATATATTCGCACGCTCCCGCCAAACTATCGGATGCAATGGCGGTAAGTGGGAATTCTTTATTGGTAAAGTTTACCGAAAAAGTAAAGAACAATTTAAGTGTACCGGATTTATTTTATATTAATAACAGTATTCTCCCTTCAAGCATAATTGCCGCATCGCAATATTCATATTTATTGAAATTCGAAGGAAATTTACCTCCAGGGAGCAATGTTTTACATTTCAAAGAATTCAGGGACTATTACAATGCTCCGGTTAAAGCCGATTCTTTTTCTTTTACGGTCGACCTGAATGGTTTTGAAGAAAAATTGTTTGTTGAAAACTTCAAACTAACAAAAGAGAATACACTCGAGTTAAAATTCAATTTGCCTGTTGATTCAAAAAGTGCGAAAAAGAAAGAAAATTATAGTTTTACTCCCGAAAACGGAATTAACGGAATCAAATTAAATAATGGTAATAAATCGGTTATTTTGAATACAAAATATCCTTTGAAGTCAATTGGTAAAGAATACACATTGAGAATAAGAAATATAAAATCATCTGTGGAAACCGGAAATATTCAAATTTCGGATGAAGCCGGGAGCATCATTGTTCTGTCATCATTTGAAGATGATTTGTCCGGTGTATATACTTACCCGAATCCGGTTAATCTTTCTGAAGTTTCTTCTGTTATGTTTGCAAAGTTAACAAGATTTGCCGAAATTACGATTTTTAGTATAGACGGGAAAAAAATAGTAAAACTCAATGAAAATGATGGTAATGGTGGGCTTGAATGGAATCTACGTGATGAAAACGGGAGCAAGATTAATTCGGGGATATATATTTATATCGTCAAGGCTCTTGATGAAGAGAACAACGAGATTGATAAAAAATTAGGGAAAATCGCTGTTATCAAATGAAAATAGGTAAATTCAACACAGTTTCCAACTACATAAGTTTGTTCAGATTGCTCCTTAGCATTCCGGTTTATTTTTTACTGGACGGGATGCACGAATCGGAGCATTACAGAACAGTCTTGATTATTTTATTATGGATTGCTTATTTCAGTGATATTGCCGACGGTTATTTTGCGAGAAAATTCAACCAAATATCTGAGTGGGGGAAAATCATTGATCCTCTCGCAGATAAAGTGCTTGTGGTTATTATCGTCGTCAAACTTTACCTGTTATCGGAAATTCCGGACTATTACTTTTGGATTATCGTGCTCCGGGATGTTGTCATATTCACCGGAGGTATTTTCGTAAGTAAAAAACTCGGCAAGGTTTTACCCTCGGATTATGTAGGTAAAGTTACTGTGGCAACGATTGCACTTTTCATAATGATTGTTATTTCAAATATTTCACCTTCGTTTTGGTTATATCAAGTGTTGCTTTACGCCAGTATTATTCTTAGTTTTGCGTCCGTTATAAATTACGGATTGAGAGCTTATAAAATAATTAGAGCGGAAATAAAATGAAATTTTTCAAAAATCTGAATTTCGATAAATTAAAAAACGGGCTAAATAAAACACGGAACAAAATTGTTACGAGCATAAAAGAAACAGTCAGTGGAAAAGCAGTTATTGATGATGATGTTTTGGATGAGATAGAAGAGATTTTAATTACGAGTGACATCGGGGTTGATGTTGCCGAAAATATCATTGAGGAAGCCCGTAAAAGATTAAAAAGTGAAAAAGACAGAAGTCAAGTTAACATAATCGAAATAATAAAGAAAGAGCTCACCGGAATTTTGGAGAAATACGATTCCGGTAAATCCGAAGCGGAAGAAATTGAAAACTACAAACCTTACGTTATTTTGATTGTGGGTGTAAACGGAGCCGGCAAAACAACCACTATCGGTAAACTTGCCTACAATTTTAAAAGAAGCGGATTGGAAGTAATGATCGGTTCAGCCGATACTTTCAGAGCAGCGGCAAACGAACAATTGGAAGTTTGGGCGGAACGTGCCGGTGTTCGGATAATTCAAAAAGAACCGGGTAGCGACCCTTCTTCGGTGGTTTTCGATACGCTAACACAAGCCAAAAAGCATAATGTCGATGTTGTTTTAATCGACACTGCCGGTAGATTGCATACTAAAACGAACTTAATGGAAGAACTCGGCAAAATAAAACGGGTGATGAGCAAAGTTATAGATTACGCACCGAACGAAATTTATCTGGTTGTTGACGGCAATACCGGACAAAATGCATTGATTCAAGCTAATGAGTTTTCCAAGTACACCGATTTAACCGGATTGATCATCACAAAATTGGATGGTACGGCAAAAGGCGGTGTGGTTTTTCAGATAATTAACGAGCATAAAATTCCCATAAAATACATCGGCGTGGGCGAGGGGATTGACGACTTGCAAACTTTTGATGCCAACCAATTTGTAAGTGCACTTTTCGAAGATAATTGATTTCCTTCCGGAATTTTTAGTATATTTTACCTGTTTCCCGCAAACCTTAAAATAAATTGTTATAATTAAAAATATTATAATTAAAAGTATTTGCAAAAATATTGGGTTTTAGAAAAGAGAGGAAAATACATTGTGACGGAAGGGGAGTAAGCGTTACTAAAAACCCCTAACCCACTCATCAGAATCAGGATTTTAAGGATTAAAGGATTATCAGGATTTGAAGATTAGAATATTATAAGGATTTTTGATATTTTGAGATTGGATGGGATTACATAATTGAGTTTTGAAAGAGAGGAAGAACACTATTTATTATGACGGAATAAATGTGGGTACACGCAACGGATTTTGTAGAGGAACAAGTAAATCCAAGAATCAAGAAAATCATGAGTTTGACGATTGGTAATTTACCGGAATTTCAAAGAGCGAATTATTACTTGACTTTATAATTAAGCAATACCAATTACAAAATGTTTTAAAAGACTAAAATTTATTTTAAACTTTATCGGTGTCATCAACATTGGCAGAAACATTAATAATTATTAATCCGAAAGCAGGAAAGGGAAACGGAGGGAAATCCGTTCCAGTAATTAAAAATCACATCCGGGAAAATAATTTGGATGCAAAAATTATTGTTACCGGTCGTCCGCATCATGCCACGGAAATTGTTAAAGAAAATCAATTAAAATTCAAAAAAATTGTTGGTGTTGGAGGTGATGGAACACTTAACGAAATTATCAACGGAATTAATTTCGACTTAGTTAATAAACCCGTGCTTGGTGTAATACCAATCGGCAGCGGAAATGATTTTGCCAGAATGTTGAATTTGAGCAAGGATATTAACCGGAATCTCAAATTGGTTTTCGATCATGCTCCCGTTAAAACCATTGACGTCGGAAGCATAAAATTCACCGAACATAATACAACCGGAACAAAAACTCATAAATTCCTGAACGGATTGGGAATTGGGTTTGATGCATACGTTGCATATATAAACCAACATTCGAAGCAATTCAGCGGATTGATTTCTTATGTTTTTGCAGTAGTTAAAGCTTTAATTAATGTAAAAGATATGCCGGTTAGAATTAAATTGGGTAATTCCATAATTTTGGGAAACAAATTATTAGTAGCGATTGGCAACGGAAAAACACACGGTGGCGGTTTTTATTTGAATCCCGGTGCTGAAATTGACGATAATCAATTGGATTTAACCGTTATAGAAAAGCTAACCAAATTACAAATTATGCAAAAATTACCTTTGGCGTTGTTTAATAAATTAGAAACTGCGAAAGAAGTTTCAATGTATAAATTTAATGAGATAGATATTACGATTGAAAAGCCTTATTATGTTCATGCCGATGGTGAAATTATTTCCGATAAGATATCGTCGGTCAATGTTACATGTTTGAAAAATGCAATTGATGTAATTGGCAATCACAAATAAAATGTTAATGAGAAAACCGAAATACCGCCGTTTCGAATATCAACCGAGATATTACAATCCGGATAAAGACGAACGTGAAAAGCGGAAAAAAAAATTGAAATTCCGTTACCAAAGAAGAACAAAACCGCGACGGACCAACCAATTGATTTATTTGTTTATCTTTTTATTTGCTTTATACATTTATTTAAAATTAAGCGGATATTTGTAGAAAGGGAAATTTTTAGTTTACATAATATACATTATGGGACAAATATCGCTTTCCTTGAATTTCACAAAAATCTTCACGTGTCACGTAAATTTTATTTGTTTCTTCGACTACCGGATTTCATAAATATTGAATTCCGGAAAGTTGGTAGAAAATATAAAATTATTTGAAAAGAACAAGAAATTCATTTAGTGAAAAAATCCGTAGTATTAATAAGTGAACCCGGATAACGTTTATAAATTCTTAAATCTTTTTATTGCATCATTTGAGCCGAAGACCACGAGCGAATCGCCGTCTTGTATTTTATAATTCGGATCCGGTGCAATAATTTCCGGCTCGCCGGCAGGTTGTGAATTTACTTTTTTAATCATTAATACTTCAAGTCCGTATTGATTGCGCAATTTGAGTTGTGCAAGGGTTTTACCGACAAATTCGGGTAATGCCGGTTTTTCTATTATTGAATAGCCGTCGGTTACGGTAGTTTCTTTATTACTGTCGATTATTTGCAATTGCCTTGCCATTCCTTCGGCAAGATTGAACTTCAAAGTTTCCTTGTTATAAGCTTTTATAATCGCTTGTCTTGAAATGCTTCCCAAAATTTTAGATTTATCCGATCGAGAAATGACCGGGAACTCTTCCACGTTTTCCATATCAAAATAATTCAGTACTTTATCTAAAGTGTCATCGGGATAAACATAACGTACATTCGGATTGGCAATGTCGTCGGCAATAAGTACTTCACGCAAAGTTTCATATTCGGAAATAATCGGTCTCAATTCCCTTTCGGTTATTTGTCCGGTTATCTTGCCGTTTCTATCTGTTACGTAAAACACGGTATGTTTGTTTTCAATTAATCTGGATACAATTTGGGATAGCGGAGCATTACCGGGAATTATAACTATATCTTTTTGCATAATATCTTTAACTTTCAAGTGTGCAAGGAGATTGATTTCCCTGCCCGATTTTAATTTTAATCCCAATTGCTCCAAATGTTTAAGATGTACGGAGCCTTTCATTACCAACTGAACAATTGTGGTGCTGATTATTACGGAAAGCATCAACGGTAGAATGATAGTGTAATCGCGAGTCATTTCGAATATTATCATGATTGAAGAAATCGGAATGGAATTGATTCCGCCTAAAAGAGCTCCCATTGCCACGAGGACAAAAAGCGTTGTATCCAAACCCAAATTAAAATAAGAATTAAATGCCACAGCGAAAAGGTAACCGATGCTTGCTCCCATAAATAAGGACGGAGCAAACAATCCACCGAATCCACCGGAGTGTAAAATTAACGGAACTAAAACGAATTTGAGAATTAAGAGAACCGCCACCACTTTCCAAGTAAGGCTTTGAGCTAAAATTTTATTTATAGCTGCATAACCGATTCCGAAAATATCGGAGAAAAAATAGCCCGCTGTTCCTACTATTGCGCCAACAAAAACCATAACCAGCCATTGAGGAATTTTATTGAGCACTTTCCTTTTGAAAAATCTCTCAAGATTAATCGAATATTTTATGTAAAGTACGGAAATAAGTCCTGCCACAATACCCATCAAGAAAAAGTATATTAAGTGGTTATAGTTGGAGAAAGATTCGTGATTAAAAATAAAAGTAGGTTGATTTCCCAGGAAAATCCTTGAAATTACACTTGCGGTAACTGAAGCCAAAATTAATGACGAGAAAGTTGGAGATTGGAAATCGTTCAACAAAATGATTTCGAGTGCAAAGAAAACACCGCCCAGCGGAGTATTGAAAACGGCTGCTATTGCAGCACCGGCGCCGGCTGTTGTAAACATTCTTCTTCTTTGTTCGGACAATCCGAATAGTACACCGATTTTACTTGCCACTCCCCCGCCGATTTGTGCAGCGGGTCCTTCAGGTCCAACCGTACCACCCGAACCGATACAAACTGCGGGTGCAATAAAATGAAAAACGGTTGTCTTAAAAGGAATGTAACCGTTTCTTAATGCTACGGCTTTTATTACGTCGTACACTCCTTTTTGTTTTGCCGTATCGGGCGAGGTTTTTATCATTAGAGCTTGAATCAACATTCCTATTACCGGAATAAGAATTACAGCTCCACTGCCAATAACAAGCAGATAGTTTAGGCTATAATTGAAAAACAATTCGGTAAAAAAATCGATGGATTCATGGAATAAAACCGCTGCTATCCCTGCCGCCGCGCCAATTATGATTGCGAAAATACTGAAAAATGTGTATTCCGGAAGGTTCAGCCGTTGGAAATATGACTGAATGGAAATTTTCAGGTTGATAAAAATTTTTGATACTTTATTTTGACGTAAATAATTAACCATAACAAATAAAATAAAACGCCATCGCAGAATTATCGGTTCCGGATGACGTTTTGTTGAATTACCGTTTTACTCGTATTTGAAAAAACCTTCTTTGGTTTTACGGCCTAACTTATTTGCTGCGACCATCTTTTTTAATAACGGGCAAGGTCTGTATTTCGGATCGTTGAATCCTTCATACAACACTTCCATAATTGCCAGACAAACATCCAGACCAATAAAATCGGCTAAAGTTAAAGGGCCCATCGGATGAGCCATACCAAGTTTCATTACCGTATCGATATCTTCTGCCGATGCAACGCCTTCGTAAAGTGCGAAAATTGCTTCGTTAATCATCGGCATTAAAATTCTGTTGGAAATAAAACCCGGATAATCATTTACCTCTACGGGAGTTTTGCCCAATTGAACAGAGAGATTTTTTATGATTTCAAAAGTTTCGTCACTCGTTGAATATCCCCGAATAATTTCAACCAATTTCATAACCGGCACAGGATTCATGAAATGCATACCGATAAATTTATCGGGTCTTGCAACCGCCGAAAGTTCCGTTATTGATATAGAAGAAGTATTACTGGCAAATATTGAACCGGCTTTAACTGTTTTCTCTAATTGCTTGAAAAGACTAAGTTTAGCATCTTTATTTTCAACAATAGCTTCAACTACCAAGTCGGTGCCGGCAGAGACATTTTCCGTACCTACAACGGCATTAATTCTCTTGAGCGTAGCGTCTTTGTCTTCTTCATTGATTGTCCCCTTTTTGATTTGCCTGTCCAAGTTCTTCGATATAGTTGCCAAACCCCTTTGAATAAACTCTTCTTTTACATCCACCAAATCAACGTTAAATCCGTTTTGTGCAAAAACATGAGCAATGCCGTTTCCCATTGTTCCTGCACCGATAACCGTTACATGTTTAATTTCCATAATAATCCCCTTCTACTTTTTATAATTCTTAACAATTACGGAAACTGCTTCACCACCACCGATGCATAGGGAAGCCAGCCCGTATTTCAAATCCCTTTTCAATAATTCGTGAATTAATGTTACAAAAATTCGTGCTCCGCTTGCTCCAATTGGGTGTCCGAGTGCAATTGCTCCGCCGTTCACGTTAACTTTGGAAGCATCCAAATTCAATAATTTGTTAACTGCCAATGAAACAACTGCGAAAGCTTCGTTAATTTCGTATAGATCGATATCGTCTGTAGTCATTCCTGCTCTTTTCAACACTTTTGTAATCGAATCAGCCGGTGCCGTGGGAAATTTAATCGGGTCTTTTGCCGCAGCAGATTGTGCAACGATTTCAACCAATGGCGTAAATCCAAGGTCAATTGCCGTTTGTTCTTCCATTACCAAAAGGGCGGCTGCACCGTCGTTTATTTTCGATGCATTTGCCGCTGTAATGATTCCATCCTTATCAAATGCCGGGCGCAATTTAGGAATTTTATCGAACTTAACATTCCCTGGTTCTTCGTCTTTGTCAACGAGAATTTCCTCTTTCCTCAGTTTGACCGGAACCTTAACTATTTCATCATCAAATTTCCCTTCTTTTTGAGCTTTCAATGCTCTATTGTAAGATTCAATTGCGAATGCATCAACTTCTTCACGCGTAAAGTTCATATCTTTTGCACAAGATTCGGCGCAATTTCCCATGTGAATATTGTTATAAACATCCCAAAGTCCGTCGTGAACCATGGAATCGATTAATTCACCGTTGCCCAGCCTGTAACCGCTTCTGGCTTTTGTCAACAGGTAAGGTGCTTGCGACATATTTTCTTGTCCGCCGGCAATTATTACATCGGCATCACCGCATCTTATAGCTTGGTCGGCTAACATAACGGCTTTCAAACCGCTACCGCAAACTTTATTGATTGTCATGCATTCCGTTTTTGTAGGCAAGCCTGCAAAAATTGCGGCTTGGCGGGCGGGAGCTTGACCTACGCCGGCAGTCAGTACGTTTCCCATTATCACTTCCTGAACTTTGCCGGGCTCAAGTTTTGTTTCCTCAATTATTGATTTGATTACAATGCTTCCCAATTCCGGTGCACTGACGGAGGACAATTTCCCCATAAAAGAACCGATAGGTGTTCTTTTAGCTGCTACTATAACAGATTTTCTCATAACTTCTCCGGTAAGAATATATAAAATTAAATTTTGTTTTTGTAAAGATAGATATTTGCAATGTTGTAATGAAGAAAAAAGATTTGTACACGGACGGAAACATCAATTTTTTCATTTCATTCAAGTTCAAATGCCAGGCAACATTTGAGTTTGCCGCAAGGTCCGCTTAATTTTGAAAGGTTCATTGATATATTTTGTTCGCTTGCAATGTCGGTTGTTATCCGTTTGAAATGGTTAAGGAAAGTGGTACAGCAAAATTCCCTTCCGCACGTTCCCACACCGCCAACAAGTTTAGCTTCGTCTCTTACACCAATTTGCCTCAATTCAATTCTTGTTTTGTAAATACCGGCAAGTCTTTTTGCCAGTTCCCTGAAATCGACGCGCCCGTCTGCGGTATAAAAAAAGAAGAGTTTTTTTCTATCGAACTGATAATGTATTCCAACCAATTTCATATCCAAATTCAATTCTCCGGTAAGCCTTTCGAAAGTGTCTTTGGCATTTGAAATATCGTTCAGGTTTTTATTTAACTTTGAGATGTCTTCTTCATTAGCAAGTCTTATTACCTCGGGAAGTTCTTCGCCGTAAAGCCCGAAAATCTGCCGGCGGATTTGTACCATTTTACCTGCATAAGTCACTTTTGCAATATCGGTAAAATCACCGTTCTTAATAACGATTTTGTCATTTTCCTTTAATTCAAGATTATTCGAATTCAAACAAAAATTTTGTCCCAAAAGGCTCGGACAATCAACCTCAACTATGTTTCTCTCATCAACGGGTGTGTTGATTTCATTGTCTATATTGCAATGAATGCAATTATCTTCATTAGAGATGGTTTCTACGATGAATTCTTTGTAATGTTGTTTATGCGATTCGGGTATAACGAAATGATTATCCTTTGAAGTAACGTTATTTTCCCCCTTTCCGGCATCTATATTCATACAAACTACCCTTTTGTCAATGAAGCTAACTTAAATATAGTATTCATAATAATTATATTCAAGCTAACATTGTTATAAATTAAAGAAGAGAGCCAATCCAAATAGCTTTGTGTTTCTTGAATGTTTACGTTATTAAATTTATTGTTAAATTTTACGAACGTTTCCTTGTAGTCGTTGAAGTAATATTTTTCGAAACCGGCTTTGTTTTTTATTACATCATCAAGCCATTTCATTATAAGTTGCATTACGATGAAAAATTTCTCTTTCGAGTTTCCATCTATAATTTCGGTAAAAGTAGAAAAGGCTGTATTGTATTTATTCCCCAGCGAATATCTCAGAATTGTAATGGTTTTATCAAGTAAGTAATCGAATCGGTTTTCGAGAAGTTTTTGTGCAAAGGTAACGGAACCGTTTGCAAAATGAGAAACTTTTTTCACTTCATCCGGTTCGTAATTAAAATATTTAATTAAAATATTTTCAATTTCTAATGGTTTCAGCGGTTGAAATTCCAAGTTCCAACAGCGTGAGTGAATTGTTGGTAATAATTTGCTAACGTTATTCGTAATAAGAAAAAAAACAACTCCGGACGGAGGTTCTTCAAGACTTTTCAATAAAGCATTCTGCGCTTCAACGCTCATTAGATGGGCATCGGAAATAATAATTCCCCGGTAAGCAACATCATCGAAATTAAGTGATATTTTTTTCTTGATATCACGGATACTGCTGATTTTTATATTAAACCCGTCGTCAATCCGGATTTGATGATACGGATTATCAATTTTCTTTCTTATTTCTTCGTGAATGAGCGAAATTGTATCTTCGCTTAATTTTTCGGTGGGACCGCTATCGTTTGTCTCCCCTTTCCCGCGCGGCAGAGGAATAACAAATTGCACGTACGGTTCCATTAATTTTTCAATATTATGATCGACGGCGGGTGTTTTCTTTGAATTTAAAAGTTTTAAAAAATTAATTGCGGTAAGATGTTTTCCGGTTCCGGCCGGACCGTAAAATAAAAAAGCGTTTGGTATTCTTTCGGAAGAGTAAATTTTTTTGAGAATATCGATTTGACGACCTTGACCGGTGATTTCGAATTCTGCCAAGTTCATCGAAATCAGCTGTATTCGTCGTCGTCAAAATAAAAGAAATCTTCATCCGTCGGATAGTCCGGCCATAAATCTTCAATACCTTCGTAAATAATTTCGTCGGTATCTTCAAGTTCTTTTAGATTTTCGAGCAACTCCAACGGAGCGCCGATTCTATCTACATATTCGATTAATTCGTCTCTAGTAGCCGGCCAAGGTGCGTCAATTAAATATGATGCCAGTTCTACCGTCCAAATCATATTAATTATCCCCCGTTGTGTTTTTGTTAGCTACAATATCAAAAATTTTGATATTATCAAACATAAAGTTTTTGGGATTTAATGCAATTCCGTTATGTCTTACTTCGTAATGTAAATGCGGTCCGGTTGTTAATCTACCCGAATTCCCCGATAATGCAATAACATCACCTCTTTTAACTCTTTGCCCTTTTTTAACAAGTATTTTCGATAAATGTGCATATCTTGTTAGGTAACCGAAACCGTGATCAATTTCCAAAACTCTTCCGTAGCCACTTTGATAACCTACCCGTACAACCTTACCGTTACCGGGAGCATAAACTTCTGTTCCTACATTTGCAATTATATCGAGACCGTTATGCATCTTCCTCACTTTTAAAATCGGGTGCATTCTTATGCCGAACCTGTCGCCTATTCTGCCTTCCATCGGTTGAATTGCTGGAATAGCTGCATAGAGCTTTTTGTTTTTCTCAAGTTGTCCGGAAATAGTTTTGTAATTGTTAAGTTCAAAATTAACTTTTGCCGAAATTACATTGGCGTAGTGAGAAAGTCCGGTTATCACTTCATTAACTTCATCGCTTGCAGTGGGAACAATATCAAAATCTTTTCCGCCACCAATACCAACTTCCCTTTCTTCATCGGTAATCGGTTCAAGATTAACAGCCAGTCTTAAATCGTTATCTGTTTTTGAAATCCGGTCTATTTTATCATTTAATTCGGCATATTGTTCCAATAAACTTTTTAATTTGGATTCCAGTTCACGGTTTTTAACACGCAGACTGACAACGTCGTTTTCGGGATTTAACAAGCCGTTAATAATGTAATAAGTGCCGAAAAGAATAAAGGCAATAATTACAGACAAAGTTCCAACGAGAAAAACAAATTTTTTGTAAAAATTGTTTATCTCTACGAACTGCAATTTCGATTTTGAAAAGTAGTATATTTTTTTCATAAGTCGCTGCGAAATTAATAAATCAGTGTATTTATGTCAAGTTATTTATTTAAAGGGTTAATCTCATTCGAAGTCGTGTTCGAAATAATCGACTACCCTGTTTGGCGGGGATTCTCCTTTTTGCAATCTTTCTTGCAATCTTTTTTTGAATTCAACTGCGGCGTCGTAACCGTAATGTTTGAGCAAATAATTCAAAGCAATAACTTCGGAAATTACGGTAATGTTTTTACCCGGCAAAATCGGTAATTTTATGTAAGGTATTTCAACGTCCAAAAGGCTTATAGTTTCGTTTTCCAAACCTGTTCTTGTATAATTCGATTTTTTATCCCATATTTCCAATTCAACTACAACTTCCAACCGTTTTTGATAGCGGATTGCCCTAATACCGAACATTTCTTTAACGTCAATCAACCCAATACCGCGAATTTCCATAAAATGTTTCACCAGTTGTGTGCCCGAACCGATAAGAATTCCTTCACCTTTTTTGGTGAAGAGAACAACATCATCGGCTACCAAACGGTGACCGCGTTCCAGTAAATCCAATGCCACTTCGCTTTTGCCTATACCCGATTTGCCGACAAACAAAATACCGACACCGTAAACATCGATGAATGAGCCGTGGATAGAAAAGCGGGGTGCAAACTGGTCGTCCAAAAAATCACTTATAAGATATGCCAGTTTTGTAGTAGTAAATTTGGTTAAGAAAATTGGGACTTTCTTTTTCGTTGCCATTTCAAGCAATTCTTTCGAGGGCTTGTTGTTATTCGTGATGATTATACATGGAATTTCAAACTGAAATATTCTACCGAGGGCTTCCGTTCTTTGTTTTTTAGTTAAACTCCGCAGGTAGCGTATTTCGGTGTTTCCGCAAACTTGGACACGTTTGTAAGAAAATAATTCCACAAACCCGGCCAAAGCCAAGCCGGGTCTGTGCAAATTTTGTTCGGTAATTTTTCTTTCCATGTCGGCGTTTTCATTTAGCAAGCGTAAGTTAAACCGCTCTTTTACCTGTTCGTACAAAAAGCCGACCGTAATGAATTTCTTTTTTACAATACTTCTTTTGTCAATTTTCATTGTTTGACTTTAGCCATTCTTTTTGTTTTGTGTTTGATGAGCTGTCGTTCAAGTTTACCGACTGCAGCGCTTAACGATTTTCTGAAATCGTCACTTGTTTCGCTTGCAGTTAATACTTTACCGGGAATTTGAAGCTGTATCTCAACGGTTTTGATACTATCCTTCGGATGCGTATAGCTGAGAATCACATTTGCATCGAGAATGTCGTCGTAAATTTTTTCGAGCGATTTTAATTCGCTTTTCACTTGATCTTTAAGTGATTCTTTTGCTCGAAATTTTCGGGATGTTATTTGTATGTTCATAACAGCTCCTTTATGATTTTGGGTGTGCTTGTTTATATGTTTTTTTTAAGCGTTCGATACTTACTTGCGTGTAAATTTGTGTTGTAGATAAATTTTCATGACCCAAGATTTCCTTCACCGCCATCAAATCCGCTCCCCTGTCCAACATGTGAGTTGCCGCGCTATGACGCAGAACGTGCGGACTTTTCTTTTCTATATCGGAAACAAGCGAGAGATATTTGTGGACTACTCTTCTTGCAAGACGCGGATAAATTCTTTTATTCTTCTTTGTAACTATTAGCGGTTCTGATGGCGACAAATTACCGCGTGAATTCAAATATTCATCTAATATTTTCATCGATTCAGTTCCGATGGGAACGTAACGGGTTTTGGAACCTTTTCCCGCAACTTTTAATATTTTCCTCCCCTTGTCGTAGTCGCCTACGTTTAAATTACAAAGCTCCGAAACCCTGAGTGCACAACCGTATAATAATTCGAAAATTACTTTTTCGTTAGTTTGATCTTTGTTCAACTCATCAATCTTTTCAAGAACTTTTAGATAGGAATCCAAATCTATCGTTTCGGGTAGCTTTCTTTTTGCTTTCGGATTGGAGATGTTTTTAAGCGGGTTTGCCGAAATTTTTTCGTTCCTGTGCAAGAAATTCATCAATCCTCTCAATGCCGAAAGTTTTCTGCCGATACTTGTTCTGCTTAAATTTTTTTTATTCAATTCGATCAAAAACAATCTTATTTTTTTCTCAGTAATTTGTACAACCGAATCGATATTAAGTTCACTGCAAAATCCGGCAAATTGTAATAGATCTTTTCGATAAGCCTCTAAAGTATTGCCGGAAACTCTTCGAAGTCCGGAAAGTTCTTCCAAATAAGATTGAATAGCCGAGTTGATAGAAAGGTCATTCATCAATTATATTATAATATTTCAAAATCATATATTCAAGTTATATTTGAAAAATTTCGAATTAATTTGACGGGGATTTCGATTTATCCGGTTCGGGTTTTTTCCAGCTAACGAAATCACAATCGGGGTATCTGCTGCAACCGTAAAACATTCTGCCGGATTTGGCGCGCCTCGGCACAACGTCCCCTTCACCACATTTGGGGCATTTGATGTTAAGTTTTATTTGTTCGGTATAATCGCAATCGGGGTAATTTTCGCAACCGATAAATTCTCCGAACTTCCCTTTTCTGAAAACCAGTTTCCCACCGCACTTCGGACAAGTTTCACCGGTATATTCGGGTCCGGAATTAACAGTTGATTTAAGTGATTTCACATGCTTGCAATCGGGATTTGTGCACGCGAGGTATTTACCGTATCTTCCTATTTTAATTTCCATTTCCGAACCGCATTTTTCACATATAATTTTTTCAAGGGAATTCTCAACACGTTCGAGCGATTTGGAAAATGGATTGTAAAAATCATTCATTGCTTTAAGATATTCTATTTCACCGGAAGCAATCAAATCGAGTTCCTCTTCCATTTGAGCGGTGAAATTAATATTCAAAATTTGGGGGAAGTTTTTAACCAAAACTTCGTTGACTTTTTTACCCAATTCCGTTGGAAAGAGTTTTCTGTCTTTTACAACAACGTAGTTTCTATCTTGAATGGTGCCGAGAATCAACGCATAAGTACTAGGCCGACCGATGCCTTTACTTTCCAGTTCTTTAATCAAAGTACTTTCCGTGTAGCGGGGTGGCGGTTTAGTAAAGTGTTGATTTTCAATCACGTTTTCCAAAGCAAGTTTTTGATTCTTTTCTAAACCCGGTGGAATTAATTTTGCTTCGTCTTTTTCTTCATCCCCGTTGTCATTGCTATTCCCGTTAATATTATAAATTTTCAGAAAACCGTCGAATTTAAGAACCGTGCCACTGTTCTTGAATATAAATTTATCTCCTTTAACGGTAACTGTTGTAATTTCTTGGATGGCAGGTTCCATTTGTGAAGCAATGAAACGGTTCCAAATCAATGTATAAAGTTTCAGTTGATCGGGGTTAAGAAAATCTTTAACGAATTCTGGTGTATATTTCAAGTTTGTCGGTCTTATTGCCTCATGAGCATCTTGAACGTTCTTCTTTTTATTTTCGTAACTTTTCGCTGATTTGGGTTTGTATTCTTTCCCGAATTTTTCTTCTATGAATGACCGGGCTTCCTCAACTATTCCTGCATTCAAACGTGTGGAATCTGTACGCATGTAGGAAATAAGACCGGTTGTTCCTTCGCTGCCCAAATCGACGCCTTCGTACAAACTTTGAGCAATTTGCATTGTTCTTCTCGGGCGGAATCTGAGTTCGCGTGAAGCAACAGCTTGGAGTGTACTTGTAATAAATGGCGGAGGCGGATTTTTTTTCTGTTCCCTTTTGGAAATTTCGGAGATAAAAAATTCGTCAACCTTCTTAATTCCGGCTGTTATTTCATCTGCTTTATCTTTGGTATCGATTGCGAAATTTTTCTTCAGAAATTCTTCCCAGTCCTCATCGGTCATCTCCGGCTTAGGTTTTATCTTAAGTTGTTTGCCTTCAATTTCGTGAAGTTTGGTTTGGAGTATTTTCCCGTCGTCGGTTTTGAATTCGGCAATGATCGACCAATATTCCGTCGGTATGAATTTTTCTATTTGTTCTTCCCGTTCACAAATAAGTCTGAGCGAAACCGATTGCACTCTTCCGGCAGAAAGTGAATTGCCCGATTCTTCTATTATTGCACGCCAGAGAAGCGGACTGATTTTGTAACCAATGATTCTGTCCATTGCACGGCGGGCACGTTGTGAATCTACCAACTTGGTATCAATTTCAAGCGGATTTTTAATTGCATTTTTTACGGATTCTTTTGTGATTTCATTAAACAACACGCGATAAATTTTAGCTTTGGTTTTCCCTTTCAAAATGTCGCAGATATCTTGTGCAATTGCTTCACCTTCGCGGTCGGGGTCGGTTGCTATAAATATTTTTTCAGCTTTGGCGGCAAGTTTTCTTATTTTGTTTATTATCTCGCCTTTCCCTCTTATGTTAAGCAGGGAAACTTCAAAATTATTTTCTATATCGACGCCCAATTTGGTTTTGGGCAGATTTTTCACGTGCCCAATCGTTGCGGCAACAAGGTAATTTCTGCCGAGGTATTTATTTATAGTTTTAGCCTTCGATGGAGATTCCACCAGTACGAGATTTTTTGCCATTGTTTTCCTTTGTCAGTTTATCGTGTCGGAGGAGTAAAGAAGTACTCTGCTGCCGGGTAAAATTTCGGAATCGAATTCCACCAGAGAGAAAAGTATTATCCAATTTATATCTTCTTTCGAAACGGTTTCTCCCACGGAATAAGACAGTTGTTCAATTATAACATCCAAATCGAATGCATCGATTAAACCGACATTCAAAAGATGCATCAGATAATTGTAGTTTTGATTTCCAAGAATTTCCTTTTCTTCTTCGGTTAAAATTCTGAAATCTTTTCTGTTTTTAATTCCGCCGGCATTTTTGCTTTTGTTGATTAAAACTTTATCATAAATTAAACTGAACGCCGCACTTAATGTTTGCGAATCGAATTCTTGGTTTAATTTCAATCTGTCGTTTACTTCCTCCAAAGAATTATTTTGATTAAGTCCTTCAAGAATTTTTGTGAGTACTTCAACAATTTTAGCTGTCATGGGTAATTTTATTTCCTTTAATTAAAAATTTTGTATTATCCAGAAATTTATTTTCAAGTTTTCTCATCTTTCTTTTTTCATTAACGGTTTTGTCTTCGTAACCTTTAAGATGAAGCAAACCGTGAATAATCAAACGAAGGATTTCTTCGTTTAATGTCACACCGTATTTTTCGGCATTTTGTTTTGCCGTTTCAATACATATGAAAATTTCACCATCAAACTTATAATTTTCTCCTGAATAATTAAAGGTAATTATATCGGTATAAAAATCGTGATTTAAATAATTCTTGTTCAGCCACAAAATATATTTGGATGATACGAAATTTATCTGTAAAAATAGAATTTCAAATTCCATTTGTTTCGAAAGGAGGGAAACTATTTTGTGCACAAGCCGTTTGTTTATTTGAAAACCGCTTTCATTATTTACATTTAAGCCTTTAACCATATTAAATATCGTAAGCGTTTTCTTCAATAGCCAATTCGAAATCGACGTCAATGGAATTTTCTTTCACAAAGTTGCGGGTGTCTGCACAAATTTCATCCAACCGGTTATCGTTGTATTCCGGGTTGAAATGGAAAAGCAAAAGTTTTTTAACTGAAGCAGCTCTTGCAAATAAAACTGCGGATAAATTATTTGAATGTCCCCAACCTATTTTCTGAGCGTAATCGTTAAATGCAAACATACAGTCGTGTACCAACAAATCGACACCCTTTGTAAAGTTAATCAAGTCTTTATTTTTTTCTTCAATATCGTTTAAGCGTGGCAATTCACCCTCATAAAAAATTTCATTGTCGGTCAAATATGCCAATTTTTTATTGTCGTTTTGTATTTTAAATCCGAGTGTGTTTTTCGAGTGATGGACGGGAACGGTTTCAATTTGAAAATCATTAATTTGAAAATTCATAGATTCATTCAGTTTGATGATTTCAATTTCGGCTTGTAAAACGTCTTTGTCAACGGGAAAAAATTGACTTGTGAATTGCCGGTTAATTATGTCTTCGGGATTAAAAGAATTGTTCGGACTAACATAAATATTGATTTTAAAATTTTTGGAATACATGGGTTTGAAAAACGGCAACCCTTGAATATGATCCCAATGACTGTGAGTAATTAATATGTTTATTTCCCGCGGTGAATTGTTCTTAATTATTTTATTACCCAGGGCATGGATTCCCGTTCCCGCATCCAAATAAAGTTTGTTTCCCGAACCGGAGGTGATTTCGAGTGCGGGGGTATTTCCACCGTATTTGATTGTACCTTTGCCGGGTTTGGCAATAGAGCCTCTGGTTCCCCAAAAAATCAGTTTCATTTATATTCCGTAATATTTTCCGAGTTTAAAGTTAAATCGACATATTTTCTGTAACGTTTAGCGGAATTTTCGAATTCTGCTATTTCCGCTTCCGTTAAGTCCCGGATTTCCTTAGCCGGAACTCCCGCGTAAAGTTTACCCGATTTTACAACGGTGTTCGGACGTACAACTGCGCCGGCGGCAACAATTGAATTTTTTTCAACCACCGCTCCATCCAAAACTATCGCACCTATGCCGATTAATGAATAATCTTCGATTGTACAGCCGTGAAGTTTAACACTGTGCCCCACGGTTACGCAGTTACCGATGTTCAGCGGGTACTTTCCGTTTGTTACATGCAGCATAGATAAATCTTGTATATTTGTCATCTCACCTATTTTAATATAATGAACATCGCCACGGACAACGGTATTATACCAAATACTGGAATCTTTTCCAATTTTTACATTCCCGATAATTTTTACACCGGGAGCAAGAAATACACTGGAATCGATCTCCGGTAACATTCCTTGATATTCGAATATTTTGTTTCCGGAATCAATCGATTTGAAATTAATTTCCATTATAAGTTTTCCTCAAAAAAATTTTTTTCTTCATCAAAAAGTTTTATGGCTTTTTTAAATTGATTATCGACTTTTAACAGATTGTAATACCAGCCTTCGTTTTTCCAAAATTCTCTTGCAATGTGTGCTTTCAAGCGTGTTAAAATATAATCTTTATCTTCCATAAGTCCGGCGGTATTGATATCCGGTTTGGATTTCTTGGCAAGTTTTATAAATCCGTTAAATTCTGAATTTGTAAAATTAAAATTTTCGGAAAATGAAATTAAATCAGGATATTTGTTTTTAATTTTATCCCGGTTAGCATCGAGGTAATCGCGGACAAATTGATAATAAGTTCCGGCTTGCAAAAGTTCCAAAGTTGCCTCATGAAGCTCTTTATTATTCACGATGAAATCGGGAGTAATTCCGCCACCACCTAAAACTTTTCTGCCGCCTTTGGTGAAAAAGACGGGTCTTGATGAATCCCCTTCCGCCGTATGTTTTAAGTTTTCACCTTCTATTTCTTTCCGTTTCATTACTTCTTCGTAGTATTTCTTTTTATCCTTGTTTTCATACTGGCGTTGTATTGCTCTGCCGCTTGGAGTAAAATATTTGGCAACGGTAATTCTTACTGCGGAATTGTCTTTCAGCAGGAACGGACGCTGAACCAAACCTTTTCCGAAAGTGGTTTCTCCCACAATCAAACCACGGTCCCAATCTTGGATTGCACCGGAAACAATTTCACTTGCCGAAGCGCTCCCTTTGTTGACGAGAACAATTAAAGGGAATTTTTCATAAATATATTGTTGTTGTGCATTGAATTCTTCATCAAAATCGGGAAGTCTGCCTTTTGTATAAACTATTAGCTTTGTGCCGCTAATGAAAACATCAGCAACTTCAAAGGCTTGTTGGAGAAGTCCGCCCGGGTTGTTTCTCAAATCGAGTATAATTTTTTTCATACCGCTTTTGCGCAGTTGGCTTAATTCTTTTACCAGTTCTTTGCGTGCAGTTTCGGAAAATCTGGTTAAAACAACGTAACCTATTTCATTATTGAACAGCATTCCGACATCGACCGCATGAATTGGAATTTCAGCCCGTGTAATTGTAAAATTCAACGGTTCG